>MDTG01051135.1_pt1 | contig 17881 bp, 18 predicted proteins | sample 811421 | NCBI WGS metagenome assembly MDTG01 (sample SAMN05326645, study PRJNA326480) | marine metagenome | isolation source: seawater | place: Pacific Ocean: South East | collected 2011 | reverse complement strand
CAAAATAGTCGAAGTCTTGAGTGTGACAAAGATCTAATGTCAATAAAAGAAATTCTTGAACTAATTCCAGGCACCAAATAATAGTGATTAATCCGGAAGATTATTTAGATAAATTAACTTCTTTAGGGATAGAATTTTTTACTGGAGTGCCAGATTCACTACTCAAAGAATTCTGTGCCTGTATTTCAAATAAAGTTCCTAATGAAAATCATGTAATTGCAGCAAATGAGGGCGGCGCAGTTGGGCTTGCTATTGGACATTATTTAGGTTCTGGCAAGGTTCCATTTATTTATCTTCAAAATTCAGGACTCGGAAATATTATAAATCCAATATTGTCTCTCTCCAGTAATCAGGTTTATGGGATACCAATGCTTATAATGATTGGTTGGAGAGGAGATCCAGATCTTAAAGATGAGCCTCAACACGTTCATCAGGGAAAAGTAATGATAGAAATGCTTGAGTCCATGAACTTTCCTTATTTTGTTATAGATAAAGATAAATCAATAGCCATTGATCAGATGCAAGAGTCTCTGAAAATGGCTATTAATAAAAAAACACCAACTTTTCTTATCATTAAAAAAGATACTTTTGCGAAAGTTAATTTAGAAAAATCAAAAAATATTATTGGTATATCTAGAGAAGAAGCAATCATTGAAATTACAAAAAAACTTAGTGAAAATCACCTTATTGTTTCTACAACTGGCATGCCATCAAGAGAATTATTTGAATATAGAGAATTATGTAACGATGGACATCACAAGGATTTTTTGACAGTTGGAGGAATGGGGCATGCTAGTCAAATTGCCCTTGGATTAGCTAAAACAAGATTGGATAAAGAAGTAATATGTCTAGATGGAGATGGAGCAGCAATTATGCATCTGGGCTCATTTGCAATAATAGGACAATCAAAATGTAATAACTTAATTCATATAGTTTTGAATAATGGAGTCCACGATTCTGTAGGCGGACAACCAACAGTGGGAATGGATATAAACTTTTGCAGCGTAGCTTTGTCTTGCGGATATCAGTCAGCAACTAAAATTGATGACATGAAAAATATTGATGAAATTCTCTACAAATTTTTTAAAGAAAAAGGTCCTCATTTTTTAGAGATAATAGTTAAACCTGGAAATAGAAGTAATCTAGGAAGACCTTCCTCGACCCCTGAAGAGAATAAAATAGCAATAATGGAATATTTAGGATCAATTAGCTCTAATGAACTACCTTGATAAAATTGGAGCATTATCTTCACTTCAAGACTTAGTAAGTGCTTTTAACCCAGGAAATATTTTACTTGTAAAAGGTAAAAAATCTTTTGAAAAGTCAGGAGCTGGAAAAGTGATTGATTCCTTAAAAGATAAGTATAACTTTATTGTTTTTGACGATTTTGAAACCGATCCTAAGATTCAAGACGTAAAGAAAGCTTTAAATTTAATTGATAATATTTCTATTGATCTAATTATTGCTATTGGAGGTGGAAGTGTTCTTGATATGTCAAAATTAATAAAAGCAACCTTTAAACAAACTTCTCAAATTGAAGAGATAGTCAAAGGGGTTTCAAAACCTTTAGATAATAATATTCCTATCATCGCCATTCCAACAACAGCAGGTTCTGGAAGTGAAGCTACTCATTTTGCAGTTGCATATATTGATAAAACAAAATACTCAGTTGCGTCTAATTTTCTTATGCCTCAAGCAGTCATATTGGATTCTAAATTGTCAGTATCTTCAACAAAGTATCAAAAATCTTGTAACGTTTTAGATGCTATTTCACAGGCCATAGAAAGTAGCTGGGCTGTTGGCTCAACAAAAGAAAGTATAGAAATTTCTTTTGAGTCTCTAGAACTTTCACTCAAAAACTATATGGAGTTTATTAATTGTGAACAGGCAAATAATAGTTCTCAGTCTATGCAAAGAGCTGCAAATTTAGCAGGTAAAGCAATAAATATTGCAAAGACAACGGCTCCGCACGCATGGTCTTATGGTTTTTCTACAAATTATGATATCCCTCATGGCCACGCTGTTTGGTTAACCCTCCCAAAAATATATGAAATTCATGCATTTAGCAATGAAAGAAAAATTAATGATCCAAGAGGCAGAGAACACTTAGATGAAATAATGAACCGATTAAATAATACTTTTGGAATACATAAAGAAACAGAAATATTGGAATTCTTTTATGATTTTTTAAGATCAATTCAAATTAATCCTGATTTCGATAGCCTTCTAAAAATCTCTAAAACAAATAAATTAAGTTTAATAAAATCTGTAAATAAGCAAAGAATGTCAAACAATCCTATTTATTTTGAATTTAAAGATATTGACAATATTTTTTCAATTTAATCTTATTTAGAAATGAAAAGAAAAAAAGTTCTCATTGTTTTTGGAACTAGACCTGAAGCTATAAAGATGTTTCCCGTTATAAATGAGTTAAATAAAAATAAGTCATTTTTTTTGACTAAGACTTGTGTGACTGCTCAACACAGGCAAATGTTGGATCAGGTACTCGAATTATTCTCTATCAAACCAGATTTTGACTTGAATATTATGAAAAGAAACCAAACCATATCTGTAATTACTTCGAAGATTATTAATGAAATGAAAAAAATTTTTGAAGATTTCCATCCAGATTATGTCTTAGTTCATGGTGATACTACAACCTCAATGGCAGCATCTATAGCAGCTTTCTATGAAAAAATTAAAATTTGTCATATCGAGGCAGGATTGCGAACAAATAATATTTATGCTCCATGGCCCGAAGAAGTAAATCGTCAAATTATTTCTGTTTTATCTTCATTAAACTTTGCACCGACAGATGAAAGTATGAAGAACCTGTACAAAGAAAATAAAAAAAATGTTTTCGTTACTGGAAATACAGTAATTGATGCACTCTTTTCCATCAAAAACAAAATTAAAAAAGACAAGAGATTTAGTAAAAGAATTGAAAGAGAACTTAGCAAGCACTATAAATATAATAGTGAGAAAAAAGTTATATTAGTTACAGGTCATAGAAGAGAGAATTTTGGCGAAGGATTTAAAAATATATGTTTAGCCCTCAAGAAAATATCTAAAGCAAATACAAATATAGATATTGTTTATCCTTTACACCTTAATCCAAAAGTAAAAAAACCAGTAGAAAATTACTTAGGTAATCTACCAAATGTTCACCTCATTAATCCTTTAAGTTATGAGGCCTTTATATATTTAATGCAAAAATCATATGTCATATTGACTGATTCCGGAGGAGTTCAAGAGGAAGCTCCTTCTCTCGGAAAGCCAGTTTTAGTAATGAGAAATATCTCAGAGAGGCCAGAAGCTATTAAGGCTGGAACAGTTAAGCTTGTTGGCACAGACTATTATAAGATCATCAAGGAAACTCAAAACCTTATCGACAATAAAGTCTTTTATAAAAAAATGTCTCAAACACATAATCCTTACGGTGATGGTAAGGCAAGCAAAAGAATTATTAGTATTTTAAAGAAAGATGCAAAGTCTTCCTCATGAATATAAAGAATTTCATTAAATTAATACTATCTATCACTTACAATCCAAAAGGATTTTTTGAAGCTCTTAAAAACTTCTCATCTCAGGATGTGTTATCCAACAAAAGGCATATAAAAGACGCAGCGCAATGGTTATTATTTTCGCAAAATGCCCATGATGATGGCGGATATGCAAGGCATTATTCTCTTTATACAAAAAAATGGGATAAAAGTTATATTGAAACAACAGGCTATATCATTCCTACTTTGAATGAAGTAGGAAAGTTTTTAGATGATCCAAAATACATGGAAAGTTCTGAACGTGCAGCTGAATGGCTCCTTCATAAACAGAATTCAGATGGCTCCTTTAGCGACATTGATCAAGATATCCCTCAAGTATTTGATACTGGCCAGTGTTTGATAGGTCTAAATGAGATGTTTGAGAAAACTAATCAAAAAAAATATTTTGAAGCGGCAAGAAAAGCCTCAGACTGGTTGTTACAAAATCAAGAAGAAGATGGCTCCTGGATTAAAAATTCATACAATTATCAGCCACATGCCTACTATACTAGGGTTGCCTCTGCTTTGATTCATTTCTCAAAATTATCTAAAGAAGAGAAGTATCTTTTTTCAGGATTAAAAAATATCGATTGGACAATAAATAAGCAAAAAGAAAATGGCTTTTTTAAATATTCATCTTTTTCAAAAAATGAGACTCCAGTCTTGCACACTATCATCTATATACTTGAAGGATTGTTATCATCTTACAAACTTACAAAAAAAAATTATATTTTTGAATCTGCCCTCAAGCTTGCAGCAAAGCTAAAAGATATAAACCTCCAAAAAGATATAATCCTGTATTCAAAGTATGATGAAACTTTCAAAGCTAAGGATAAAAGTAAGTGCATCACAGGATTAGCTCAGTGGGCGGGGGTTTGTTTAGATATTTATTCAATAAATAATGATAAAAACTACCTTAGACTTGCAAAAAGAACAATTTACTACTTAAAGTCTAAACAAATAAAAACTAAGGAAAAATCTATGTCAGGCGGGTTCTTTGGGAGTATCCCTTTTTATGGAGATTATGGTTCTTGTAAAATCTTAAATTGGAATAATAAGTTTTTTATAGACTCAATGATTAAATATGATGAATATAATTTTTCTTTAAATGATGAACATACTGAATGGGTGAGAGCCTCATTTGAATTTTCTTATGAAGGTACGGTAAATAATGCAATAGATAAACATGACGAATCATATCTTCAAAAGATATTTCAGATCATTGATAATCTTAATGATAGATCTTGTGAAGAAAAAATATACGTTTTAGACCTTGGGTGCGGAAAAGGAAAATATATTGATCTTCTTTCTAAAAAGTATCCTAATATTAATTTTTTGGGTCTTGACCCTGTTTATTACAATAATATAAATATTTCAGAAGGTACTACTTCAATGATTCCGTTAGAAAATAAATCAATAGACTTAGTCTTATGCATCGAAGTTCTTCAACATGAAAGAGACTTAGAAGATTCCTTTGCAGAAATTCAAAGGATTTTAAAGGATAATGGGTATTTATTCATTGGAGACAGAAATAAAATTTCTATTTTAGGTATGTTAAAAAATACATATGAGTATTTAGGGATGTGGATGTACTCTCCAGACGGGCCTTTCAAAGAAAAGTGGTATACAAAAAAAGAATGGGAACAAAATTTGATTGGAATGAATTTTAAAATTATGGAAATGAATACTTTTACCCCTGCTATTTCAAAAATCCCATTTATGAATAGATATCTTTCTATATCTGCTAATAAAAATTGTTGTGAATAATTCAACAAAACCCAAAAGAAGAAAATTTAGGCAAGAGACTATTATTCATAGCTATATAGTCAGGCCTTTAGCTTTCGAAATAATTCGTCTTTTATGGAATTCAAAAATTACACCAAATCAAATTACAATTTTTAGAGCTACACTTAATATATTTGCAGTAATTTGTTTTTTTATGGCAGAGAGTATTTTTTTTGTTCTAGGTTTTTTTATGTTTCAGATTCATGAGGTGATCGATCACGCTGATGGCTTATTTGCTCGAATGAAAGGAATGACTACAAAAATGGGTGTCTTTTTAGAACATTTTTTCGATGCAATATTTTCAGCTAATTTCAATTTATTAGGTTTCTCAATATCATTTGCTGCTTACAAAATCAGTAACAGTCTCGAATACATTTTTTTATTCATTGCAATGGTGATTGCAAATAACCTTACCCTCCACTACAAGAAGCAGTTTAAAGGAGATTCCCCTGCGATATTTGAGCTCGAAGATCATTCTACAAAAAGAGAGGGAATGACTAATCTCGATCATGAAAAAGAGGAGCTTCTTTCAATATTTGATAAGCCTTTCAAGACAGCTATTAAGAATTTAATAATTACTATGTACATTTGGCAGAACCAATTCTTATTGTGGGGTGCCTTACTTTTTTTCCCTTTTAAAAACTATTTCGATACTATTTTTTTGGGATTGATTATCTGCGTAGTTCTCAATTTTTTATCATGTCTTTATTGGGCATACTTTGGATTTTCTGAAGCCTTGAGAATTGATAGATCATCTAAATAAAATAATTGTGAGCGATAAACTAAAAAAACATCCTATTTTAGAGATTGGATTATCCGGCACCTTCCTTCAATTTATTGCTTTAAAAATTGTACCTGAACTATCCAAATATATAAGAGACCCAAATTATATTTCTTTTACTAATTTTGCATTAACTTTTTCAATTTTTTTTTTAATAATTTATAGTTTTTTTAAAGTTGCTGCTATCTTAATACTTTTCTCATTATTTTTAGATCTGGTTGATGGAAGTCTTGCAAGATATCTAGACAAAACCTCTAAAAAAGGTGAGATTTTAGATAGCCTTGCAGATTTATCTTTATGGTTATCTGTGATTGCTGCTATTTTCATAGTAACAGATCATTCTTTATTGATTTTTATACTTATCATCTATTGTTTAGATTTGTATTTGAGATTAATTATCTTAAATTCAGATGTCCAAAAAGAAATTACTGATGGATTTTTCTCTGCAAGGTTTTCCAATTTAAAAATATTATTTAATCACTTTGATTCATTAGCAATGTTGTCAGTCATTTTGATTGTTGATATGAAACTTATACTCATGTGGATAATTTATGAATTCTTAAGAAGATTAATGAATATGTTCAATAGATTCCAAAAACTTAGAAAAATATTTTTTTAGCATGCCTACCTGGCCAATTTTAATAAATATTTGCTTATCTGCTTTTAATATTATTTTAAAATTCTTTTTAAATATTTTTTTGGCAAATAATTTTGAGGAAGACCTTTTAGTAAAATATTTCACATTAATTGACGTTATAACGCTGTTATCAATCTTTATTGTTGGGATTAAAGATACCATGATTAGAGCAGTAAATAACTATGGAGAGCGTGTTTACTTATTTTTCTTAAGGATATTCATATTCTTCTTGGTAATCTTTCTAATATTTTTTGTTCCAATATTATTCTTTTTTCTCACAACAATATTTGACAATTTCTTCAACTTTTCTCTGAGCTATATTCTTTTGATGTTACTTGTATTAATGATAAATACATTTCTCATGGACATTTTATTATCATCAAGAGTTTACTCAACCATTTCATATTTAGAGTTTTTTAAAGGTTCAGCTTTTGTATCAATTTTTTTTCTATTTTTCTTAATTTTTTATTTTGATAATCCTTACATATATTTAATTTTATCTTTTGTACTATCAAATATATTAATTTCAACTTGGATTTTTCCTAGAATAAAAAAAATTTTTTATAAAGCAAAAATTCAGAATGACTCAAATCCCTTAAAGATTGATGCAAATATTAGATCTTCATTTTTCTATTCTTTTAATTTTTCTTCATTGGAATATTTTTTCTCTTATCTTATTATCTATTCGTCCTCGATTTTGATGATCATTTTTTTTGGCACAGAGAACGTAGGAGATCTCCAAGTTGTTGCGCGGCCAATTTACTTAGCTCTAATCGCTGTTTTATCTTTTCCAGTTTTCAGATTTCTTTTTCCTGAGTTTTCAAGCTTAATTAAAATTAAAAGTAGTAATGATTTAAATAGAGCAAGAAAAGTTTTTAATAGGCTCACAATATTTATTGGATTGTTGCTCATTTTACTGACATGGAGTTTTTCAGAATACCTTCTGGATTTATTGTTTCCCGATCAATACAAGGATAGTGTTTATTTTTTAAACATTTTAATTATTTCAATCCCATTTGTGGTCTATACTTCTTTTCTTTTTGCGATAATAAAAGCTTATGAGCATTTTAGGGCTACCTTTTTTATAAGGCTTTTTGGTTTGATATCATTTATCGCAATGTCATTAACCTTATACAGTAATGGATTTAAAGAGGTTTTATTTATATATTCTCTATCATTCACCTCCATAATTATGTTTATTATGGCCTTCCTATATGAAAGACAGATTAGAAAGTACTAAAAAAGTTTTGGTATTTGGTGTTAAGCCACAATGGGAAGTATCTTCTTTACCATCGACAAATTTGGCAATTTACCTTTCAAAGAAGAAAGAGTACGAGGTCTATTACATATCAGACGATTTGAGTTTTTTTCATTTTTTCAAATGGGGAATAAAAATAGGAATTGTTATTAAATTTATAAATTCTATTTTTACGAAAATGAAAATTAATAATATAAGTTATTTGAGTTCCTTTTTGTTCTTTCCTCGTTTTTCAAATATCAATAAACTTTATGACTTTCTTTTTTCTTACTTTAATTTCAAATTTAGATCCAGAAGCTTAAACAAATTATTAAGTGAGGATTTTGAATTAGTTTTTTCTTCTTCTCATAGAAACTACTCTGACTTTATTAGAATAAAATCTAAAAGAAAAATATTTTCAATAGAAGATAATCCATATGGATTCGGCGTGCTTAATGAAGAATTCTTAAATAAAGCAGAAAACAAAATGTTTAATAAATCAGATATAGAATGTTGGTGCACCTCAAAGAAACTTATAAGTGAAAAATATAGTGAAGCAAAGTATTTTTCTAATGGAATCAATAATAATTTCAAAATCAACCTTCAGTTTTTAAAAAACAAGAAATGTATCTACGTTGGAGCAATAGATGATTGGTTTGATTGGAGTTTAGTGAATAACGTTTTTGAGAAATTAGGAAATTCTCATGGCTTCATTCTGGATATCTATGGAAATAGTAAAATAGATCCAAAAAAAATGATTAATTCAGAATTTATTAATTTCCATGGACCTATCGATAATAAGTTAGTTCAATCTAAGCTTCTAAATTATTCAGTTGGCATAATTCCTTTTAAAGTGAACGATCTTGTTAACTATGTGAATCCTATCAAGTATTATGAATATCTTTCTTGCGGTCTTAGGATTGTATCAACGGATTGGGATGAACTTAGAGAGCATGATTACCCAAACCTATTTTTATCAGATCGAAATAATTTTGCCCAAAATATTCTTAAAGCTCATGAATTCAACTTTAATGGGCTTGAGTCCGAGCTTGTAAATTTTTTAAATTCAAGGAAATATGATTTCATCTTTGAAAAGATACTTAAAATTTAAGCAATGTTAGTAAATAGCCAAATAAATATAAATAGTTTAGTACTTTTTAGTTGTTTTGTTCTTTTATGTTTTTCTTGGACGAATTTTTTTTATGTAACACCGCTTATCATTCCTCTTTCCTTTCTGTTTTTACTGCCTTACTTATCTTTAAAAATATCTAAGGTTCAATTACTAACAACGGTTTTTTTCACATACTCTCTTTTTAGTTTATCGCTAATTTCAATACATTCATTATTTGAATTTAACTTTTATAGAAGGGATGGGAATATTTTTATCTCTTTGATGCCATTAATAACTTTAACATTCTTTAATTTTAACTTTGATACATACAAGTTTATTTCAAGATTTATTTACCTTCTCACCTTCATAAACTTAATCGTCTACTCTTACTTCTTATTTAATGGAAATCTATTTGAGAGCAGTAATCTATATTATCTAGGATTTACATCCCATAATGCTGCCGGAGGTTTTTTAGCAATCTTAACTAGCTTTGCTCTAATTACCTTTTTGTATAAAAGAACGAGTGTAAATTTTTTTGTTTTTGCCTTTAATTTTTTTACTGTATTTGAATCTGGTTCAAGGGGTTCATATTTAGCACTTTTAGCTGGATTATTTTTACTCTTTCTTCTTAAAAGAAAGCTTTACAAATTTTTTATTACATCTTTAGTCATGCTGTTTATTATCCAAATATCTGTTATTGCATGGGGTTATGATCAACATCATAAATATTGGCTTCAAAATGATTTTTATGGGATGGATGTTGTTGAGCTACCTGTTAGGAATTCTAATAATCTGTCTCATAGAGTGATTAAGGTCTGGCCCTGGGCAGTTGATGATTTTTTGGAATCTCCATTAATAGGAACAGGATTTTCTTCATTCAACGATAGATATAAAGACCCTACAGAGGTTCTGCCTGGAATTAAGCTCAGATTACTTGAAAAAAATATATATAATTCTGGTCATGCACACCATAGCTTTTTGAATATTATGGCTGAACAAGGTCTAGTAGGTTTAATTATATTTATTTTTTTAATTTTTTATTTGTTTAGCTCAATGAAAAAGTTAAGAAATTTTGAGAAAGATTTATTAACTTTTCCTCTAATAATCCTCATCCTTATGTCGCTAACTGAACATAGATTTGCTGCACCAAGTCAAGCTTTCATATATTTTGTTATCTATTCTTTAGTTATAAAAAACTTATCGAGCTCGTTAACTTCGAAAGATTAAGTTATATGAAAATAGCGATAGTTCATGATTGGCTAATTACTTATGCTGGTGCCGAGCGAGTTCTAGAGCAAATCTTAAATTGTTTTCCTGATGCTGATATTTTTACTATTGTTGAATTTTTAGAAGATAAGGATAAGCATTTCATCAAAAATAAAGAAGTTAAGACATCATTCATTCAAAGATTACCTTTCTCAAAAAAAAGATATAGATCCTATTTACCTTTTATGCCATTGGCAGTTGAGCAGTTTGATATGAGTAAATATGATCTGGTGATTTCCTCATCTCATGCTGTAGCAAAGGGCATCATAACTAACCCAAATCAAATTCATATTTGTATGTGTTACACACCAATTAGATATGCTTGGGACCTGCAACACCAATATTTGGAGGAGTCAAAAATGAATAATGGTTTGAAAGGATTTATAGCTAAATTAATACTTCATTATGTAAGAAACTGGGACCAAGTAAACTCATCCAGAGTAGATCACTTTATATCAATTTCAAAATTTATCTCTCAAAGAATTAATAAATTTTATAATCGAGATTCACAAGTTATATATCCCCCAGTTGATATTAATAAGTTCAGATTAAATCTCAATGAAAGAGAAGATTATTATGTTACCTGCTCAAGAATGGTGCCTTACAAAAAAATTGATTTAATTGTCAAAACATTTTCTTCGAAATTTGAGGAGAAAAAACTTGTAGTTATTGGCGATGGTCCAGATAGAAAAAAAATACAAAAAGATGCTGGAAACAATATTGAATTTCTTGGAGAAGCTAGCGACAAAGTTTTATATGATAAAATTTCCAATTCGCGAGCGTTTATTTTTGCTGCATATGAAGATTTTGGGATCGCACCTATAGAAGCTCAAAGTTGTGGCACTCCTGTTATTGCATATGGGAATGGAGGTGCTCTGGAGACAATTATGCCGATTGATTCGAAAAAGCCATCTGGTGTTTTCTTTGATGAGCAAACACAAGAGTCCTTGGCTGAAGCTATAAAAATTTTCGAAAATAATTTACATATCTTCAAACCAGAATCTTGCAGGGAAAACGCAGAAAGATTCTCTATTGAAAGATTTAAAGAAGAATTAATTAATTTTGTAAATGAGAAGGTAAACAATGCCTAAGACTGCTTTGATAACAGGAATTACCGGTCAGGATGGAGCCTATCTTGCCAACTACCTAATTAAAGAAAAAAAATATAAAGTTTTCGGTTCTTTTCGAAGATCTTCCTCAATGAATTTGTGGAGAATTGAAGAGCTAGGATTAACTGACGATCCTTCATTCAGTTTAATTGAACATGATTTAACTGACTTAGGATCATCGATAAGAGTTATCGATAAATGTAAGCCTGATGAGGTTTATAATTTAGCTGCACAAAGTTTTGTTGGAGTATCTTTTGATCAACCAGTAACTACTTCTGAAATAACAGCCCTGGGAGCTCTTAATTTATTGGAATCAATTAGGATAGTTAATGCGAAAATAAAATTTTATCAGGCCTCATCTTCTGAAATGTTTGGTAAAGTTCAGGAGAATCCTCAAAATGAGAATACACCCTTTTATCCAAGAAGTCCTTATGGGGTATCAAAACTTTATGCTCATTGGATGACTATTAACTACAGGGAATCCTATGATATTTTTGGAACAAGTGGTATTTTGTTTAATCATGAATCTCCTTTGCGAGGAAAAGATTTTGTCACCAGAAAGATTTCTGATGCTGTTGCTAGAATTCATCTTGGTAAATTAGATAAATTTTACTTAGGCAACCTTAATTCTAGAAGAGACTGGGGCTTTGCATTGGATTATGTAAAAGGAATGCATTTAATGGTTCAGGCTAAAAAACCTGATACTTTTGTCTTAGCAACCGGGAATACTTTTTCTATAAGAGATTTTCTTTTTGAAGCATTTAAGGCTGTTGATAAAGAAATAATTTTTAAGGGAAATGGAATTGATGAAATTGGTGTTGATTCAAAAACAAATAATGAAGTTTTAAAAATAGATCCTAATTTTTTCAGACCCTCTGAGGTTGATGTTCTTAGAGGAAATTACGATAAAGCAAAAAAAGTCTTAGGTTGGGAGCCCAAAACTGACTTCCAGTCTTTGGTTCAGATGATGGTTGAAAATGACATTAGAAGAAACTCATAATGTCGAGCTTGGGTCATGTTCTAATTACAGGTGCGGATGGCTTTACGGGGAAGCATCTAACAAAACTTTTTAATGAATCTGGAATAATTTATCACTCACTTAAAGCAAATTTATTATCAACAGATACTCTAATTGATGAGATACATAATCTGGATTTCAAAAAGGTAATCCATCTTGCTGCAATTTCCTCAACAAAAAAAGACAAAGATTTTACATTTGAAGTAAATAAACAAGGTACGTTGAACCTTCTCGATGCTTTATCAAAAAAAAAAGGCATTGAAAAAGTAATCCTAGCTAGTTCAGCTAATGTTTATTCAAACTCTTTGAAAGGTATGATCGACATTAAATCGAATCTAGAACCTTTCAATGATTATGGAAAAAGTAAGTTGGAAATGGAAATTATTAGCAAGGATTTCAAAAATATTTTTGACATTACCATAGCTAGGCCTTTCAACTACACTGGTATAGGTCAAGATGAAAGCTTTTTAATTCCAAAGTTAATAAAATCCTTTATTGAAAACAAAGAAATTATAGAGTTAGGAAATATAAATATTTCGAGAGAATTCAATGATGTTAGAGATATATGTGAAATTTATAAAATATTGCTTACTACAAATCTAGATATCACAGAGATAAATTTATGTTCAGGCAGATTTTTTAGCATTAAAGAGATTATTTCAAAATTAGAGTCGATTTTTAAAAGGAAAATTCAGATAAATCAAAACAAGAATCTATTTAGAGAAGGGGAAAGTAAAATTTTATATGGTAACCCATCAGAAATTATTGAGACTTTAAATTATAATTTTCAATTTTCAATTGATGAAACATTAAATTGGATGATCAATCAACATAGCGAATCATGAATGAGCCAAAAGAATCATTTCCATATAAGGCACCTTCAGAAGAGCTAAAAATTAAATATTCGGATATTTTTAGTTTAGATGATCCTGTTAATCAAAAAATGTTAAAAACCATATTTGATAAGCTTGCCTCCGGAATAATCCTATTAATTTCTTTACCAATACTTTTGATCTTAAAGGTTGTTTATTTAATAGAAGGTTTTTTCATTCCTGAAAATGGTGGTCCAATGTTTTTTTATTACCTATCTGTAAGCCATGGGAAAATAATAAAAAAATACAAAATTAGAATTATAAAAGAAAAATTCATAGATAAAGAAGCAGCAAGCAGGCATGAGTGGATTGCTTACTCAAAAGAGTGGTCACCGGAATCAAGAACTATTACAGGAAATTTTGTAAAAAAGTGGTATTTGGATGAACTCCCTCAGTTTTATAGCATTTTCAAAGGCGACATGAGCTTTGTTGGTCCTAGACCGCTCTCAATTCTTCATTATGAGAGAGATTTAGCTCAAGGTAATGTCTGCAGGAAGCTTATTAAAGGTGGGTTATTAGGTTACGGACATATTCATAAAGGCACTTCTGAAATGGGGAATCCTCAATATGAATACGAGTACATAAAAAAAGTGATTACTTATTCTCAAATAAAACTCTTTTCATTGGATCTTTTTATAATTTGGAAAGGTTTCTTGCTAGTTATTAAAGGAGGAGGACATTAAAAAAGTAATAAAGTTAAACAAAGTAATTGTTCCTGTTGCTGGCCTAGGAACACGCTTGCTTCCTGCTACAAAAGCAGTACCCAAAGAAATGCTCCCTATAGTAAATATTCCTATCATCCAACATGTGATGGATGAAATTTTGTGGTCAGGCTTTACTGAAGTTATATTTGTAACGCATGCTAGTAAAAATTCTATTGAGAATCATTTTGATAAAAGCTTTGAACTTGAAGCAACATTGGAAAAAAGAATAAAACGTTCAACTTTAAATGCAGTTAGAAATATTTCGAGTGGAAAACTTAAAATAACTTCTATAAGACAGGGAGAAGCTTTAGGTTTGGGACATGCAATTGACTGTGCAAAACCCTATATTGACAATGATGAAGCATTTGCAATAGTTCTTCCTGACAGGGTAATGAATAAATATAAATGTAAATTGGAGAAAGATAACTTAGCTGCAATGAAAATGAAATTTCTCAAATATCAGAAAAGTATTATTCTTACAGAAGAAATAGATTCGGGAGATAAAGAAAAATACGGCATAGTTGAGACAAAAAACATTAACCTGAAATCATCGAAACTAGTAAAAATTTCCAAAATATTAGAAAAGCCAAAAAAAGGATTAACTGACTCGAATAAGGCTGTTTGTGGTCGATATATCTTTACATCAAATATTTTTGGCTTTATTGAAAAAAATTATAAAAAAAATAAAGAGATAGAAATCACTGATGCAATCCAAAAAATGATCGAAAAAAGAAATGTTGTTTTGACCCACGATCTAAAAGGGGAGTGTTTCGATTGCGGTGACAAAAAAGGATACATGAAGGCGATTATTTCATACGCTAAAAGGGATAAAGATCTAAAGAAGTTATTTAATTAATAAAAATTTATGGGATTTTATAATTATCTTATTCACACTTTTTTTAAACAAGAAATAATTTATGTGGATTGTTTCAAGCAATTAATAGAAATTACTCCCAATATCGGAAAAGAAAAGTCAATAGGATTGGATACTGAATTTACTTGGAAAAATACATATTATCCGTCACTTAATCTGATACAAATTTCGGCAAAAAATAAAATTTATATTATTGATTGCATCGAAATCACTGATCTAAAGCCTCTAGCTCCAATATTTGAAAGCAAAGAAATTAAAAAAATTTTTCATTCAATGAAAGGCGACCTTTCAGCACTAAGAACAAAATTTAACAATAAATTTGCAAATATCAGAGATACTCAGATTGCTGAATTCATGCTTAGCAGAAACCCAAATCAACAGATAAGTTATAAAGATTTAGTTAAAAAATATTTTTTTGTAGATTTGCCTAAAACAGAAACAAACTCTGATTGGACAAGAAGACCTTTGAATAAAAATCAAATCAAGTATGCTTCTGATGATGTAAGGTTTCTGCAAAAAATCTCTAATGATCAAGAACTTGATTTAAAAAAAATGAATCTCTTTGAAAAATACCTTAAAAATTGTGAAGAAGAAAGAAAATTATCTTTGACAAATTTTTCTATTTTGAGAGTAGAAAGACTAATAAAGAAAAACAAAAAGATAAGCAGTTTAGAAAAAAATATTTTTTTATGGAGAGAGAGTGAAGCAGAGAAACTTAATATTACGCCAAATAAAATATTTAAAGAAAAGCATCTTTCTGCACTAAAGTCCGTTGTTATTTCAAAAAAATATGAAGAATGTCAATGGATTATAAGGGATGATTCTTTGAGGTTTAACTTTTTGTCGTCTTTTAAATGATTTATTTAGTTTGGTTTATATATCTTGCTATTGGCTTACTTTTATCATTTTTAATAAGAAGTTTTTTTTCCTCACCTTTTGCTAAGGCATTTGTATTTTCTTTTGGGTTAAGTTTATTTTGTTCAATATGGTTCAGTTTCCCTGGAAGTAATGAAATATCCCCAGCCATCTCTATTTTTCTGATAGAAACGATAGAGGGCTCAAATAATTTTTATAGAATTTTAAGGCCTATGACTTCCTTATTTTTTATTATATTTCTTTTAGATTTATTATCTCAATATGTAAAAGCTAAAAATTAATCGTTTCCATTTCTATAAGTTCTAAATCGATTATCCCAATTTTATTACTACCTTTCATAAATCCAGCACACTCTCCTGGATTAAAAATAGTAGCTCCATTTATTCTTTCATTTCTGAATCGATGAGTATGACCATGTAAAATGATATTGTTTTCTTTTAAATATTTTCTGTTGATGTCCTGAGGGTCATGAACAGTATGGATCAATCTATTGGAAATATGATCTACTCTAGATTCCCCAGAGAAATCAAAATTATATTTTTTACAAATTTTTATTAGATCTGATTTTTCTTCTTGATCGTTATTGCCGAAAACACCTTTTAGAGGTGCAATTAAATTACAAAAGGACTCTAGAGACTTTGGAAGAGTAATATCTCCTGTATGAAAAACACAGACTAATTCAACACTATTAAAAATCTGACAAATTTTTTTAATATTTGTCAGATTGTTATGCGTATCGCCTGTAAGGCCTATTTTCAAAAATTTCTAACTTGTTTTTTCAAGTATGTGGATACCGCAGGCTGTTCCAAGACCAATAACATGAGTCATGCCAATTTTGGCTCCTTCAACTTGTCTGGCTCCTGCCTCCCCCCTCAAATGAGAACAAACCTCATAAATATTGGCTATTCCGGTTGCTCCAAGAGGATGACCTTTGGATAAAAGACCTCCAGAAACATTGACAGGAACTTTGCCGCCAAGTTCAACATGACCTTCGTCAATCATTCTTCCTGCTTCACCATCTTCACAAAGACCTAGGTTTTCATAATGCAACATTTCAGCAGTAGCGAAACAATCATGCAGTTCTACAAGATTCACATCTTCTGGGCCAATACCTGCCTGTTCATATGCATCTTTAGCAGCAAGCCTTGTACAGGCATTGACATCAGGCATTACAAGATCTCTATCAGTATAAGGATCACTTGCCATTGCCGATGCTCTAACTTTTACAGCTCTTGCCATCCCAAGTTCTTTTGCTTTTTTTTCTGAAACTAAAACTGCGGCAGCAGAACCATCAACATTTACCGAACACATTAACTTTGTATTAGGATAAGAAATCATTTCAGCGTTCATTACATCATCTAGTGGCGTTTCAATTTGATACATAGCTTTTGGATTCATTGTTGAATGATGATGATTTTTTACAGATATTTTTGCGAATTGTTCAAAAGTAGTGCCGTATTCTTTAGCATGTTCCATTCCGGCCTCCGCAAAGACACAAGGCATAGTTCCAGAACCTAAAAGACCTTCTTTGGGGATACCATCTCCACCTCCAGCTCCACCAAGAAGTCCTTTACCCATTTGTTCAACACCAACAGCTAGAACAACGTCGTACATTCCAGCTTTTATAGACATCCAAGCTTCTCTGAAAGCAGTTGCTCCTGTAGCACAAGCATTGGCAACATTCACAACAGGCATTCCAGTTTGACCAATTTCTTGAAGTATCCTTTGACCAACCATCGCATTGGCCTGTCCCAAGTTTCCGCAATAAAGAGCTTGCATATCTTGAATACCTAAACCGGCATCATCGAGAGCCATTAAAGCTGCTTCTGCTCCTATGTTGGGAACAGTTCTGTCTGGAAATCTTCCAAACTTGATCATATCAACACCCACTACATAAACATCACTCATAATTTCACCTCTATTAAGCTGGTTCAAAAAAATAACTAAGATAAGAATTTCCCTCTTTATCTTTTCTGCCTAAGGCATCGCCGTAAGTTATTTTTACTGGCATATTAAATTCTATTTTATCAGGATCTGGATCAATATTAATCAAATTTCCTTTGATTGTT
>MDTG01062453.1_pt1 | contig 17883 bp, 13 predicted proteins | sample 811421 | NCBI WGS metagenome assembly MDTG01 (sample SAMN05326645, study PRJNA326480) | marine metagenome | isolation source: seawater | place: Pacific Ocean: South East | collected 2011 | reverse complement strand
TTGTGGTGCTACCAGGATTCGAACCAGGGACACATGGATTTTCAGTCCATTGCTCTACCAACTGAGCTATAGCACCTTTTTAATTTAGTTTGCAAATCTACTTATTTTTTTCATTTATGGAAATATTTATAGTAAATCAGAATAAGGAGATTAATTTTATATTTTTGATTTTTTTATATTATAGTATTGAAATTAATAATAGATATAGGTAATACATTATTTAAATTAGCTTTATTTGATGGTAAAAATTTAGCTAAAGAATCTTCTTTTTCAAGATTAGATATAAATATTGTTGCTTCTTTTGTAAACGGAATAGAAATAAATCATGCAATATTATCATCTGTTAGATTAATAACAGATGATATTTTAAATGTTATTAAATGTTATAATATATTAGTTTTAGATTCAAATATTAATTTTCCTATAAAAATCAAATACAAGAATATTGATTCTTTAGGTAAGGATAGATTAGCTGCAGTTGTAGGAGCATATTTTTTGTATCCACAAAGAAATATACTTATTTTAGATATTGGTACTTGCTTAACTATTGACTTTATAAATAAAGAAAAGGAATATATTGGTGGACGAATTTCACCAGGAATTAATATGAGGTATGATGCATTACATCATTTTACTGAAAAGTTACCATTATGTCAGAAAGTAGATAGTCAGTATTTTATAGGTAATGATACAGCTTCTTCAATTCAAAGTGGTGTTCAGCAAGGAATAATATCAGAGTTAGATGTAGTAATTGATAGTTTTAAGCAAGAAAATAAAGATATTATCGTTATTGCAACAGGAGGGGATTGTTTTTTCTTTGAAAAGGCATTAAAAAACACCATATTTGCAGACCAATTTTTAGTAATGAGAGGATTAAATGATATTTTAGATTATAATGTATAGAGTATTGATTATATTATTTTGTATTTGTAACATTGAGATATGTGTTGCTCAGAATGAAAAGAATTCACCATATTCTAGATTTGGATTAGGGGATTTGAATAATATTTCTTTTTCTGAACATGCTGCTTTAGGGGGAGTTACAGCTTTTTCTAATAGTAGATCCATCAATCCCTATAATCCTGCCACTTATTCGTCTTTTCTTAAGAATTCTTTTTTATTTTCAACAGGAATTGATCATCAAAATATTGCTGCATATAATAAAGCAGAAAGTCAAGTAAATAATAACACTTCTTTTTCTCATTTCGCTTTTGGGTTTCGTTTAAACAATAGATTTGCTGCAAGTATGGGGATGCTACCTTATAGTGATATGAATTATAATTTAACAACCTTCAATGATTCTTATAATGCCGATTTAATTTATTCAGGAGATGGAGGGATTTCAAAAATGTATTTTGGTTTGGCCTATAAATTATCTGAAATGCTTTCGATTGGTGTTAATGCATCTTATTTATTTGGTATTTTAAATCAAAGAAAAAAGATTTTATATAGAGATAATTCTTTTATTAATAGCAGAAAAAATAATAGTTTTAGTATTAAAGGATATACATATGAGGTAGGATTATTATACAGTAAATCAATTAATAAAGAGAAAAAGATTAGTTTTGGTTTAAATACAAGTAATAATGCTACAATTAAAACTAAAAGCTCTCAATTACTAGAAACCTTTGAATACACAGGTCTTATAGAATATGCTAAGGATACTGTATTAAATATAACGCAGTCTGGTGATTTATATTTACCTCGATTTATTAATATAGGAGCTATGTATAAGAAATCTGATAATTGGATATTTATTGTTGATTATAGTATGCAAGACTGGTCAGAATATAAATTTTTTAATCAAAATTCAGATGATTTAACTAATAGTAACCGTGCATCAATTGGAACGCAATATATTCCAGAACCTAATTCAATCACAAAGTATTACAAGCGTTTTGAATATCGTTTCGGATTATCTCACGAGAATACTCCTCTTTATTTAAATAATAATCAACTACAAGAAACGGGTGTTTATTTTGGCTTAGGAATACCTGTAAAGAAAAATAGAACAAAGTATAATTTTTTATTAGCACTATCAGAAAGAGGAACTACTGAAGGTGATTTAATAAAGGAAAGAATTTTTAGGTTTGGTTTACAAATTTCTTTTAATGGTATTTGGTTTAAAAAGTATAAATATGACTAGATATAGATTTTTATTTGTGATATCATTTATGATAATGATAGAATCAGTAGTTGGGCAATCAAAATATGGTGATGATGAACAAGCATGCAAAGAAAATGTGTCTGTATTTAAAGAATATTGTAAACAAAAGAATTATGAAGATGCTTTAATTCCATGGAGATGGGCATATAATAATTGTCCTGCTTCTTATGCAACCATCTATAAGAATGGGCCTAAAATTATCAAATCTGTTATAAAGAGTAATCCTGAAAATAAATTGATGTATATAGATACATTAATGATGATTTATGATAGAAGAATTAAGTATGGATTTGGAAAAGAAGGTTATATATTAGGTTTAAAAGGTTATGAATTGTTTTTTATTGACAAGAATAGAGCTCAAGACGCTTATGATATTTTAGATAAAAGTATAAAAATGGAAGGTAATTCTTCATCGGTTCAAGCTGTATATGGATATATGAAATCAATTGATTATTTATGTCAAAATGGAGTTAAATTAAAAGAAGATGTTTTGTTAGCCTATTCCGTTATTTCTTCAATAATTGATTATAATATAAGAAATGAATCAAAGACAACTAAGAACTTTATAAAGTATTCTGAGAAAATAGAGGATTTATTTACACCATATGCAAATTGTGACGATTTAATAAAATTGTTTTCAGAAAAGTATGAGGTATTTGAAAATGATTCTAATTTTCTTATAAGAGTAGCTAAAAATCTTTCTGATAAGGAGTGTAATAAAAATGAGTTATATATTAAAATATTAAATAAGTTAAATCAGATACATCCTAGTTATACCTCAGCTTCTGAATTAGCATCAGCATATTTTATTAATCAAAAATTTTCTGATGCAATTAAATTATTAGAAAACATGTTGTTGGAAAATAATAATGAAGAAAATAAATATAATCTTGATACTTTTGAGATAGCAAAGTCTTATTTAGAATTAGCAAATTTATATAGAATGAAAAAGCAATATTCAAAAGCTATTTCTTATACGGAGAAATCATTGGTTTTGAAACCTAATTTTAGTGAGGCGTATATACTACAGGGAAATATATATGTTTCTGGTGCTAATACTTGTGGTAATGATTTTCAGAATAATGCGATCTATTGGATAGCAGTTGACTGCTTTAAAAAGGCTTTAAAAGATCCAAACACAAAAGATCTTGCAAGTAAAAGTATTAACTCATACTCTAAATATTTTCCAACTAAAGAAACATGTTTTTTTCATGGTGTGGAATCAGGATCTACTTATTTGATAGAGTGTTGGGTAAATAGAAAGACAATTGCAAGAACTATTGATTAGAAGATGAGAGCTTTATTATTAAGTGTCTTGTTGATTAGTTGTAATAATGATACTAATTTAATTCAAAAATTCATACTAGATGACTCACTTCCTATCGAGAAGATAAAGTATGCAAAACTTTTATATACAGAAAATGGGAAAAAGAAAGTAGAGGTTTTTGCAAATATAATAGATAGATTTATTGATCAAGACATTAACCTTATACTTGAAGATTCCATATCATTTGTTTTTTATAATGATTCTATTATTATTGAATCAATTTTAACAGCAGATAAAGCGTCTATTAATGAAAGTGAAAACATTATGAAGGCTATAGGAAACGTAATTTTAGAAGGAGCTAATAACAGGAGGATAGAAACTGAAGAATTAATATGGGATCAAAAGATAGACAAGATTTATACAGATAAAAAAATAAAAATCATTACAGAAAAAGAGGTTATATTTGGAACCGGATTTACGTCAACACCGGATTTTTCCAAATATACCATATTGAATATTCATGGAACGTTTGATTTTCAAGATGAGAATAATTAATATATTTACATTATGTTTTTTATTGCATTTATAACTCTTTTGTCGTCAGCCTTTTTTTCAGGTGTAGAGATAGCGTTTGTTTCGGCGAATAAATTGCAATTAGAGCTTGATCGAACTACAGGAAAATTTCCGGCAAATATTATATTATATTTTTCTAGAAAAGAGTCAGATTTTATTACTACAATGCTAATTGGAAATAATATTTCTTTAGTAATTTATGGTGTCGTAATGACGAAGATATTAACGCCAAAATTTTCAATTTATTTTGATTCTACTTTTTTATTGCTTTTTTTTCAAACAATAATCACCACTATTATTGTTTTAGTTACAGCTGAATTTTTACCAAAAGCAATTTTTAGAATTTATTCTAGCCAGATATTAAAGATATTTTCTGTTCCTATATGGATATTTTTTGTTTTGTTTAGACCAATTGCAATTTTAATGCTTACTCTTTCAGACTATATTTTAAAGCATATTTTCAAGCAAGAGAAGGAAAAAGACAAGAAAGTATTTGGAAAGACTGATTTGGATGAGTATATTTCTAATATTAGATCAACAAGAACCGATTCAGATAATAGAATAGAAGTTGAGATGCTAAAAAATGCCTTAGATTTATCAGATAAGAAAATTAGAGAATGCATGATTCCTCGGACAGAGATTGTAGCAATGAATCTTGATTCTACTATTAATGATTTAAAATCAAGATTTATTGAGACAAAATTATCCAAGATTTTAATTTATAAAGGTAATATAGATAATATAATTGGTTATATTCATTCTTCAGAGCTATTTAGAAATCCTAAAAATATACGAGCATCATTATTACCTATTCCATTTGTTCCAGAAAGTATGTCAGCAATGGAGCTTTTAAATCAATTTATTGAAAATGATAAAGGTGTCTCTTTAGTAGTAGATGAATTCGGAGGTACTTCTGGCTTAATAACTCTTGAAGATATTACAGAAGAAATAGTTGGAGAGATAGTAGATGAATATGATGAGGAAGAAGTTACAGATATAAAGATTTCAGAAAGAAAATTTAAGTTTCTTGCTCGTGTAGATGTAGAGTTTATAAATAAGAAATATAATTTAAAATTACCAGATTCTGACGAATATGAAACAATTGCTGGATTAATATTATATCATCAGGAGCATATCCCAAATATTAATGATGAGGTATTGATTGATAATTTTAAGTTCACTATAATAGATGTAAATCAAACTACTATACAAGAGGTCCAGTTAGAATTAATTAATAAATCATATTAATTTTTTAGAATTTTTATAATTTGTATTTTTTTAAATAACAATTGTATATTTGCAAATCTTAACTAAATTAAAATGGCAGCACTCGAAAATATTAGAAAAAGATCAGGTTTACTGTTAGCCGTAATAGGAATAGCTATGTTGGCTTTTATATTAGGTGATTTTATGCAGTCACAAAGATCAGGTGGAAATTCCACTAGGTTTGTTGGGGAGATTTATGGAGATAAAATCTTACAATCAGAATTTGAAATTGAGGTTCAGAAAGGGTTAGATAATTGGAAAATTCAAAATCCTAATGGAATCCTTACACAAACATTAATAGGTCAAATCAGATCACAAATATGGAATCAATATATTAAAGATATAGTTATGTCTTGTCAGTATGATAAATTAGGTATTGGCTTATCGGATGATGAATGGATGGAGAGATTGTCAGGAAATAATGTTCATAGAGAAATAAGTCAAATACCTGCATTTCAAAACCCTACAACAGGGCAGTTTGATCGTTCAAGAGTATTAGGTTATTTAAAACAAATAAATGAAGATGCTAGTGGAGATAGTCGTAGTAAGTGGGTTGGTTTTCAGGATTATTTAGTTAATTTAATACAGAAATCTAAATATGATGCATTGATTTCTAATTCTATGTATGTCACAAGTAAAGAAGCAGTAAACAGTTTAAATAATAAGAATCAAAATACCATATTTAGTTATGTTAAGGTACCTTATTCATATTTACCAGACAGCTTGTTTTCAGTAGAAGAAAGAGATATTAATAAATATTATAAAAATAATATAGATGATTATCAACAAAAAGCATCTAAAGATGTTGAGTTTGTAGTTTTTCAAGTAGTTCCTTCTAATGATGACGATTTAGAAACAAAAAATTCTCTTAATGAATTAATAATAGATTTTTCGGAATACGAAGATTATGAGTTGCTAGTTCGGAGAAATTCAGATAACAATACTTCAAGTTTTCCATTTTTTAAAAAGGAAAATTTAGAATCTTCTTCAAAAGATCTTTATGAAATGGACAAAGGATCTGTAATTGGTCCATTTTTAATTAACAAAGAAGTATATAGAATTTCTAAGTTAGTTGACATTCAATATAGGCCAGATTCTGTTAAAGCAAGACACATATTATTAAAACCAACAGAATCAATAGATTTAGATTCATTGCAAATAATCGCAGAAAGATTAAAATTAGATATTCAGAATGGAACCGATTTTGGTAAATTAGCACAGGGTTATTCAGAGGATAAAGGTTCCGCTATAAAAGGAGGTGATTTGGGATGGTTTGAAGAAGGGGTTATGGTTAATGAATTTAATGAAGTATGTTTTACAGCAAATAGAAAAGATTTAGAAATTGTTCAATCCCAATTTGGATTACATTTAATTCAGGTTCAAAATCATAGTAAGAAAATTAAGAAGGTGAAAATTGCTCATATTGACAGAAATATAGAGCCAAGTACTGAAACTTTTAATAATTATTATTCTCAGGCAATACAGTTTGCTAGTAAATTGATAGATACAGATATTAGTTTTGATTCATTAGTGATTAGTCAAAATTTAGTAAAAAGGAATGATGCGAAAGTACATCAAGATAGAGCTAGTATAGTAGGATTACCAAATTCAAGAGAAATGGTAAGATGGATGAATGAAGCTATAGAAGGATCTATTTCTGAGGTTTTTCAATTTGATAATTCATATGTTGTTGCGCATTTAACTGATTCTAGAAAAGAAGGAGATATTCCTTTATTTGATGTGAGAGAAGAAATTACTTCAATCGTTTTGAATAATAACAAGTATAATTCTATTAAAAAGAAGAAAGAAATTAAGAACTTAGAAGAGATTGCTTCACTATATAACACCTCTGTTATTAAATCTAATAAAGCAACATTTTCTAATGTTAATATGAAAGATATTGGTTATGAACCTGTGTTAGCTGGTGTAATATCGAATTCTAATTTAGGTGTTTCAGGACCTATTAAGGGTCTTAATGCTATGTATTTTGTTGATATTATTAAAAGAGATACTATAAATAATAATATTCAATTCCAGCAAGAGAAAGAAAAAATAAGGAAAGAATTAGGTCGAATTTCTGCAACAAGTTCATATAATGCATTACTTAATAAAGCTGCAATAGAAGATAAAAGATCTGTATTTTATTAATCTACTATTATCTTAATATTTGTAGTCTATATGAATCTAGATTAAGAAATATAAAAAGTAAGATTGTAAATCCTAACAATGAAGAACCTCCGTAACTTATAAATGGTAAAGGGATTCCTATTACAGGAAGTAACCCTATCGTCATTCCAATATTAATTGTAAAATGTATAAAAAGGATTGCTGCTACACTATACCCATATATTCTGCTAAAGTTTGATCTTTGCCTTTCAGCAATAAAAACTATTCTGATAAGTAGCCCAATAAATAATAATATAAATAATAATGAACCTAAGAATCCCCATTCCTCACCAATTGTACAAAAAATAAAATCTGTACTTTGCTCTGGAACAAAGTCAAATCTTGTTTGAGTACCATTTAAAAAACCCTTACCTTTTATTCCTCCAGATCCAATAGCTATTTTTGATTGTATAAGGTTGTATCCCGCTCCATGTGGATCAAATTCTTTTCCTAACAGAACATTTATTCTTTTTTGATGATGATCTTCTAATATATTATGAAAAATATAATTAACACTTTTAATAAAGGATATAGAGATTATAAGAGTACTTATAATAAGTATTATTCCTTTTTTCTTTTTTCTATAAAAAAATACGAAAAAACTTGCTAATAATATTATTGTATATATTAAGTAATTTATATCTATTAATAAAGAAAATATAAATAATATTATCATAATCAGTCCAATTACTAATATTTTTTGTGAGAAACCTTCTCTATATAATACTATTAAAAAACTTAGAAATACCAAACCAGTACCTAGATCATTTTGAAGGATTATTAATAAAAAAGGTAAGATTATTAATAAGTAAGTTTTAATTTTCTGTTGTAAGGATAATTTTTTTGCATGTATACTATTATAATATTTTGCAAGCGCTAGAGCTGTTATAAATTTCGCAAATTCAGAGGGTTGAAATTTAAATCCGCTAATCTTGTACCATGAAGTAGCTCCTCCAGTTAAATCTCCTATTAATAGTACACCAATTAATAGAATAATTATAAAAAAATAGAATAAATATGATAATGAAAAAAAGAATTTCCAATCAATGATCAGTATTACAAAACCTATTATATTGGAGATGATAATAAATAGTAATTGTTTTCCATACCTACTTTCTAGATTTAATATAAATGCCATATCTTCATTATATTGTGATGCATATATGTTGATCCATCCAATAAAAACTAGTAATAAATATAATGCTATACTAATAGTGTCAATATTTGCAAATATATTTTTTGCTTTTCTCATTTTTTAGATATTAGATTTCCATTTAGAATTTTTTTCTCATTAATTTTATTTTCTATTTTATTTTTTAAATATTTTTCTATAACTAAAGAAGCAATTGGTGCAGCCCAAGAAGAACCCGTTCCCGCATTTTCAATATAAACAGCAATAGCAATTTTTGGATTATGTTTTGGTGCAAAACCAATAAAGATTGAGTGGTCATCACCATGAGGATTTTGAGCAGTACCAGTTTTTCCACATATAACAATATCTTTAATTTTTGAATTTATAGCAGTACCATTTTTTCCTTGTATGACTTTTTCCATCCCCTCAATAACAGGTTGAAAATATTTTTTATCAATTGAGCAATACCTTCTTTTTGTTAAACTACTATCAATTTTATCGTTTTCTATTTCTTTTACAATATGTGGGGTATAATAATAACCTTTATTGGCTATTATACAAGCTATATTTGCCATTTGTATAGGGGTTATTAGTAGTTCTCCTTGACCAATAGCCATTGATATAATTGTATTAGCATTCCAACTACCATTATACAATTTGTCATAATATTTAGATTTAGGTATTTTACCAGCATTACCATTAATAAAATCATTATTTAGGTAATCTCCGATTCCAAAACTTTTCACATGACTATACCAATTGTCATATGCTAAAACATTACTATTATAATTTTTAAAACATTCTACAAAAGTTTCTGAGAAGAATGTGTTACATGAAACTTCAATAGCCTCTTCAATAGTTACTGGAGAATCATGAGGGTGACATTTGATTTTTTTACCTTTATCATACTCATAACCATCATTACAACTAATTAAACTTCTATTTTTTAAATTTTTCTCTTGTAATGAGATTAATCCATTAATAAGCTTAAAGATAGAACCTGGAGGGTAACTAGCTTGTAATGCTCTATTAAAGAGAGGTTTATTATTATTATTTATTAGTTTTTTATAATTTTCAGACCTATTTCTTCCTAGTAATTCTTTTGCATTATAATTTGGCGAAGATACAAGTGTGAGTATTTCTCCATTTTCTGGTTCAATTGCAACAATTGCACCAATTTTATTTTTTATTAATCTTTCAGCATATTCTTGGATATCAATATTTATGGTAGATATTAAAGATTTTCCATGAATAGCTAATGTATCAAATTTTCCTTCTTGAAATTTTCCTTGATCTCTATTATGTACATCTACAAGTTTGATTACCATGCCTTTTTCACCTCGTAAATATTTTTCATATGAACCTTCTATACCATTAATGCCTGAAAAATCTCCTTTAACATAATATTTATCGTTCTTTGTTTTTTCATAGTTAACCTCCCCTAGGTATCCAATTATATGTGCTGCAGTATTATAAGGATATTCTCTCATTGTTATTTTTTTAAGATAGAATCCTGGAAACTGAAATAGCTTTTCCGCAAGCATACTTGTTTTCTTTAGACTTAAATGTTTTACAAATACACTTTCTTTATATTTTGAGTATTTAAATGCTTTATCACACCTTATTATAAATTCTTTTTTTGTAATATTAATTAAGTTGCAAAGTAGAGAGGTATCAATATTATTCTTATCTAATTCCCTTGGTACTATCATTAAGTCATAAGCAGGTATATTTGAAACAATTATATTGCTGTCTCTATCATATATAAGACCTCTAACTGGTTGTTGAACATCATATCTTAGCACATTATTGTTTGCTGAAAATTTATAGTTTTTGTTTACAACCTGTATGTAAAATAATTTCGTAATAAATATTGAAGAAATCAGAATAAACATAATGATAATAATTTTGTGTCTATATTTATATCTTATCATTTTTTCTTTTTAACGAATAATTCGGTAATTAGTATTACAATTAGAGATATAGATGTGCTAAATAAGATTTTAACTAGTATTTTTATATCTATATACATGTTTTCTAATATAAATAAACAACCATGATGTATAAATATTAATATAATTGAAAAGCTAATATATGCTTGTTTCCCAACTTTTTTGAGTTTAATTTCATCGGTATCTGATAGTATGTTATGTGGAATAGTTATTTTATTTACCCAATTTTTCATAAATGCTATTAGTATACATGCTGTAGAATGAAATCCTATGCTAAAAGAAAATAAGTCAACAACAAATCCTAACATAAAAGCATATATAAATAAGAATATTTTTGAAACTTTTACAGGAAGATTAATAATTAGTATTAAATAAAGAAAAGGGTTAATATATGTAGATACAAGAACTTGATTTAACACTAGTATTTGTATAAGAATATAAAAAGGAAATAATAATAAATATTTAATATAAATTTTATTCATTCTGAAATATATTTTCTAGTTGACTCTTTTCTAACGAATTGCTAGAATTAACTATATAGACAAAATTAATTTGATTAAAATCTTCAAAAAGATCCACAATAACATTATAATAACCTTCATCATCTTTATGTAATTCAACAACACTTCCAATATTTATTCCTTCAGGAAATATCATGCTATGCATATTTGTAATTATTGTATCTCCCTTATTTATAAGAATATGTCCTGGGAAGTTAGTTATATTTGCTTTTCTATAATTTTCTCCTTTCCATACTAATATTCCATTATGATTATTTTTTTTTAATTTAATGCTAACTGCTGATTTTCTATTAAGTAAAGACATGACAACTGAGTAGTTTTTAGATGTCGAATGAATAATTCCAATAACACCCTTTTGAGTAATTACTCCCATGCCTTTTACTATCCCATGTTTTTCTCCTTTATCTAATGTTAGATAATTATTTCTTTTATGAATAGAGTTATTTATTACCTTAGCACTTTCATATACAAAATCATTTTTTTTGTATTTTTCTTTCACATATTTTTCTTTTTTATTCAAAACAGTATATAGTTTCGCATTTTCCATCGCTAGATAGTCATTCTTTTTTTTAAGATATAAGTATTCAGATAATCTATTAGAATAGTCATACACTACCCCAATATACTGATTGCTAAATCCAATAATTTTACTGTTTTGAAAATTATTATTTAAAATTAATAAGTAAACAGATATAATTTGTATAATCAAGAATAAAAAAATTGATTCATTTTGTTTAATAAATCGCAATAGATTATACATTATTTATTTTCTATTGGATGAGAAATGAGTAGCTTTCCGTATTTTTTAATGCAATACCAGTACCTCTTGCAACAGCTCTTAAAGGATCTTCTGCCACATATACTGGTAACTTGGTTTTTCTAGATATTCTTTTATCCAATCCTCTTAGCATAGACCCTCCTCCTGTTAAATACAATCCTTCATTATATATATCTGCAGATAATGCAGGAGGCGTATTGAATAGAGCATTCATAACAGCATCTTCTATTTGCTCAATAGAATTATTAAGAGCTCCAGCTATTTCTTTATAAGTAACAACAACTTCTTTAGGAATACCGCTCATTAAATCTCTTCCATGAACAGGGTAATTTGCAGGGGGATCTTCTAATTCGGTTAAAGCTGAACCAACATGAATTTTTATATTTTCTGCCATAATATCACCTACTGCAATATTATGTCTTGTTTTCATATATGTTTTTATATTGTCAGTAAACTCATCTCCAGCAACTCTAATTGATTTGTCACAAACAATTCCTCCTAAGGATATTACAGCAATTTCTGTAGTTCCTCCTCCAATATCAATAACCATATTCCCTTTTGGTTCAAGAACATCAATTCCAATTCCAATAGCAGCTGCCATAGGTTCATGTATTAACCAAACATCTTTTGCACCTGCATGTTCTGCAGAATCAATTACAGCTCTTTTTTCAACTTCTGTAACTCCAGATGGAATACACACTACCATTTTTAATGCCGGAGAAAATAATGATCTTTTTTTCTGAATCATATCAATAAAACCCCTAATCATTTGTTCTGAAGATTGAAAATCTGCAATTACACCATCTTTTAAAGGTCTTAAAGTTTCTATTTCTTTATGGGCTTTTCCATGCATTTGTTGAGCTTTTTTCCCTATTGCAATAACCTCTCCTGTTCTTACATTTTTTGCAACAATAGAAGGTTCATCTACCACTACTTTATCATTATGAATGATTAATGTATTTGCTGTCCCTAAATCAATAGCTATTGATTCTTGCATAAAATCAAAAAATCCCATAGTTTTTTTTTTTAATGTTTAAAATGTCTTGTTCCTGTTAGTACCATTGCTATATTGTTTTTGTTACAATAATCAATTGATAAATTATCTTTGATTGATCCTCCTGGCTGGATTACAGATTTTATTCCTGCTTTATCTGCTAATTCTACGCAGTCAGGAAATGGAAAAAATGCATCTGAAGCCATTACGCTACCATTTAAATCAAAGCCAAATCTATTTGCTTTATCTACTGCTTGTTTTAATGCATCTACTCTAGATGTTTGTCCAACACCGCTAGCATATAATTGTTTGTTTTTTGCAAAAACAATTGTGTTTGATTTAGTATGCTTGCATATTTTTGAAGCAAATACTAAATCTATCAACTCTTGTTTGTTTGGATTTGTTTTAGTGACAATCTTCATGTCTTCTATATTATCAGTTTTTATGTCTTTTTCTTGTTGTAAAACACCATTTAGTATTGTACGGAACTGTATTTTTGGTAATACTAAATTATTCTTCTGAAGTAGTATTCTTTTTTTCTTTTCTTTTAGTATTGATAATGCTTCAACAGAGAAGGAAGGAGCAATCAACACCTCGTAAAATAATTTATCTATTTCTTTTGCAGTTTCTTGGTCAATTTCTTGATTAGTAATTAGAACTCCCCCAAAAGCCGATACAGGATCTCCAGCAAGCGCATCTTTCCAAGCATTGAGTAGTTTGTCTCGGCTAGCTACACCACAAGCATTATTATGTTTCAAGATGATAAATGTAGGTTCTTTAAACTCTGATATCAGATTTACTGCACTATCAACATCTAATAAGTTGTTATATGAAAGTTCTTTTCCATTATGTTTTATGAATAAATCTTCTATATCTCCATAAAAAACACCTGTTTGATGTGGATTTTCTCCATACCTTAGTATCTTACTTTTTCTAATACTTTGTTTGAATGATTTATGTGATTCTTCATCAAAATATTTAAATATATTAGTATCATAATTTGACGAAACATTAAACGCATACTTTGCAAATTTTTTTCTTTGTTCTAGATTAGAAAATGCACCATTAGTTTTTAGTATTTCTAGAATTTCTGAATATTGATTCATCTCTGAAACTACAAGTACATCTTTAAAATTCTTTGCTCCAGCACGTATAAGGGAAATACCTCCAATATCAATTTTTTCTATAATCTCTTGTTCATCGCTATTTGATTCAACTGTTTTTTCAAAAGGATATAAATCAACAATTACTAAATCAAATTCAGGTATATTATATTGTTTTAATTCTTTTTTGTCATTTTTTATTCCCCTTCTAGATAAAATTCCTCCAAATATATTTGGATGTAATGTTTTTACTCTACCTCCAAGTATACTTGGATATAGGGTTAAATCTTCTACTTTATTTACTTGGATATTTTGTTTTTTAATAAAGGCCTCAGTCCCGCCTGTGGAGTATAAATTTACTCTTAATTCATTTAATTTTTTTATAATAGGAAGCAAACCATCTTTGTGGTATACGGAAATTAATGCATTTTTAATGATTCTTTTTTCTATCATTTTAGCTTTTTAATACTATATGCAATTTTACTTAAATCCTAGATTATTATAGATTTAATGATTAGTAAAAAAAAAAATTGTTAATAAGTTGTCTTTATTGTTGATTATGTTAAAATTATTTTTTAAAAATAATTTCACAAACTGCTAGAGCCATATTTATAGTTTTAATATCTTTTATTTTTATAGATAATTTTTCTTTTTTTTCAATCATTTTACATTTATCAAAATTATTTTTTAAATAATTTAATATACATTTAAAGGATCTTGAAGTATAGTAAAGAGATTTTTTATCAGAGGGAAGATAAGCAATCATTTTGTTTTTTTTAAGTATAATACGTTCAAATCCAATTTTTTTAGCAACCCATTTTAATCTTACTGCATTAAGAAGGCTGTTTAGTTCTTCTGGGATTGCACCAAAGCGATCAATTAATCTTTCTGTAAAATAGGTAATCTCTTCTTCTTTTGTGAAATTATTAAGTTCTTTATAAAGATTTAATCTTTCACTAATATTACTCACATAATTATCAGGAATAAGAACTTCTAAATCAGTATCTAATTTGCAGTCTTGTACATATAATTTATCTTGTTTTTTGAATAACTTTTCAAATTTTTCTTTTTTCAGTTCTTCTATTGCTTCATTTAGTATTTTTTGATATGTTTCAAATCCAATATCATTTATAAAACCAGATTGATCGGCACCTAAGAGATCACCTGCTCCTCTTATATCTAAATCACGCATTGCAATTTTAAACCCACTACCAAGTGTTGAAAATTGCTCTAATGCTGTAAGTCTTTTTCTACTTAATTCAGATATTGTGTGTAATGGAGGGCTAACTAGGTAACAGAAAGCTTTTTTGTTTGACCTACCAACTCTACCTCTCATCTGATGTAAGTCACTTAATCCAAAGTTCTGTGCATTATTAATTATGATGGTATTAGCATTAGGTACGTCTACTCCATTTTCAATAATTGTTGTGGAAACAAGTACATCAAAATCACCTTCAATAAAATCAATCATTAGTTCTTCTAATTTTTTCCCCTCCATTTGTCCATGACCTATTTTTATTTTTGCATCTGGGCAGAGTCTGTGTAATAAACCAGATACTTCTTTTATGTTTTCAATTCTGTTGTGAACAAAATATATTTGTCCATTTCGAGACATTTCGTAACTTATAGCATCTCTTATGATTTCTTGGCTCATCCCAATAATTGAGGTTTTTATAGATTGTCTATTTGGTGGTGGGGTATTTATTATTGAAAGATCTCTAGCTCCAAGTAATGAAAACTGTAATGTTCTAGGTATTGGCGTTGCGCTTAGCGTTAGCGTATCAATATTTTCTTTGAATAATTTTAGTTTATCTTTAATATTAACTCCAAACTTTTGTTCTTCATCAATTATTAAAAGACCTAAATCTAAAAACCTTACATCTTTGCCTATTATTCTGTGTGTACCAATAAGTATATCTATTTCTCCTCTTTCTAATTTTTCAAGAGTTATATTTTGTTCTTTAGTAGTTTTAAATCTGTTAATATAATCAATATTACAGGGCAGATGCTTTAGTCTTTTTTTAAAAGTTTTATAATGTTGTAGTGCTAAAATGGTAGTTGGTACTAATATTGCAACTTGTTTACTATCAGCTACAGCTTTAAAAGCAGCTCTTATTGCTATTTCAGTTTTACCAAACCCAACATCACCACATACCAATCTATCCATTGGCATTTCTTTTTCCATATCTGATTTTATATCTGTATTTGCCTTGCTTTGATCAGGGGTGTCTTCATATATAAAAGATGCTTCTAATTCATGTTGTAGATATGTGTCAGGATTAAACTGAAAGCCTTTTTTAAGTTTTCTTTTTGCGTAAAGTTGAATTAAATCATATGCAATCTTCTTAACTTTTGCTTTTGTTTTTTGCTTTGTTTTTTTCCATACAGGAGAACCAAGTTGATTGATTTTTGGATCGATCCCCTCTTTACCTGAATACTTTGCAATTTTATGTAAGGAATGAATACTTATGTACAAAATATCACCTGCTTTATATACTAATTTTATTACTTCTTGATTTTTTCCATTATTTTCAATTTTATGTAATCCTTCAAATTTTCCAATTCCGTGATCAATATGAGTAACATAATCTCCAAATTCTAGTGAAGTTAGTTGTTTGATTGTTATAGCTTGTTTATCAGTAAATTTAGTTTTTGACTTGAATTTATGATATCTGTCAAAAATCTGATGATCTGTATAAATAGCTTGTTTATTAGTGTAATCAATAAATCCTTCATGTAAAGAGAATAACACACATTTATAGTTAATATCCTGTTTAGTTTGTTCAAAAATGGAGTTAAATCTTTCTTCTTGTTCATCGGAGGAGCATAAAATAATATTTTGTAAACCCTTTGTATAATTTCTTATTAAATCTTCTTTTAATAATTCAAATTGTTTGTTAATTTTAGTAAGTGCTGTAGTATTTATTTTAATTTTTTCTTTGTTTTTAAAGAAACTATAAGTATTATTTTCAATAATTGAAAACTTGTAGATTTCTTTTATGAAACCATGTGCATTTGTGAATAAATATTCTGGATCTAAATGTTTTATTTCGCTCTTTGATATTTTATTGTATTGTTCGGTTGCTTTATCATAATAATTTTCAATAATACCTTTAGTGTATTTGATATCATTTATCCATATAACAGAGCTTTTTGGTAAGTATTCCAATAAGCTGACCTGTGATACAATGCTTTTTTTTGCTTCAGTATTTGGTATGATTGTGATTTTTTCTGCCTGATTAATTGAAAGCTGAGTGTTAATATCAAAGATTCTGATGCTTTCAATTTCAGTATCAAAAAATTCTAATCTATAAGGATATTCATCAGCATATGAATAAATATCTAAAATACCACCTCTGATAGAATATTGTCCTGATTTAACTACAAAATCTACTTTTTCAAAGTTAATTGCTTGAATCATTTCTTCTAATTCTTCTATTGCTATCTTTTCGAATTTTTTGAGTGTTATTGTATTTTTTTTTAACTCTTTTCTGCTTACTACTTTTTCTGACAAGGCTTCAGAATAAGTGACGATAATAGGATTTCTTTTATTGTTTAGTTTATTTAATACCTCAACTCTTAATAAGATGTTAGCATTATCAGTTTCTTCAATTTGATATGCTCTTCTATAAGATGCTGGAAAAAAGAACACTTCATTTTTTAGTAAATTTTCAATATCATTTACAAAATATGATGCCTCTTCTTTATCTCTAAAAATAAAAAGATGTGGTTTTTTACTGTTTCTAACTACTGCACTGGCTGTAATTGCAAAAGAAGATCCAATTAATCCTGTAAGTTGAACTCTTGCTAGTTCATTTTTTAATGCGTTATTTATTGCATTAGTTTGTTTTGGCTCGCCAAAATAATTTAATAATGGAGCTTGTACACTCAATTAGATTTTTTTAATTTCATTAATCATATCTTTATACCATTTCTGTGATGTATTAAATGGTTTACCTCCTTT
>MDTG01389254.1_pt1 | contig 17884 bp, 16 predicted proteins | sample 811421 | NCBI WGS metagenome assembly MDTG01 (sample SAMN05326645, study PRJNA326480) | marine metagenome | isolation source: seawater | place: Pacific Ocean: South East | collected 2011 | reverse complement strand
ACTCTTCCATGTCTTAAGACAAAGTACCATCGGCGCTGAGAGGCTTGACTTCCGAGTTCGGAATGGGATCGGGTATAACACCCTCGCAATAATCACCGGCAAAAGTCTTATAAACATTTAAAATCAATTGTAAACTATGAAATATTATTGATTTTTCTAGTTTATTAGAAATTTAATCAAAAATGTCCTAGAACTCGTCAAGTTTTTTTCCAAGGATATAATAAAAAATTAAGTATAAAAAAGTATTTATAAAAATTAATGAAACTTGTAAAACTGTATTAGATATATAAATGTATCCAATAAAGTAATTTATAACTAAAACTAAATTAATAATTAATCCCACTAAGGAACTTAATAAAAAATTTTTTTCTATAACGTTCTTTTTTTTTAAATATTTATAAATAAAATGATGTAAATGTTTATTGTCTGGTAAATAATTATTAATACCGCTAGATGTTCTTCTTAAAATGCTAAATAAGTTTTCAAACGCAGGATACCAAAATATATTTGCAATAAAATAAGGTGAAATAAATTGGTCTGATAGAGAAATTTTAACAAAAATGTAACCTAATAGAAAACTAATTCCATACGCAGCCCCATCTCCAAGAAAATTTAAACCTAAAAAATTAAATATAAAAAATATACTTAGAAAAATAATTAATATACTTATCTCATAATTCATAAAGCTAATTTCCATTTTAGTAATTATTAGATATGCAAAGACTGAAATAATCAAAAAATTTAAAGAACACAAAGAATTTGTTCCATCTATTAAATTAAAACCATTTATTAAAACCATGAAAAAAAAAGCACAGATTATTATTCTTAGCAAATCATAATCCATAAGTTTATCGAAAGATTCCAGTCTGGTGTAAATAATGAGATCTTTTACAATAAAAAATGATACCATCAAAAAAGAAATCTGAAAAAATAATCTTAACTTGTAAGAATCTAAAATTTTTAAATCTGAGAAAAATCCTAAAATGAAGAACAAACAGCAGGTAATAATTATTTCAAGCTCTAATTCATGAAATAAAATTAAAATTACTGGCAAAAAATAAAATGTACCTGATAAAGGTGTAAAATTATCTTGTATTAAAAGTGATTTATGTTTTTCATTTTCAGATGTTTTATCGAGACTTATATCAAACTTTCTTAAATTATAATTAATAGTTAATAAATAAAATACTGAAAAAAAAATTGTTAGTAAATAAATTGTCATTTATAGTTATATTTTAATTATCGTTTTTTTTAAGGAATTTAAAGCTAGTATAAATAAATAATATAAAGATTTAATTTTATTATATCTTAAATAATCTCTATAGATCTTATAACCATTTATTAAACTTAATAATTTATCAGAAGATAAAGAATTTTTAGTCTTTCTATAATATGATAGTTCTTTGCTAATGCCTTTAACATTTTTTATTTTACGTAATATTTTCAACCAAAGTACAAAATCCTCTTTGGTTTTAATTTTTGGAAAATAAAAATTATTTTTTTTAATAAAGTTTAAGTTTAATATCACAGTAGATAAGCCAATATCACAAGATTTGATAAGCTGATCAAACGTAATAAATGTTTTGGCTTTTCTTTTTGAAATAATTTCATTTTTAGAATTTATTACAAAGTATGATGTGTGAGAAAAAACTTGGTTATTTTTTTCCATAAAATTAACCTGAATTTTTAATTTGTTTTTTGACCACATATCATCAGAGTCAAGAAAAGCGATATATTTTGTTTTGCTTTTTTTTATTCCTACGTTTCTCGCATAGCCTGCACCTAAATTATTTTTATTGACTATTATTTTAAAAGGTATTTTTTTTTTTATAATCGCTGTTTTAAAAAATTTTTTTATTTTAAATAAATCTGATTTATCCTCATCATCATATATAATCAAAATTTTAAAATTTTTATACGATTGTTTAAAAATGGATTTCAATGCTGGAAACAAGTAATTTAAATTATTCTTGTATGGAATTATTATTGTAACATAAGGAGATTTTTTCATAAAGAATTATTTTAAAATCAAATATTTTTTTACTCTATTTATATGATTGTATTTTTTTGATAATCTAAAATTGTTTTTACTTATTATAAAAATTTTTTTTTTTTCATTTTTAGCTATAATTATATTTTTCTTCCACTCAAAAATATTTTCAAAATTCTTTATAAAAATTGCATTCTTATTACTAATTACTTCTCTCAATACTTTTAGATCAGAAGAAATTATCATTTTACCAACTGCCAAATAATCAAAAAGTTTTAGAGGAGATGTGTATTTTGAAATATTATCTACCTCTCCAGCAGATTTTATGTGATTTGTGTAGGGGATTGTAAGAATATCCATTTTGACCATGATGTTAGGCAATTTTGTATAAGGAATAGTCTCATTTAAAAATAAATTATCATTTGTATTTTTTTTTCTTAGGTTTTTTATTTCATTCTTTGAGCCTCCATAAATATAATAGTCATTATCTTTATCTATTTTTGAAAGTTTTATAATTGTATTGATACCCTTTGAGGGTGAAAGTGATCCAAAATATCCTATTTTAAATCTAGCATTGTAATTAAAATTTGATTTAAAATTTATTCTAATGCTACTTCCACTTGGCAAAACTGTAATCTTATTAGGTTTAACTTTATATTTATCCATAAATAACTTTTTTACAGAATTTGTTATGGCAACTATGTTCAATAAATTTTTTTTATTTAAAAAATTTAAATACTTTAAAATAAATTTCGTTACTCTACTCTCACCTTCTGTGTCATGATGAATTTCTAAAATTACTTTTTGTCTAAATAATAATAACAAGAAACAAATGAAGTAGCTTCTACTTATTGTTATTGAATCTCTTTTTTTTAAAACAAAAAATAAACAGTAAAAACAATATAAATAAAAATTTAAACCTTGAGGAAAACTATCTATCGAACTAAATTCTTTTATATTTACTTTATTTTTTAAATCATAATATTTAAGGATAGAGACTGTTTTATTGCCGGTTCCTGGTTTTATAAGAGTTACATCATAATTAATTTTTGAAAAACTTTCACAAGTCTTTATTACTTGAAGTGAACTAGGTAGAGATGAAGGAATAGATGAAAAATGAACATAATTAATTTTTTTCATAATCTTTTGTTAATACCTTATTTTCTCTTAACTATTCATATAATTAGCTCCAAATTTATAGATAAATATTTAATTGTGTCTAAATCTAGATAATAGACTAATTTATTTTGCTAATTTATATATCTTAATAATCTAATTTTATAAAAATTGTATATATTTATTAATTAAATTTAATTACTTTTTGATTTTTTATTATCTAATTCAAAATTATTTTTAATCTTATCAAATTCTTCAAATTTTCCTACTTGCTTAATTTCTCCTTTTTCAAGATAAATTATTTTATCACAATCCTTGACTGAGTTTAATCGATGAGTAATTAAAATTATTGTTCTATCTTTTGTTACGTTCTTTATTTCTTTTAGAACTATACTTTCAGTTTGAACATCTAGGGCGTTAGTAGCTTCATCTAATACTAAAATTTTCGGATTTCGATATAAAGCACGTGCAATTCCTAAACGTTGTCGTTGTCCCCCAGATAATCTCACACCCCCTTCACCGATTTGTGTTTGATATTTTTGAGGCAATTCATTGATTATAAAATTGTGAATATTTGCAATCTTCGCAGCTTTTTCAATAGCTTTTTGATCTATATTTTCAAGATCCTGGGCAAAGGCTATATTAGATGCAATAGTATCATCAAACAAAAATATTTGCTGCGGAACATATCCAATTGATTTTTGCCATGATTTACGATTGAGATCTCCAATTATTTTCCCATCTACCTCTAAACTTCCATTTTTTGGTTTATGCAAACCTAGGATTAAATCAATTAAAGTTGATTTACCACTACCAGTAATCCCAACTATACCAATTTTTGAACCAGCTGCAATTTTCAAATTTACATTTTTAAGATTCAATTTAGATGAATTTGGATATGAATAATCAATTTTATTTAAATAAATTTCTTTTTTTAAATGCAAAACTTTTTCCTCATTGCTCAAAGTTATTGCTTGTAAATTTTGTATATCATCATGAAGAACATCAATAGCTGGCCTGTTATATCGTAGTGTATTTATGTTTTCAAAAATACCTTGTAGTAAAGGAATTATTCGATATCCTGCAATAGCATAAAGTGCAATTGTAGGAACAATATTCAAAAAATTATTACTCATTTTCATGAGGTAAAGTGTTATTAATAGCATTCCACCAAAAGCAACAGCCTCGATTGCCAAACGTGGTAATTGTGTCAACACTCCAAAAAAAGCTTCATAATTTGCTAATTTTTTTGCTGGTCGTGAAAATTTATTAATGTAATTTTTTTCAAATCCACCTAATTTAATTTCTTTAATTGCTCCAAAAGCCTCAGCAATTGTCGTGAACCGCCATCTATTAGCTTTAAATCTTTTTTTTCCAATATATCTTAAAATTCCACGAGTAAATATATAAATTATGAAATAGACTGAGCCTAGTGATGCACAAACAATTAAAGTAAGTTTTAGATTTACATACATCAATAAAATCATGAAAAAGACAATAACTATGCTTCTAGTTATTAAATTCATCATAGTTTCCACTCCACCTTTTATAACTTTACCAACCTCACCAAGAATATTTTTTCCAAGATCGGCGCTATGACGATTTAAAAACCATCCGTAGGACTGGCTCAAGTAGCTAATAACCATTCTTTTTTCTAGATTAAATTGAGCTTTGTGAGTAAAATTTATTTGTAAGTATTTAGCTAAAGCTTTTGTAAATAAAGTTATTATTAACAAAAAAAACACTATTACACCCAAAGCAAAAAGAAATTGGTTTTGACTTTGAATGCCAAAAGATTTCGACGATTCAAATAATGAATTAATCTTTGAACTATTTTCAAAAATTTCTGGATCAGATAATACCGCAATAAAAGGTACAATTGAAGCTAATCCAGCTATTTCTAATAAAGCTAAAATTAAAATCACAAAAAGTATTAAAATTATACGTTTTCGCTCTTTTGGTGATAAAATAAATAGGAGTTTATTGAGCAGTATCATTTTTAATTATTTAATTATTTAATTACATTTTTTATAAACAAAAATTAAACTTGAATAATATTTTGAGAAACTATTTTTTTTCTTAAAAAAACTCCCCTAGTATCAAAAACATATCTAAAATTCTTCTTAATGAAATTATAATTAAATTTATCATGATCAGTCACGATAATAGCACAATCATAAACTTTTGAATTTTTTTTGTTTAGTTTAATTGATTTTTTTTCAATCAATGTCTTTCTGCCTTTTCTAATTTTATTAAAATATGGGTCAATAAAATCAAAATAAATTCTTTTTTTTTTTAATATTTTCATAAATTCAAAAGATGGACTTTCTCTATCATCATCCACATTTTTTTTATAAGAAATACCAAAGATAAGAATTTTAGGTTTTGATTTAAAATATTTAAGGATCTTATGTACAATTAATTTAGGCATATTATCATTGATATTTGCAGCACTTTTTAACATTTGTGGCACATAGCCTCTTTTTTTTGCTATCCAAGAGAGGTAATAAGGATCAATTGGTATGCAGTGACCTCCTAAACCAGGTCCAGGTATGAATTTTTGGAAACCAAAATTTTTTGTAGCCGCTGTCTCTATTACTTTATGAACATCAATATTTAATTTATCACATATTAATTTCATTTCATTTACAAGCCCTATGTTAATTGATCTATATAAATTTTCTAATAATTTACTGGTCTCTGCTTCTTCAAGAGTATTGGTGCTAAAAACTTTTTTTGAAATTATCTTATAAGTATTTTTAGTTAATTTTAAACATTCGCCACTATAACCTGATACAACCTTAGGTGTGGTTTGATAGCTGAAGTTTTTATCTCCAGGATTTTCTCTCTCAGGAGAATAACCAAAAAAAACATTCTTTCCAACTTTGTAATCTATATTTTGAGAAACTAATTGGTCAGCAAAATTTTTTGTTACCCCAGGATAGACTGTGCTTTCTAGTATTATTAATTTATTATTTAGATCAATCTTTGATAAATTTTTATAACAAATTCCAAGATATCTAAGATCTGGCGATTTATCGGATTTCAGAGGTGTCGGTAAACAGATTATTATCACGTCAACTGATTCTAAAATTTTATATTCAGCACTAATTCTGTTTTTAAATTTTTTAAAATAATCTATTTTAATTGATTTTATCGGTGAAAGCCCTTTTCTTAATAAACTAATTTTTTTTTTATCATTATCTACACCAAAAACTTTTATATTTTTTGATATCAAAAATCTTTTTACAAGAGGTAGACCAACATATCCTAGCCCTATAACACCTATATTATAATTTTTGCTTTTAATTTTTTTAAACAAAGAGATTTTATTGGAGTTCATTATTAATCGTAATTAACCATTTCTTTAATTCATTAAAACTTAAATTAAAATTTTTGTTCTCATATATCATTTTTAGAGAGTTCTCAATTTTTATTAATCTGTTTTTAAAATTATTATCTGATCTATAATTAACATTAACATCAAATAAGTTTAATCTTAAATATTTTTTATGAAAAAATCTTTCTAGATAAATTGTTCTATCACCTACAAAACTATTTCCAGGTTGCACACCAAGATCAATATGAAAAATTTTTTTATAAATATTTGTTTTTAATAACTCTAAATTAAATAATTTATTTGTTTTATGATAAAAATTTTTAAATTTATTTAAATGTGAAATTATTAAAAATCTAATTATTTTATTATAAATACTGTACTGATAAATAAAATTTAGATTTTGAAATTCTCTATTATTTATTAACTCAAAAAGTTCTTTTTGATTATTTTGACTCAAATCATTTAAAATTTTATTATGTAAATCACCAGTTATTATCCTTTTTTTTAACAATATATCAAAAGACTCATTTATTTCATACCAAGAAGCTCTACCTACGTAAACTATTTTTGAAAAAATCAACAGAGGTAGTGCAAATTTTATTTTTAATACTACATTGTAAATTGATGTGAAAAAAGGGATATAAAATTTTAGCTTTGTTTTAAAGTTTACCCCATAAATTTTTTTTAGTGTATTTTTTTTACTTATTGTAAGACTGTTTAACGAATAGTGATTTACATTTTCATATTCGAACCAATTTTCTTGTGTAATGATTGATACCTTATAATCCAACATTATTAATTCTCTTATTTTTTCCTTATATGTCAAATAGTCAAGATAACCATTAGATAAAAAAATATATATTTTTTTATTTTTTTTTTTAAATTTAGTATTAATAAATTCTTCTATTAAATCTTGATGAAGAATTATTGATATGTTGTTGTGATCAATATGTTTAAAGTGTTTGACGTATGTTAATTTTTTGATGTTAAGTGCATAACCTGCATAATAACAATAAAAAAGTATTTTTTTCTCTTTACAACATAAAAAAACATTTTCTTCAATTGATAACTTCATAAAATTTTTATTATAATTTATGTCTTGGCTTAAATCCAAATAAAACTAACAAAAAAAAATATATAAGACTCTAAATCATAATTAATTTTTTCTATTAACTAAAATCAATTTATCTGAAAGAAGCTCAACATTTACTTTCTTAAATCTCCACAATGTATTTTTTATTCCTTTAGTTAATGTTTCTAATTCGTTATTTGTAATTTTTGGAAATTTGTATGTTGCGCTGTTAAGTGCTGATTTATTAACATTTTTGAAAACAACTCTATTTACTATTTTTCCTTTAAATTCTTTAAGGTTTGCAATAACTTTTAATTTTAAAAAATCGTTTTTTTCGGACAATTTACCGTTGTCAATCTTTTCCCATTCTTTTACTATATTGTCGAATGCAAAATTGTTTTTTAAGTTATAAAAATAATCACTAAGTTTTTTTTGTTTAGTATTAAAATTTTTTTTCTTTTTAATAATTTGGTCAATTTTTTTAATCAAATTTTTTTCATTAAAAATATTAATAGATAAAGCATTTGGAAACTTAAACTCAAAACTTGACTTTAAGGGTCTATAAGCAATAGTTGGAACTTTTGCAATATGCGACTCAACTCCACTAGTGCAGCTATTATGCATCACTAATTTTGCTTTTCTTATCCACTTTCCAATTGATCCATCTTGTATTACATAAATATTTTTATGATGGCCTATTATTGATTTCCATGCTTTTATACTTTCTGTAGGATGTGGTCGAATTATTATTTTTAAATTTTTGAATTTTTTCGATATTTCTCTTAACGCCTTTACAAATTTTGCAGCTAATCTTATTTGATAAGATTTATATTCATAAAATAAAAATTCATCCCGCCCTCTTTCAAACTTTTTGTAATCCCTAAGTAAATTTATTTCTTGCCAAATTCTACGCTCATGAAGCATAGCACCAAAATTCGAAGCAAGTAAAATGAAATTGTCCTTGGGTTTAATCTGAGTTAATGATTGATTTTTATAGTAATAATTAAACTCTTTTCTCCAAAAATCTATTCTGGGATTTCCTGTTAGAGAAAATTTATTTCTAAATTTTTTAAAGTAATGAACAAACTTTTTATAATCTCTCACTCCCCATGTAAAAACCTTATCTGTAAGTGCTACTGACTGTTGTGAGAATCTTTCCTCTAAAAATTCGTTAAAGTTATTATTAATGAACCCACCCTCTTCATCAATAACAGTAATTTTACAATTATTTTTTTTATAGGCCTTTAGTTGATTTATTCTTTTTCTAGTTGGTGCAATACTTTTTTCCAATATTATTCCTGGCTTTAATTTTTTTTTTTTAACTAAATCCAATGTTAAAGCACTTGATCCAAGTAAAACTTGATGGCCTCTTTCAGCAGCAGCCATTGCAAGTAATAATCTTGACTCGAGCTCTCTATGTTTAATCTCTACTTTAATATAAATATTCATTATTTTATAAATTTAAATTTTCAATCGACTTTAAATTATTAGAATTAAGCCAACATACAATTTTTTGGTCATCATCTTTTAAATACAAAATAAATTTTTTTTTCATGTTTTTATTAATCAGACATAAAAAAAATTTATTTTGCTTATTCTTAATTAAAGCACATTCATATTTAAATTTTTTAAGTCTTTTATTAATTGAGGGTGTGGCGTAATAACCCCAATCTTTTTTTACTACATCATACTCTTTAATTTTTCCTTTTGAATACTCAACAAAAGTTATTTGTTGATTTTCTTTTAAATTAATTTTTTTTACTAAAGTAAGTTCTGTATTTAGCCTGCTTTTAGTATTAAATTTTCTGATTTTTTTCCTTAACATCTAATTAAAATTCTTAAATTTAAATAAAAAATTTTTTCCATTAATATTAAAAAGTTTTTTGTTTGTATATTTTTTTAATGTAGAAAAAAATTTTTTTTCACTCGCACCAATCATATTAATAAATTCTTTATAATAATATTTTGTAACTGGCACCCTATCAAATTTCTTAACTAAACGTATTGCTTTATGTCTATTAATTCTCCCATTTCTTATATCTTCACATGCATGATCCGTAGCTCTTCCATAACCAAATTTAAGATATTTTAAATATTGGTGTATCCTGTTTATCTTTTCGTCAATTCCTACATAGTTTCTATAAGTTCCTTCTCCATTTTTATTTAAAGTTTTAAATCCATACTTTTTTGCAATCTTGAGATTTATTTCAGAGTCCCATTTAAAAAAATAGCTTGTAAAAACTGCATTAGTTTTATTTAGCTCATTTTTATTTGGTAAATTATAAATATCCATTAGATCAAAAGAAATATTATGTTTTTTTGAAAATTTGTTTGGGGTCATGCCATTATTAGCTGCATAGTTTTCAAACCATTTATAACTCATTTTTTTTTCATCATAAGTTTTATCACCACTATATTCATAAGCAGAATTTTCACCTAAAAAAACAAGAGGTATATTAAACTTTATTGCTGTTTTAATAGGCAAAGCATGTAAAAGGCAATGACTCATTAAATCTGGATCTCCATATTCCTCAAATGAGATTTTCAAAACTCGTCTGTGAAGTTTCATATTTGGTCTAAAGGTAAACAAATTAGCGCCCATTTTTGGTATTAGATTTAAATTATATTCACCAATATCTGTTTTAAAACCATAATCAACATTAAGAGCTAAAACTCTTAATCCAGCTTTCAACATATAATGAACCTGGGTAATACTATCTTTACCTCCACTCACTGGTACCAGTACATCAAATCCCTGATTTTTCTTTTTCTTAATTTTGCTAATTAAATTATCAAATTCTTTTTTTCTGAAATTCCAATCAATTTTTTTTTTTTTTTCATTCAAATGAAAATAACAACTTGTACAGATACCATCTATAAACCTAATGTTAGGTTTTGAGCTTGGCATAACACAATTTTTACAAAATTTAATCATGACTAATTTCTCTCACCTATTTTTTTAATAGGCACCCCTCCATAAATAAAAGCTTCTTCAGTGTCTTTATTCACGAAAGAATTAGCACCAATGATCGATTTATCAGCTATCTTAATGCCCTTTGCAATTGTTACATTTGCGCCAGTCCAGCAATCACTTCCAATAAAAACTGGTTTATGTAAAAAACCTTGTGCTTGTATAATTTGATCTTTTTTAAAAAGATGTTCATTAGAGTTAATAACATTTCGGGGTCCGATCACACTGTGCTCACCTACATAAATATCACCGCCACCGTTTATAATTGTACCTATTGTAATGACCGAATTATTATCTAAGATAATTTTTCCCTCTCTCGCTGCTACAATTCTACAACCTTCTTCAATTTTGACATTGTCACAAATTTTTAAAAAGCCTTTTTCTCTAGTCCTTATATCTATTTTACCAAGAATACTTACATTATTACCTATTATAACATTTTTTTCGTTAGCTTTTAATTTTAAATCAGGAAAACTTTTTATGTAAAAATTTTTGCCAATTTTAAAACCTTTAGCAATTAAAAATAGTTTAATAAAAAAACTTAAAAAAAAATATATCCTTTCACCAAAAATAATTTCAAAAAATTTCATTTTATGAGTTTAATTCCAAAAAAATCTTACAACTTAATAGAGAAAATATAAATTTATTTTTTTCTCCTTCAAATAAATTTTCTTCCTCTTTTAAAAATTTAATTAGTTTATCTTTATCGATATATTCCTCAAGAATATCAATATCTTCAAGAAAATAATTTATTAAATCATCTCTGGAAACTAAAGAATTAAGATTAGCATTAAATCCAAATTTTTGCCTAAAAGTTCTTACTTCATCAACTAAAATGTCTTTAGAAATATCCCTTAAAATTCTTTTTTGATATGAATTTTTTATTAGATGCTTTGAGGGAACTTGAAACAAAAATTCAAATAAATTATGATCTAAATATGGACTTCTATTCTCGATTGAATAATTCATTGAATTCAGATCGTCATGCCTTAAAATTACAGGAACAACTTCTTGAAAAAGTTCATTCAATAATTTATTTTTTAATGGATCTTTTATTGGAATATAATCACTATTAATAAACATATTTTTTTTTTCGTTACGCATTATTTTCTTCAAGTTATTAGGCAAATTAAAAGATGTCGAAGCATCTTTGGGGTTTTTAATATACAAATCAGATTTTTTAAGTTTTTCATTTCTTATAAATGGCAAAACATTTTTTTTCCACGATTCTAGTTCATCAGTAAAATTAATATTATCTTGATCTAAAGAGGCAAAAAAAAGATGAAAATGTTCATAATAACCTGTAAAAATTTCATCTGCTCCAGTTCCAGATATTGCAACCTTAAAGCCTTTTTTTGATATTTGCTCACTTAAAAAGGAATGAATATAATAAGATAAAGTTGATATAGGTGAGTCGTGTTGGACAATTAGTTCTTTCATTTTTTTTAAAAAATTTTCTTTTTTACTCAAAAGAATTTGCTCATTATAACATTCTAAATCATTAACAATTTTATTTATATTTTCTAATTCATTATATCTTGGGTCTTTATCAATTATTGAAAATGTAGAAATTTTTTTTGAAAATTTTTTTCTAGCTAATGATGCTAAATATCCAGAGTCAACTCCTCCACTTAAACAAAACGCCAACGGTACATCAGATCTCATTCTAATATTAAGTGAATTTGTTAAAATTTTGTCTGTTTCATTAACAATATCCTTATAAGAAATATCATTATTTATTTTAAATTTTGGTAACCAGTATTTTTTTTTTTTTATCTTAAAATTTTGATCAACGATCAAATTTTCTCCACTATTTACACTAAAAATGTTTTTGTAAAAAGTCTCATTATCATTATGTAAAGATTTATATCCAAAATTTAAAAAATTAAAAATTTTTTTTTTGTTGATCTCTATTTTTTTATCTAAAATATTCTTAATAAATTTAATTTCAGATCCAAAAACAAAATTGTTTTTATCTTTAAAATAATAAAGTGGTTTTTCTCCAAACCTATCTCTAGAAAAAAAAAATGTTCTTTTTTTTTTGTTCCAAATTACAAATGCCCACATTCCATTGAAATAATTTACACAATCTTCCCCATATTCCTGAAAAGCCTTAATTATTACCTCGGTATCGCTTTTGGTCTTGAAATGATGATTTTTTTTTTTTAGTTTTTCTCTTAACTCAATATAATTGTAAATTTCTCCATTAAAAATAAGATGATAGTCTTTATCAAGAAAAGGTTGATTTGATGTGCTTTGTAAATCTATAATTGCAAGTCTAGAGTGAAGAAGGGCAAAATTTTTATTTCCAAATTTTCCAGTTGTATAGTTTTGAAAATCAGGACCTCTTTTTTTCATTAAATTTAAAGTGGATATTAAATTATACTCAGCAATACTATTAGTGGTTATTACTCCTGATATACCGCACATAAATTTGTTAAATCCTTTTCAGAAAATTCAGAATTATTTATTATAACATAATCAATATTTTATATCTTCTTTTTTGATATAAGTATTTTTTTTCAACTTTTTCAATACTCTTTTGCCAATAAGCTGTGAACTGTAATTAATGCTATTTTTTTTTGCAGGCCTAACAAATTTTACATGATCTTCAGTCAAAATTGTTTTTTTTTGTATATCTTTTTTTGCATAGAATGCCCTTCTCATGCTTAAAAGGTTTTTATTTTCATCTTTAGAAAGTTTTGGACTAAAGATAGTTTTCATTCTTGTTAAATCATTTATTATTGAAACAAATCTTGTCATATCTTTAGGGTTTAAAGATAGCTTATGATCTCTGAATTTAGAGAAATTATTATCAAGGGTAAAATGTTTTTCTATTATTTTAACTCCATAAAAAAATGATGCTAAAGATGCAGAAAGTCCAACTGTATGATCTGAGAATCCGACATTATTTATATTTAATTTTCTAATATAATTTATTCTTTCTAAATTAATATCTCTTAGGTTAGTAGGATAAGATGAGACGCAATGAAGAAAATAGTTATCATTAAAATTTTTAGAATTACTTTTTATATATTTAAAAAACTTATTTAATTGATCTTTATTTAATAAACCCGTTGAAAAAATAGTTGGTATTTTAAAACTTAAAACTTTTTTTATTAAATCATAATAATTATTGTCACTGGAAGCAATCTTCATCATATCAACTTTATCTTTTAAGAACTCTGCACTTCTCATATCAAGTGGCGTAGAAATAAATTTTATTTTTTTATTTTTTGCTATTTTTGCTAACTTGATGAAGTTTTCGTCAGTTAATTTAAATTTTTTTAGCATTTTTAATCTTTTTACTTCAGAGCTATTAATAAATTGATCAGGTTCAAAAGTTTGAAATTTAACAGCATCTACTCCTGCTTTTGCAGCTTCCTTAATTAATTTTACTGCTGTCGAAAAACTTCCCTCATGATTATTTCCTATTTCAGCAATAATAAATGGTTTTTTTTGCACTATATTTTATGAAACTTTGTTAAAAAATTCTTTATACCACTTGATGTATTTCTGATATCCAATTTCAATTGGATTTTTAGGTTGAAAATTAATTAAATCTTTTGCCTTGGAAATGTCTAGTGTACCTCTCTCGGGCATAAAAGCTTCTCTTGGTTTTTTAATTACTTTTACATTATCAAAGTTATTTTTTAATATCTTTATCAAATCAATAATTGGCCTTGAATTTCCATAAGTTAAATTAAAAGTTTGATTTATAGAATTTTTGTTAGAGCAACATTTTTCAACACCATCTATAAAATCATCAATATATGTAAAGTCTAATTTATCCTCTCCATCTCCATTGATTGTAATTTCATTATTATTAACCAAATTTTCGATAAAGATTTGTCCCACTCTTCTACTAACACATCTCTCTCCATATAATGCAGATGGACGAATAATTGTATAAGGTAAATCAAAAACTTCATTGTAAGCCTTTACCATTAATTCTCCTGAATATTTTAAAGTTCCATATATTCCAATAGGATTACATGGTGTTTCCTCATTTACAGTTCCTGTAGTGAAATTTCCATATACCATACTCGAAGATAAATATATTAAGTGTGTCTTATTAACTCTACAAACATCAAGAGTATTTTCTAACGTTCTTAAACTATGATCAAATGTGCTATGGGGATCTCTGTTAGATTTATTTGCATGAGAAACAGCAGCTAGATGTATTACAATGTCAGGATTCAAAGATGAATAAATTTTTGAATAAAGATGATAATCTCTTGCATCCACAACTTGTAAATTGATATTGTTTGAGTTTAGTAAATCTATTCTTTCATTTAAAATTAGTCTATAAAGTTTTTGATTAACGATTTCATTATCAGTAAATGACAATAAATTATTTACACTCAAGCTATCCAAAACATTAACTTGGTGTCCTTTTTTTTTCAAAAAAATTGCTAAATTGTGTCCAATAAAACCATTTCCCCCTGTGAGTAAAATTTTCATTAATTAATATATTTGTTTATAAATTTACCTATGTGATCAATTTCTTTATTTTTTAATTTTGGATAAACTGGTAATGATAGTACTCTATCCCCATAACTTTTTGAGTTTATATAGTCTTTTTTTTTAATACCATATTTTTTTTTATAGTAGGTCATTAATGGTAAAGGTGTTCCATAATGTACTGAAACTCCAATTTTAAATTTTTTAAATTGTTTCATCAAAAAAAATTTATCAAATTTTTTTTTTAATAAAATTTGAAAGACAAAATATGAATCATTATTATCTAATCTTGGTAAATTAATTTTATGATTCATTTTAAGTAATTTTATGTACCTTTTTGCAATTTCTCTTCTTCTAATTAAATTATTTTTATACTTTTTTAACTGATTAAAGCCCATAGCAGCTTGAAAATCAGTCATTCTATAATTAAAGCCTAAAAAATTTACATCATATTCTCCTGGATTTTTTCTATCTTTAATATCTTTATCTATACCAAAAGCTTTGAGAGTTTTAATTTTTTTATAAAATTTATAATCATTTGTTATTAATGCCCCTCCTTCTCCAGTTGTAATTTGCTTTGTCGGATAAAATGAAAAACAGCCAGATACTCCAAAATTTCCCACATGCTTTTTTGAATAATTTGTTCCTAAGCTATGTGCACAATCTTCAATTAATTTAATTTTATAAGTTTTACATATTTTTAATATCTCTTTTAATTCACATGATCTCCCAGCCATGTGTACAATTATTATTGCCTTTGTTCTTCTGTTAATTTTTTTTCTTAATGAAGAAATATTGATGTTTCCACTCCCTATATCAATATCTGCAAAAATAGTTTTTGCCCCTGTGTATTCAACGGCATGAGCTGTAGCAGTATGAGTCATTGCAGGGACTATCACCTCATCACCTTTTTTTAATTTTAATGCTAGACAAGAAAGATGTAACGCTGCTGTGCAACTAGACACTAAAGTGCAATACTTAGAACCTGTAAATTTTTTAATTTCTGACTCAAACTTCTCTGTAAAATTTCCATGAGTTAACCAGCCACTTTTAAGAACGGAATTAACATCATTAATTAATTTTTTGTTAATATTTGCAACAGAGAATTTAATCATTAAAATATTTAATATTTATTTCTTTACCATATCTAGCTGATAAATCAGCGCAAAAACATGCTGTCATTAAGTTAAATATATCTTTTTTTGATGGATACAATGGCCTGTTATCAATTATCGAATCTAAAAATTCCCTTATAAAATTACCCCTACTTTTTTTGTCCGGGTACTTATATTTTGTATTTAAAATTTTAAAATTATCCAATCCTGTCTTTTTTTTAATTATAAACTGCCCAGATAAATCTGATACAAATGTTTTATTTTTTTCAAAGATTTTTATAGAATGGTAGTGGGGATGAACACATACTGCGTCTGCTTTTAAATTTACAATTATATTTCCAGGAAAAGTAAAAATATAATTTGCAAATGAAAACTTTTTAAACTTTGTATTTTTTGTGATATTGTTATTTATTTTAGTAATTACTGATGTAGGCTTAGAATTTAAGAACCAACAAACTAAATCTAGCATGTGAATTGTAGCACCTAAAGTCAAACTATAATTTTTGGTTTTTGATCTCCATTGAAGTAATTTTTGTTTCCTTCCCCATAAATAAGATGCTTCAATATGATAAACATTTTTTACATTTATTTTTTTTTTAATCTCATTAAAAAGATTATTTTTTCTTAAAACTAAATTTGATGTAAAATATATTTGTGGATTTAATTTAAGCTTTCTAAATATTTTTTTTAATTGTTCTGCAGTCAAACAAATTGGTTTTTCAACAATTATATGACATCCTTTTTTTATCGACTGAATAATTTGATTGAAATGGAATTCATCGTAGCTAGCAATTGAAACTAAATTCAAATTGTTTTTTGAAAAAAAAAGCTTTTCATTAGAAAAAAAATTAACATTTTTATATTTTTTTTTTAGTAAAGAAATTTTTTTTTTATTTTTTTCTAAAATTGATACAACTTGACAATTTCTATAACCACTTATAGCTTCGAAATGTTTTTCACCTACACCCATTCCTATTATTCCAACTCTAATCATTGACAAATTTTTTTATTTTTTTTAAATCTGACTTATAATCTATACTTAATTTGGGTGAATTTTTATAACTTTTAGTATTCTTTTTAAAATTAACAATTTTAAATTTTTTACTATTAGAATAAAAAAAAGTAGTAACATGTTCTTTTTCATTTTCGTTAAAGTTTTTAATATAATCATTTAAAACTTTAGTTTTAATTATCTCTACTGATTGACCACTAGGGTAGCTTCTTGGAAACACATTTGTAACAATATCAATATTTTTATGTCTTTTTAAAGTTTTTATCGCATAATCAATAATTTTAAAATCAATTAATGGGCTATCTCCACTTAGTCTCATAAAGTATTTTGCTTTATTATTTTGTGCTACTTTTAACATTCTTAGAGCAACATTTCCCAAACTACCTCTATAAAATTTAAGTTTAAATTTTTTAATTAAATTGACTAATTGATTGTCAGATTTTTCTCTCGATGTAGCTATTATCAAATTAGAGATTAAATTTGATTTCAGAACATTATCCACAACTCTTATAATTAATGGTTTTGATTTTATTTTATGTAATACTTTTTTTGGAAATCTTTTTGAGCTTGTTCTTGCTTGTATGATTGCTAGCATTAAAAATTCAATTTATAATTCAAATTGTACAATCATTAAATTTTAAATAAAAATAAGGCTTATATATGAAATAACTTTAATTTTTTTAATAATTTTTAAATATTAATATCTTGTTAAAATTTTTTTCAGTGCATAAATCAAGCCAATTGAGCTATTAGTACTGGTCAGCTGCACGCATTACTGCGCTTCCACATCCAGCCTATCAACGT
>MDTG01237752.1_pt1 | contig 17886 bp, 13 predicted proteins | sample 811421 | NCBI WGS metagenome assembly MDTG01 (sample SAMN05326645, study PRJNA326480) | marine metagenome | isolation source: seawater | place: Pacific Ocean: South East | collected 2011 | reverse complement strand
GCGCCTTTGCGCCTTTGCGTTGATAAAGACTCTCCGAGCGCCGCTCGCGGGTCGTGCGACCCAGGCTCAGGGCGGTCGAGGGCCGAGCGACAGCCACTCCTGATTCTCAGTTCCAATTCGAATCGGTGTCCTAGCGCTCCCGCCCCGCGAGTAACCCCTCGCCCACCCGTCACCCCCATGTGACTCGCTGACCCCCTCGTCACCACCGCGTGACCCCCGCGTGCCCCTGGACACACTTGTCCCGAGGCACACAGGTTGCAGCGGCTCCCCGCATGGCGGACCCCACCCTCGACGAAGCGATCCAGAAGCCGACTCCTGGTCTCTTGCCCAACCTCAGCCTGGCTGAGCTCGACGCGGGCGAGGCGCCGCTCGAGGAGCTGAGCGGTCTCCCCGGAGGAGGGCTGAACATTGCCTACGAGGCGGTGGTGCGCCACGCCGCTGGACCTCTGCGGGACCGGGTCGCGTTCCGCTTCCTCGGCCGCAAGGACGAGGTCGCCGAGCTGAGCTACGGCCAGCTCGACGAGCAGAGCGCGCGCTTCGCGGGGCTGCTGGCGGAGCTGGGCGTCGCGCGCGGCGAGCGGGTGTTCCTGCTCGCCGGTCGGATCCCCGAGCTCTACGTGGCCGTGCTCGGCGCGCTGCGGCACGGCGCCGTGGTCTCGCCCCTCTTCGCGGCCTTCGGGCCCGAGCCGATCCAGGCCCGCCTCGAGATCGGCGCGGGCAAGGTGCTCGTGACCACGAGCGCGCTCTACAAGTCCAAGGTCAAGAAGATCCGCGCCGCGCTGCCGGCGCTCGAGCACGTGCTGGTCGTGGGCGAGCCCGAGAAGGTCGCCAAGCTCGAGGGGGTGGTCGACCTGCGCGCGCGCCTGGCCGAGGTCGAGCCGCGGCGCGAGGTGGCGCCGACTCAGCCCGAGGACCCGGCCCTGCTCCACTTCACCAGCGGCACGACGGGCAAGCCCAAGGGGGCGCTCCACGTGCACCAGGCGGTCCAGTGGCACCGCGCCAGCGCCGCCTGGGCCCTCGACCTCCACCCCGACGACGTGTTCTGGTGCACGGCCGACCCGGGCTGGGTGACGGGCATGTCCTACGGGATCGTGGCGCCGCTGGTGCTGGGCCTGACGAGCATCGTCGACGAGGCCGACTTCAACGCCGAGCGCTGGTATCGGATCCTGGCCGAGCAGCGGGTCACGGTCTGGTACACCGCCCCGACCGCGGTCCGGATGCTGATGAAGGTCGGGGACGAGGCCGCGCGCGAGCAGGACCTCAGCGCGCTGCGCTTCGTGGCCAGCGTGGGCGAGCCGCTCAACCCCGAGGCCGTGCGCTGGGGCGTCGAGGCGCTCGGGCTGCCGATCCACGACAACTGGTGGCAGACCGAGACCGGCGGAATCATGATCGCCAACACGGCCGCGATGCCGATCAAGCCCGGCAGCATGGGCCGCCCCCTGCCGGGGATCGAGGTCTCGATCGTGCGCAAGACGCCCGAGGGACTCAGCCACCTCGGCGCCGGGGAAGAGGGCGAGCTCGCGCTGCGCCGCGGCTGGCCCTCGATGGTCCGCACTTACCTGAACGAAGAGGAGCGCTACCAGCGCTGCTTCGTGGGCGAGTGGTACCTCTCGGGCGACCTCGCCCGCCGCGACGCGGACGGCTACGTCTGGTTCGTGGGGCGCGCCGACGACGTGATCAACACCTCGGGGCACCTGGTCGGGCCCTTCGAGGTCGAGAGCGCGCTCATGGAGCACCCCGCCGTGGCCGAGGTGGGCGTGATCGGCAAGCCCGACCCGGTCGCGATGGAGCTGGTCAAGGCCTTCGTGGCGCTCAAGCCCGGCCACGAGGACAGCGACGAGCTGCGCCAGGAGCTCTTCGCCTTCGCGCGCAAGCGGCTCGGCTCGGCGGTCGCGCCCAAGGAGCTCGAGGTCGTGGCCGGCCTGCCCAAGACCCGCAGCGGCAAGATCATGCGTCGCCTGCTCAAGGCCCGCGAGCTGGGGCTCCCCGAGGGCGACACTTCGACACTGGAGAGCGACGGATGAGCGCTGACGACTCAGACCTGAACCGCGAGCTGGGGCAGGGCCTCTACCGGCAGATGCTGCGGATCCGCCGCCTCGAGGAGGCCGCGGCGCAGCTCTACACCCAGGAGAAGATCCGCGGCTTCCTGCACCTCTACATCGGCGAGGAGGCGATCGCGACCGGGGTCATGGACCAGCTCACCCCCGCCGACGCGGTCGTGGCGACCTACCGTGAGCACGGCCACGCGCTGGCGCGCGGAGTCAGCGCGCGCGCGATCATGGCCGAGATGTTCGGCAAGGTCACCGGCTGCAGCCGCGGGCGCGGCGGGTCGATGCACCTCTTCGACGCCGAGACGCGCTTCTACGGCGGCAACGCGATCGTGGGCGGGCACCTGCCGATCGCCACCGGCCTGGCCCTGGCCGACAAGCTGCAAGAGCGAGCGAACGTCACGGTGTGCTTCTTCGGCGAGGGCGCCATGGCCGAGGGCGAGTTCCACGAGGCGCTCAACCTGGCCGCGCTGTGGCAGGTCCCGGTCGTGTTCTGCTGCGAGAACAACGGCTACGCGATGGGCACCGCGCTGGCGCGCTCCGAGGCCGAGCTGGACCTGGTCAAGAAGGCCGAGAGCTACCACCTCCCCGGCGAGTCGGTCGACGGCATGGACGTGCTCGCCGTGCGCGCGGCCGCCCGCCGCGCCTTCGAGCGCGCGCGCGGCGGCGAGGGGCCGAGCTTCATCGAGTTCCGCACCTACCGCTTCCGGCCGCACTCGATGTTCGACCCCGAGCTCTACCGGGACAAGGAAGAGGTCGAGCGCTGGAAGCAGGAGCGCGACCCCCTGGAGAACTTCGCGGCGCTGCTGCGCGAGCGCGGCCTGCTCACGGAGGACGACGTGCAGCGCTTCGAGCGCGAGGTCGCCGAGGAGGTCGCCGACGCGGTCGCCTTCGCCGAGCAGAGCGAGTGGGAGCCGATCTCGGAGCTGACCCGCTTCGTCTACGCCGACCCCAGCGAGGAGGTGGCCTCGTGAGCGCGCTCGTCCCCTTCACCTACCGCGAGGCCTGCCGCGACGCGATCCGGCGCGCGCTCTTGGCCGACCCGCGCACCTTCCTGATGGGCGAGGACGTGGGCGCCTACGGCGGCTGCTACGCCGTCAGCAAGGGGCTGCTGGACGAGTTCGGGCCCGAGCGGATCCGCGACACCCCGCTCTCGGAGTCGGGCTTCGTGGGCGCCGGGATCGGGGCCGCCCTCGGGGGCATGCGCCCGATCGTCGAGGTCATGACGGTCAACTTCAGCCTGCTGGCCCTCGACGCGATCCTCAACACGGCCGCGACCTTCCGGCACATGTCGGGCGATCAGTTCGGCGTCCCGATCGTGATCCGGATGGCGACGGGCGCCGGGCGCCAGCTCGCGGCGCAGCACAGCCACAGCCTCGAGGGCTGGTATGCGCACATCCCCGGGCTGAAGGTCCTCGCGCCGGCCACCCTCGAGGACGCCCGCGGCATGCTCGAGCCGGCGCTGGCCGACCCCGACCCGGTGCTGATCTTCGAGCACGCGGGGCTCTACAACGACAAGGGCGAGCTCCCCGAGGAGCCGACCCCGGTCGACATCTCGAGCGCCAAGGTCCGGCGGGCGGGCAGCGACCTGACCCTGATCAGCTACGGCGGCACCCTGGGCAAGACCCTCGAGGCGGCCGAGCAGCTCGCGGGGCAGGGGGTCGAGGCCGAGGTGATCGACCTGCGCGTGCTGCGCCCCCTCGACACCGACACGATCCTGGGCTCGCTCCGGCGGACTCACCGGGTCGTGATCGTGGACGAGGGTTGGCGGAGCGGCAGCCTCTCGGCGGAGATCAGCGCGCGGATCATGGAGCAGGCCTTCTACGAGCTGGACGCGCCGGTGCAGCGGGTGTGCAGCGCGGAGGTCCCGATGCCCTACGCGGCGCACCTCGAGCAGGCGGCCCTGCCGCAGGTCCCCGCGATCCTCGCGGCGGACCAGGAGGCGCTGCAGAGCAATGGCTGAGTTCAAGATGCCCTCCCTGGGCGCGGACATGGACGAGGGCAAGCTCGTCGAGTGGCGCGTCGGCCCCGGCGACTCGTTCAAGAAGGGCGACCTGATCGCGGTCGTCGAGACCTCCAAGGCCGCCGTCGAGGTCGAGATCTGGGAGGACGGGGAGATCGAGGAGCTGCTCGTCGAGCCCGGCACGACGGTCGCCGTCGGCGCGCCCTTGGCCCGCTATCGCCCCGCGGGCGGGGAGGCCTCGCCTGCGGCGGCGCCGGCTCCTGCCGCCGAGGCGCCGCCCGCGCCCGCGCCAGCGGCCGCTGCTCCAGCAGCGCCTGCCCCCGCGCCGGCTTCCGGTGAGCGGCTGCGGGCCTCGCCCCGCGCCCGCCGCCGCGCCCGCGAGCTGGGGGTCGAGCTCAGCGCGCTCGGGATCACGGAGCGCCCGATCAGCGTCGAGGACGTGGAGGCCTTCGCGACCGGGGCGCCCGGCGCGGGCGAGGGCGGCTCGCCCGACGCGATGCGCGCCGCGATCGCGCGGGCCATGGCCCGCTCCAAGCGGGAGATCCCGCACTACTACCTGCACGAGCGGATCGACCTCGAGCCCGCCCTGAGCTGGCTCGAGGCCCAGAACGAGTCCCGCCCGATCCAGGAGCGGATCCTCCCGGCGGCGCTCTTGCTCCTGGCCGTGGCGCGGGCGACCGCCAAGGCGCCCTCCATGAACGGCTTCTACGAGGCGGGCGCCTTCCGGCCGGCCGAGGGGGTGCACCTCGGCGTGGCGATCTCGTTGCCGGGCGGCGGCCTGATCGCGCCCGCGATCCGCGACGCCGATCAGCTCGCGCTGGGCGAGCTCCAGGCGGCCTTGGTCGGCCTCGTCGAGCGCGCGCGCAGCGGCGGCCTGCGCGGGGCCGAGCTGAGCTCCGCCAGCCTGACCGTGACCAACCTGGGCGACCGCGGCTGCGAGCGCGTGTTCGGCGTGATCCAGCCGCCCCAGGTGGCCCTGGTCGGGCTGGGGCGGATCCACGAGGCCCCCTGCGTGCACGAGGGGCAGGTCGTGGCGCGGCGCGTGGTCGACGCGAGCCTCTCGGCCGATCACCGCGTCAGCGACGGCGTGGACGGCGCGGCCTTCCTGCGCCGGATCGCGCGCCTCCTCGCCAAACCAGAGCAGAAGCTAGCCCGCTAGCAGGAGCGATCATGAGCGACGCCGTCCGAGAGGCCGTGTTGGCCGCCCTGGGCTCGGTAGCCCCCGAGGCCGACCTCGACGAGCTCGAGGCCGACGAGCCGCTGCGCGAGCAGATCGACCTCGACTCGATGGACTTCCTCAAGTTCGTGGTCAAGCTGAGCGAAGACCTCGGCGTGAGCGTGCCCGAGCGGGACTACCCCAAGCTCGAGAGCCTCGACGACGCGGTCGAATACCTCGTGGCTGCGGGGGCGGGCGAGTAGCAGATCGGAGGGGAGGCGCTTGCGCTGGCCTCCTCTCCCTTCACAATGCGACCCCATGGGGGTCTCTGGGTGAACTCGGTCGCGCTCGTCGTGTTTGGCCTGACGGCCTTCGCGCTCGCCTATCGCTTCTACTCGCGCTTCCTGGCCGATCGCGTGTTCGGCCTGGACGACGAGCGGACCACGCCGGCCCACGCCAAGCAGGACAACGTCGACTTCGTCCCGACGGACCGCCACGTCCTGTTCGGGCACCACTTCACCTCGATCGCGGGCGCCGCGCCGATCCTGGGCCCCGCGATCGCCGTGATCTGGGGCTGGGTCCCGGCCCTGCTCTGGATCGTGTTTGGCACGATCCTGATCGGCGCGCTGCACGACTTCAGCGCGCTCTTCGTCTCGACCCGCAACGGCGGCACGACGATCGCCGACCTGACCGGCAAGATCGTGGGCAAGCGGGCGCGGGTGCTCTTCCTGCTGCTGGTGTTCTTCCTCGCCTGGATCGTGATCGCCGTGTTCGCGGTCGTGATCGGGAGCCTGTTCACCAACTACCCCGAGACCGTGCTCCCGGTGAACTTCGAGATCCTGGTCGCCTGCGCGATCGGGTTCGTGATCTACAAGCTCAAGGCCAAGCTGCTCGGGCCCTCGCTCGTGGCGCTGGTCCTGCTCTACGTGATGGTCTGGGTCGGCGCCGAATACACCAAGGGCTTCCGCCTGCCGGTCCTGTTCCAGCCGCCGGCCGCCGCCCGCTCGGGCAAGCTGCTCAGCCAGGAGAACGCGCCGACGCGCCTGATCCAGGGGACCCAGCTCGCGGTGGCTCTCGACGGCGCCGAGCCGGTCGAGCTGACCCTGCCAGCCGCTGAGGGCGGGCCCGCCGTGGCCGCGGCGCTGCAGGCCGCCGTGCGCGCCCAGACGCCGCCCGCGGGCGCCGACCCCAGCGCCTGGAGCGGCTTCGCCTGCTCCTGGGACCCCGAGGCCAAGCGCTACACCTGCGTCTCGGGCTCCCAGAGCGAAGACTCGGCGGTGCGCTTCCTGCCCCAGGCCGGGACCCCGCGCGCGCCGCCCCTGGGGCTCACGAGCGAAGGCGCGCTCGCCAAGCCGGCGGTGGGCGCCTACAAGACCGGCCGGGTCAAGACCTGGGTCCTGCTGCTGCTGGGCTATTCGTTCCTGGCCTCGGTGCTGCCAGTGTGGCTGCTGCTCCAGCCGCGCGACTACATCAACAGCCACCAGCTCTTCGTCGGGCTGGGCGCCATGTATCTGGGCGTGCTGATCTACCACCCGCCGCTGGTGGCCCCCGCGATCAACACCTCGCCCGGACCCGACACGCCCTTCTGGTTCCCCTTCCTGTTCATCACGATCGCCTGCGGCGCGATCTCGGGCTTCCACGGGCTCGTCGCCTCGGGGACCACGAGCAAGCAGGTCGACCGCGAGAGCGACGCGCGCATGATCGGCTACGGCGCGACCCTGGGCGAAGGCACCCTGGCGCTGATGGCCCTCTTGGCTTGCGCGGCGGGCTTCGCGAGCAGCGAGGAGTGGCACCACCACTACGCCAGCTGGGGCGCGGCCGGCGGGCTGGGCGCCAAGCTGGGCGCCTTCGTCAAGGGCGGCGCCAGCTTCCTCCACAACGGCCTCGGGATGCCGGTCGCCTTCGCCAAGGCCGTGATCGCCGTGATCGTGATCAGCTTCGCGGCCACGACCCTCGACACCGCGACCCGGATCCAGCGCTTCGTGTTCGAGGAGCTGGCCGACACCCACCAGGCGCTGCACCCGCTCAAGAACCGCTACTTCGCGGCGGCGATCGCGGCCTTCACGCCGCTCCTGCTCGTGTTCGGCAGCAACGACGCCGGTCCCTACTGGAAGGCCCTCTGGCCGATCTTCGGCGCCTGCAACCAAATGCTCGGCTGCCTGGTCCTGCTGGTGGTGACCTTCTACCTGCTGCGCAAGCAGAGTCGCTTCTGGTTCGTGGCTGGCGTCCCCTGCTTGTTCCTGGCGGGCATGACCAGCTTCGCCATGATCCAGAACCTGCGCGCCTACCTGAGCGGCGGCAAGCACCTGCTCGCGGGCCTGAGCCTGCTCCTGCTCGTGCTCTCGCTCTGGATCCTGCTCGAGGGGATCCTGACCCTGCGCGGGCTGAAGGCTGGCCCCGCCGCAGGCGAGGCCACCCTGGCCGCCGAGGAGCTCCAGTGACGTGGAACCAGATCTGGGGCGGCTGGGACGGGCTCGGGACCGAGTCCCTGCGCGTGCTCTGGCTCTCGCTGCCGGTCGTGCTGGCCGCGCTCGTGCAGACGATCGTGCTCAAGCTCAAGCTCGGCCAGCGCTGGGCCACGCCGCTGGACTTCGGCAAGACCTTCCGCGACAAGCGCCTGTTCGGGGACAACAAGACCTGGCGCGGGGCGGTGGTCTACGTCGTGTTCTCGGTCCTGTTCACGATCCCGCAGGCCACCTTCTGGCGCGTGCCGAGCCTGGAGTACTTCGACTACACCCAGACTTACCTGCCCTGGGCGATCGACCTGGGACTCCTGCTGGGCCTGGGCTTCGTGCTCGGTGAGCTGCCCAACAGCTTCCTGAAGCGGCAGCAGGGGATCGGACCGGGCCAGAGCGGCAAGTGGTGGAACGCGGTCCTCGACCAGGTCGACTCGCTGCTCGGGGTCCTGATCCTGTTGATCCCCTTGCGGCTGCTCCCGCTCAAGGCCTGGCTCGGCGTGCTGATCATCTGCACGGTCCTGCACTCGGCCTTCGGCCTGCTCTTCGTGGTGCTCGGGCTGAAGAAGAGCGTCTACTGAGCGCGAAGGGAGAGTGGCTCGTCGCCGAGCGCGTGTGGCGCGGCGCGACTCCTCCGCCTCTGGGTCCCCCGCGCGACTGGGTCGCGCTCCCCCGCGAGCACTACGTCTCGGTCCCCAAGGCGCGCCTCTTCGGTCGCCTGGCTGCGGGGCGGGACGAGCTCAGCGACCTGTTCCGCCTGGCCGAGGCGATCCTGAGCGCGCGCTGGCAGCCGGTCCTCGAGCAGCTCAAGGCCGACTACGAGCTCTTCTCGCCCGAGTCGGGCGCCCGCGCCCGCGAGGGCGTCTCGCGGGAGGAGCTGCTCGCCCGCCAGCGGCGCTTCTTCCACAACTTCCTGCTCACGATGCGGCGGGCCAACTTCCTCCCCTTCACCGAGGAGGAGGCGCGCCTCGCCGCCGACCAGCGCTACCTCTTCGACCTGCCGGCCAGCGTCAACTGGGAGGTCCTCGATGCGCGCCCGCTGCGGGATCTGCGCGAGCACCTCTCGAGCTCGAGCGCGGAGGCGGTCCAGGCGCGCGAGGCGCTCGAGCTGGGGCCCGGCGGCCTGGGAGACTGGCTCCAGCCGAGCGGTGACATGGGAGATCACGCGCTGGTGTTCTTCCGCGGCATGGACCGCGACCAGCACGAAGGGCGCTACCTGCTGGCGCGGGTCGACGTCGCCGTGGAGCGCCTGCTCAAGGTGCTGGCCTTCCCGATCCTGGGCCCGCTCCAGTGGGCCGTCGAGCGAGCGCGCGGCGAGGAGCCGGCTCCCGAGCTCGCGCCGAGCCAGTCCCCGGGCGAGGTCCGCCGCTGGGTGCGCCGGGTCAACGTGCGCAACCTGCCGCTGCTGGCGACGATCGGCCGCAAGACTCGGCTCCAGGAGCCCGCCTTCCGCCAGCTCGTGACGGTGTTCCGGCTCGAGCCCCAGGAGGAGGCGCTGCTGAGTCGTCAGGGTCTGTTCCGTCTGCGTGCCAGCGGCGAGCTGGACACGGCCCGCGCGCGGCGGCTCCTCGACGAGGAGGAGCAGGGTGAGGGGGAGGGCGAGGACTGGTCGCTTTGGATCAAGCTCTTCCGTCAGATCCCGCTCGCCGACAGCGAGATCGTGTTCCCCGACATGCTCCTGCGGATGCGCTCCTTCGACCTGGCCCTGCTCCTGGTCAGCGCCGCGGCGGTGGTCCCGACCTTGGTCACGGCCTTCGCCCGCCCGCGCGGGACGGCCTACGCGGTGATGGCGGCGCTCCTGGTCATGATCTGGCGCCTGGTCTCGCGCACGATCCAGGTCCGCCAGGCCTACCAGGCGCGCCTGACGCGCGACCTCTACGCCAAGAACCTCGACACCAACGCCGGCGTGCTGCAGTTCCTCGTCGACAGCCTGGAGGAGCAAGAGCTCAAGGAGGCGCTCCTGGTCTACGCGGCCTTGCTGGAGGCCGGTCGACCCCTGAGCGCCGCCGAGCTCGACCAGGTCGTGGAGGCGCGCCTGGCCGCCGAGCACGAGGCCGAGGTCGACCTCGAGATCGAGGACGCGCTGGCGAAGGTCAAGCCGACCGGGCCGCTGCCGATCGTCGAGGAGCTCCCCGGGGAGGGGGACTCGGGGTCGCGCTACCGGGCGCTGCCCGTGGGGGACGCGATGGCCGCGCTGGAGGAGCGCTGGCGGGCGTGGCCAGAGGAGCTGCGGGCGAGTCCGCACCCCTACGCCGCTCCCTGGCGCTCGCGCTCAAGTCCCCTCCGCAGGGACCGAACATGAACCTGTGGAAAGCGGCGGGGGCCGAGCGATGCACTACCTGGAAGCCGAGCTGAAGCGGCGCGTGAGGGGGTCCGACGAGCTCTTCGACTTCCTCCACGAGGGCGCCACCGACGGCCTCTGGTTCTGGGACCTCGAGCAGCCCGAGCACGAGTGGATGAGCCCCGGGTTCTGGCGTCTGCTCGGCTGCGACCCGGCCCGCAAGGAGCACCTCGCCAAGGAGTGGATCGACCTCGTTCACCCTGACGACCTCCGCCTCGCGGTCCACAACTTCCGCCTCCACTGCGAGGACCCCAGCCGCCCCTACGACCAGGTCGTGCGCTACACCCACCAGGACGGCTCGACGGTGTGGGTCCGCTGCCGAGGGATCGCGATCCGCGACGAGGAGGGGCGCGCGATCCGAATGCTGGGCGTGCACAGCGACATGACCCAGGTGATGCGCGCCCACGAGCAGGTACGGGCCCTGATCAGCGCGAACGCCGACGGAATGCTGGTCCTCGACGAGGCCGGCAAGATCCGCTTCGCGAACCCGGCCGCCGAGGAGGCGCTGGGCCAGCCGGCCTTCTCGCTGATCGGCGAGCCCCTCCCCTTCGAGCGCGGCGAGGACCAGCGGGTCGAGCTGGTGGGCCCCGAGGGCGCGCCCCGCGCCCTGGATCTGCGCGAGAACGCGCTGACCTGGCGCGGGCGGCCGGCCACGCTCTTGACCCTGCGCGATGTGAGCGACCAGCTCCTGCTCGAGGCCCGCCTGCGCAAGGCCGAGCGGCTGGAGGCCCTCGGCACCCTCAGCGGCGGGATCGCGCACGACTTCAACAACATGCTGACCGTGATCATCGGCAACACCGAGATCCTGCTCGACGAGCTCGCGCCCGGCAGCAAGCAGCGCGAGCGCGCCCAGGTCCTGCTGCTCGCGGGCCAGCGCTCGGCCGAGCTGACCAAGCGCCTGCTCGCCTTCGGTCGGCGTCAGTCCCTGCGCCCCCGCGCGGTGGACGTGGGCGAGGTGCTCGCCGAGTGCCAGTCCCTCTGCAAAACCCTGCTGGGCGAGGACGTCGAAACCCAGCTCGAGCTCTCGGGAGAGCCGCTCAGCGCCCGGATCGACGCCAGCGAGCTCCAGCACGCGCTGGTCAATCTGGCGAGCAACGCCAACCACGCCATGCCCCGCGGCGGGCGCCTGCTGCTCCAGGCTCGCCCCTCTCGCCCGGAAGAGGCGGCCGAGCTCGGCGGCGACTACGTGGTGGTCGAGGTCAGCGACACCGGCGTGGGCATGGCCCCCGAGGTCCGGGAGCGGGTGTTCGAGCCCTTCTTCACGACCCGCGCCGCAGGCGTCGGGACCGGGCTGGGGCTCTCGAGCGTGCACGGCTTCGTCAAGCAGAGCGGCGGGCACATCGGCTGCGAGAGCGAGGAGGGCCAGGGGACCACGATCCGCCTCTATCTGCCCGCCTACACCGCAGCGAGCAGCGCCGCTCCAGCGCCCGCCCAGCAGGTCTCTCCCGGGCCCGGGCGCGAGCGGATCCTGGTCGTGGAGGACGACGAGAACCTGCGCGAGTTCCTGCGCGAGTCCCTCGCCCGCGCGGGCTACCGCGTGACCTCGGCTTGCGATGGGCAGGAGGCGCTGGAGCTCGAGCAGCGGGAGCCGGGCGGCTTCGACGCCTTGGTCACCGACCTGGCCATGCCTCGTCTGGGCGGCGAGGAGCTGGCGAGCAAGCTGCGCGAGGTGCGCCCCAGCCTGCCCTGCCTGTTCACCTCGGGGCACGCGGCCGAGGACGCCCAGGCCGGCTCGAGCGACTGCTTCCTGCAGAAGCCCTTCCGCGGGGGAGAGCTGCGTCGTCAGCTCCGCGAGCTCCTCGATCGCGCCGAGGCACGGCTCTCGCAGGTCGCCTAGCGCCCGCTACTTGGCCTTCAGCGCGCCGCTCTGCTCGAGCGCGTCCGCCACGTACTTCGCCACGAGCTCCTCGCCGGGGTCGCTGTGGTGGAGGGGTGAGGCGTAGAGCTTCACGTCCATGGGGTAGGTCTCCTTGATCTCGATCAAGGTGGCCTCGGTCTCCTGGGCGACCTCGCGGACGGCGGCGTTGTAGCGGACCAGCCCCTTCATCAGATTGGGGTAGGTCATCGGGCAGAGCTCGTACCAGGTCTCGATGTCGGGCACCTGGTCCGCTCGCGACTGCTCGAGGGTCGGCCGATAGCAGGTCGGGAAGGTGCACAGGAACACCCGCGCGCCCTCCTCTCCGCCGCGACGCACGATCCGCTTCAGGTTGCGCTTGAAGGCCTCGACGTTCTGCTCGCGGAAGGCGTCCTTCTTCTCCTTGAGCGCTTCCTTGGGGCCCTTGCGCAGCCGCGAGGCGATGAAGTCGAGCAGGGCCGAGTATTCGAAGTAGCGCACGGCCAGCGGAGTCTTGAGCTGCTCGGGGTCGTCGATCTGGCTCCGCTCGACGTATGCGTCCTCGAGGTTGCTCATGAGGTCGTTGTAGGCGTGATAGACCACGATCACGTCGGGCTTCAGCGCGTAGCCCTTGCGCTCGAGGTTGGTCGCGCTCGAGCGCGCGGTCCAGCCCGGGCAGCCAAAGTTGAGCACCTCGACCGGGTGACCGCGCTCGCGCAGCTTGGCGCCCAGCTTGAAGGGCCAGGTCTTGTCGTCGTCGCTCGCGTAGAGGCCGTAGGTCGTCGATCCCCCCGCGCACGCGATCCGCAGCACGCCGGGCTGCTTGTCGCCGATCTCGGCGCCGCGGAAGCCGAGGGCGTTGATCTTGGCGCGCCGGTTCTGGTCCGCCCGCTCGTAGCGCGCGTTCTTCCTCAGCGCGAGCCCGGTGTAGGGGTCGGGCCGCGTCGGGATCCGCGGCTTGCGCGCGCGGCGGACCTGGCGGCGCACCTGGAAGAAGAGCTCCGCACCGCCGAGCAGCACGCTCAGGGTGATCACCATGAAGGCCAGTCGCTTCCTGGTGCTCAGGCGGCGCCTCGGCTCGGCGCCCGGGTCCGTCTCGCCCACGTCTCTCTCCTAACGGCGCGCAAGGATACCGCGCGGAGAATACACTGCTCCTCGTGACCCAACCCCGTCGCTTGAGCACACGGAAGAAGGCGCTCTTCGCGCTCGCAGCGGTCGTCGGCTTCGTGCTCGCGCTCGAGGGCGCGCTGCGGGTGGCCGGCTATCCCAAGGGGATCGTGCGCAGCTTCTCGCGCCTGTGGAACCCGGACCCCAACGCGACCCTCGGCTTGTTCCGGCCCGGCGAGCACCACGTCACCTTCCCCCGCGAGCTGGCCTACCGGGCCCGGATCAACGAGCTCGGCCTGCGCGGTCCCTCCCTCAGCGAGAAGAAGCCCGAGGGGACCTACCGGATCCTGGCCCTGGGCGACTCGGTGACCTTCGGCTTCTACGTCGACGACGCCGAGACCTTTCCGGCTCAGCTCGCCGGGCTGCTGGGCGAATCCCTCCCCGACGGGCGCCGGATCGAGGTCGTCAACGGCGGCTGCGGCCACTTCAGCGTCGGGGACGAGCGGGAATACCTGAGCGAGCGCCTGCTCCGCCTCGAGCCCGACGTGGTCCTGCTCCAGTTCTGCAGCAACGACCTGAGCGAGCGGGAGCTGCTGCGCGAGCCTTCGCTCTACCGCAAGCTCGCCAGCGGAGAGGAGGCCAAGAGCGACTGGCTGCGCCAGACCGCCCTGGGTGAGTTCCAGCTCCAGCTGGCGATCTCTTACAAGGAGTGGCGCCGGCGCCGGAAGGGGGACTGGCCGCCCAAGGGCTTCAACGGCGAGCGGCTGGAGACCAGCCCTGCCGCGTGGGAGCGCTACACCAAGGAGCTGAGCGCGCTCAGTCAGCTCCTGGCCAAGCGCGGGGTCCCGCTCCTGGTGCTCGGCTTCGCCGACCTGGTGGAGGTCGAGGCCGACGCGCCCGAGAGCGAGTTGGAGCGCGGGCTGGCCGAGCGCTGCGCGGAGCTGGACCTGCCCTTCCGGGGTGCCTGGACGCGCTATCGCCAGGCCAAGGACGTCAAGAAGCTCTACCACTGGCCCTACGACGCGCACCCCAGCGCGGAGGGCAACCGCCTCTTGGCCGAGACCGCGCGGGAGCTGCTGCGCGAGGCCAAGCTGGTTCCCTAGCGACCCCTGGCCTGACCGGCCCTGGTAAGGTGACGCGCGCCAGGAGAGCCGGGTGACGGTGGCCGAGCAAGAGAAGAGCGATCCCCCCTCGCGTCCCGCGACCGCGGCGGACTCCCGCTCGGGCGACGACGACCCGCTGGGGATCTTCGGGCGCACGATCGCGGGCCGCTTCGCGGTCGTTCGCTACTTGGGCTCGACCTCGGTGGCTCATATCTATCGGGCCGTGCACACGCTGATGGAGCAGCCCTGCTTCCTCAAGATCGCGCCGGCCGACGAGGTCCCCGAGAGCCTCAAGCGCGAGGCCCAGTCGACCGCCCGGGCCAACCACGCCTCGGTCCTGCGCATGTTCGACGCCGGGCTCAAGGACGGCTTCGCCTACCTGGCCCAGGAGTGGTCCAACGGGCCCAACCTGCGCGCGATCATGAACCGCGGCAGCGACGTCTCGATCCCCGACCTGCTCGACCTCGCGCTGCAGCTCCTCGACGCCCTGGTCGCCCTGCACGGAATGGGGATCTGCCTGCGGGCCTTCGACCCCGAGCGGATCCTGGTCCCGTCCCGCAACGGGCGTCCGCAGCTGCGCCTCTTCGACCTCTCGCGGATCTCGATGGTGGGCGAGCAGCTCGCGCGCGAGAAGGCCGAGGAGTCGCGCCACCCGACGGGCTTCAAGGTCCGCTCGACCCGCTACATGGCCCCCGAGGAGATCCGCGAGCTGCCGGCCCAGCCGACCTCGGACCTCTACTCCTTCGGGGTCCTGCTCTGCGAAATGATCACCGGGGAATACCCCTACCAGCCCCGCGGCAAGGGCCCGACCAGCTACGTGGTCAGCCACCTGCGCGACGACGTGCGCCCGGTCGTGTTCGAGAAGCCCGCGATCCCCCAGGACCTGCCGGGGATCGTGATGCGCCTCTTGACCAAGGACCCCGAGCAGCGCTTCGCCTCGGCCGAGGAGTGCCGACGCGCGCTGGAGGACGTGATCGTGCCCGACATGGTGCGGCTCAACACGCCCGCCAAGCGGCACACCCTGGAGGCCTGGCGCTCGCGCGTTCGCAACGAGGTCCGGCGCAGCTCCTACCTCCAGAGTCAGCCTCCGATCGGCCTGGAAGACAGCAGCGCCGGGTAGTCGATCGCGCCGCCGATGGCCACCGAGCTCCCCTTCCCCAGCGACGCGCTCCACGGAGACCAGCTGCGGGGGGACCGCGGCGAGACCTTTCGGATCCTCGGCAAGCTGGGCGCCGGCGGGATGGGCAGCGTGTGGCGCGCCCAGGACCTGAGCGCCGGCCGCGAGGTCGCGCTCAAGGCCTGCCACGCGGACGGCGCCGCCCAGCGGCGGCGCTTCGAGCGCGAGGGGCAGCTCGCGGCCGCCCTCGAGCACCCCGGGATCGTGCGGGTCTACTCCGCCGGCACGATCGGGGGCAAGCCCTACCTCTGCTACGAGCTGGTCGAGGGCGCGCGGACCCTGGGCGAGGCCTTCCGCGAGCTCGGGCGCGACGAGCGGCTGCGCTTGCTGATCGAGGCGGCCCAGGCCGTGGGCCACGCGCACCGCCAGGGGGTCGTGCACCGCGACATCAAGCCCGAGAACCTGCTCGTGGACGCCGAGGGGCGGGTTCGCGTGGCGGACTTCGGCCTGGCCCGCGCCGATTGGGACGAGCTGGAGCGGTTGACGCAGACCGGGGCCTGGATCGGGACGCCCTACTACAGCGCGCCTGAGCAAATGCAGCGCGAGCGCGGCGACGAGGCGCTGCCCGCCAGCGACGTGTGGTCCCTGGGCGTGATCCTCTACGAGGCGCTCACCCGGCAGCTGCCCTTCAAGAGCGAGTCCTTCATTGGCCTCGCGCGCGAGATCGCCGCCGCCCACTACGAGCCTCCCAGCAACCTGGTCCCCGACCTGCCCTCCGGCTTGGAGCGCGTGCTGGCCGGCGCCCTGGCCCGCGAGCCGAGCGATCGCTACCCCGACGCGCAGACCTTCGCGAGCGACCTGTCAGCGGCCCTGGCAGGGCGCGCGCCCTCCGGGGCCAGCGGCGCCGCGCTCGTTCAGCGCCGCCGCGGCGTCGGGCTCGCGCTCGCCGCTGCCGCCTTGGGCGCGCTGGCGCTGGGCGCTTGGCTCACGCTGCCCGGGTCCTCCGCAGTGAGCGGAACCCCCGCGCCGAAGCCTCTTCTCCCCGACCCGGTGGCCGAGGCGGCGCGAGCCCTCGAGCGCGGCGACCCGCGCGCGGCCCTCGCGATCCTCGCCTCGGCGACCAGGGCCGCGAGCTCGCCCGAGGCCCACGCTCTGGCGGGCGAGGCGGCCTTGGCCCTGGGCGACGCGGCTCGAGTCCTCGCCGCGGCCGGCGCGCTGGGCGACGACCCACGCGCCCTCGGGCTGCGCCTGGCTGGCGAGGTGCTGACGGGGAGCCCCGAGCGCGCACTCGCCAGCGCCGAGGGAGTGTCTCCGAGCGACGCGCGCGCTGAGCTCTGGGTCGGGCGCGCGCTCTTGATCGCGGGCCGTCGCGAGGAGGCCCGGGCGCGCCTCGGCGCGCGCTGGGGCGAGCACGTGCAGGCCGCGGACGCCATGAGCGCCCTCGAGCGCCTCGACGAGCGCGCCTACCGGCTGGGCTATCTGGACGCCGCGTTGGCTCGCGAGGAGCTGTTCCGCCAGGTCGAGGGCGCAGAGGGTCTGAGCGACGAGGCTCCTCTTCGCTTGGCCCTCGCCCGTCGCATCCAGGCCTACCTCCTCGCCCGTCCCGACCTGGTGTTGGAGGTCAGCCGGCCCACGCTCTTGGAGCTCGGGATCGCCCTGGCCCCAGGCGAGCTGGCGGAGCGGCTGCGCGTCCTGCAAGCCGCGCTCGAGGTCGCGCAGCACGGCCTCTCCAAGGATGGGCTGCTCCCACCGCGGAGCGCCGTCGCCCAGGGCGCCCAGGCCGCGAAGCGCCTCGCTGAGCTGAGCCCTCGCCACCAGTTCTGGGTCGCGGCCCTCGCCTTGCTCGCCGAGGACGAGCGAGCGCCGCGCTCCGCGGCCAAGCGGGCCGCGGCGCTGCTCCCTCGCTGCCCGCCCTTCCCCCCCGCGGACCGCGCGCCCCGGCCCAACGAGGCCGACCGAGTCGACTGCGCCCTCCACGAGGCCTTGGTGCTCTTCCTCTCCGACGCGTGGTTCCGCGAGGCCTGGCGAGCGCGCGCCGAGGAGGCGCCCCGCAGCCGCGCGCTAGCGGCCGCTCGCGCCGCCCTGGAGTTGCCAAGCTCCGACATGACCCGCTTCTGGCGGCGCCAGGCCCTGCGCGCCCGGGCCGCCCTCTTCGAGGGCGATCTCGCCGCCGCGCAGGCAGCGCTGCCGAGCAAGAACAGCTACCTGGTCCAGCTCATCCTGCGAGACATGGCGTTGCTGGAGGAGTCTCCGCCACCCCCGCTCAAGATCCCCCGCGACGGCCTGCCGCCCTCCCTCCGCGAGCCCCTGCGGGAGCAGGTCCGTCTGGCTCGCGCCCTGAAGCGCGCAGATCTGGTGCTCGACCCGCTCCCCAAAGAGCGCGAAACCGAGCCCACTCGACCCGCCTGGCTGCCCTGGCGGACGCCCGCCGAGACCGAGCGCTTGCTCGGCGCCGGGTGGCGACCCCGCCCGGGAGCGCTGCCCTACCTGCCGCCCAGGTAGCAGGGCAGGCCAGCGGACGTGCCTGACACAACCGAAAGTTCTGCCAAGCACCCCGCCCGCCGCCGGCGCCGCCGAGCCTGGCCGCGGCCACTTCGCGAGCCCGCGAGCCCGCTTCGCCGAGCTGGCCGTACGTAGCGGCAGCCCCGACCCGAGGGCCGGAGCTGCCTGGCGTCGAGCTTGTGGGAGAAGGGCGAGTGCTCGACTGGCTCGCTGGCGAACCCTTAGGGCGGCGCGCCCGCGATTGGGACCTGGTGGTGGC
>MDTG01104415.1_pt1 | contig 17886 bp, 18 predicted proteins | sample 811421 | NCBI WGS metagenome assembly MDTG01 (sample SAMN05326645, study PRJNA326480) | marine metagenome | isolation source: seawater | place: Pacific Ocean: South East | collected 2011 | reverse complement strand
GGCGGCGGATCGCCGAGAAGGTCGTCGACACATTCCACACCTGCCCGATCCCCGAGATCGCCCGCCTCGGCCGCACCCTCCGCCGCTGGCGAGCCGCGTTCCTGGCCTACTTCACCACCAGCCGGGCGAACAACGGCGGCACCGAAGCAGTGAACGGCATCATCGAACTCCACCGCCGCCTCGCCCGCGGCTACCGAAACCGGCACAACTACCGGCTCCGCATGCTCCTCGCCGCCGGCGGACTCACCCCATGACCCCCACCGAATGTCCGAAGAGCCACTTTACCCAAACCGTTCCCACGTTCTGCGGCGGTCCGACGATGGGAATACGTAGGGATTTGAACCCTGCCTGAACGTGGATCCTGCGCGGCGTTGACGTGCGTTTGCGGTGATTCGACTGGGTTCGCGGGTGTTCAGAGACGTCGCGGGTGTTTCAGGTTTACGCGCTTCTTACGCACGCCGCGCGCCCTGATCAGTGCGTCGCGCGATGCTAACGTCCCTGTCCACCGACACGCTCGGAGGGTGTGCTCAGAAGCACCATGCAGCGAACGTCACTGCGACGCCCGTAAATCCGATGAGCGTCGTGGAGCATGCGAGCGCAAACAGTAACGCTCCCCCGGGCATCCTCGGTCGGTGTCCGATCTCAAGGAGGAGGCGGTTGCCGAGCCGGTAGCGTCTCCGAGCCGCGACCGAGAGCAGGCCTGATATCACCAGCCCGAGGATGCCGGGGATGATCCAGATCGCGTGGCCGAACAACGCCGGGAGGAGGCGCATCGCGACGAGCGATCCGACGGCGAGGGAGAGGATCGTCCGCCGCCAGGCGAGCTCGGTCCGCTCGGGCTGCAGTCCCGGGTCGAATAGGACGCTCATCGCAGTAGCACGGCGAGCAGCACGAGCACGCCAGCGCCGGTGGTTGCGACTGCCAGCAGAGGGCCGAGTCGCGACGCCGGTAGCGGCGCCCCGACCCGCATCGCCCGTTCGGTTCGCATCCATCCGACCCACGCGATCCCCGGGGTCAGCACACCGGTGATCAGCAGCAGTAGTGACGCCGCGAGACGCAGCCCCGGATGCAGGTCGAGTCCGAGGACTTCGAGGGCGACACCGCCGGCGACGAGAGCAAGGGACGTGCGGATCCACGCGAGGAACGTGCGCTCGTTTGCGAGCGTGAACCGCGGATCCGGCTCCTCTCCGTGACGGAACACCGCCGCCGGAAAGCGCCTGTCGTCGCTCATGACGCGACCGTCCGGAACCCGGCGTTCCCCATCGACGAATCGGGAGTGTTCTGCGAGCGCGCCGAATTGCGGTACCGGTTGCAGTACGAGATATGACACAGATAGCTGCCGCCGCGGAGCACGCGGGCGTTCCCCGACGCCGGGCCCGTCGGCGCTGCGGCCGGAGCGTGCCGGTACGAGGTCGGCGAGAACCAATCGCTGCACCACTCCCATACGTTGCCGACCATCTGCCACAGCCCGTACCCGTTCGGCGCGAACGAACGCACCGGCGCGGTCGTCAGCCACCCGTCCTCGCGCGTGTTCACCCGCGGGAACTCCCCCTGCCAGATGTTCGCGCGCCACCCCCCGGCGTCCACCTCGTCATCCCCCCACGGATACTTCGCTGAGGGGATGCCACCCCGCGCCGCGTATTCCCACTCCGCCTCGGTCGGCAGGCGCCGCCCCGCCCATGCGCAGTACGCGACCGCATCGTTCCAGCTCACATGCACGACAGGGTGGTCCGCGAGGCCGTCCAGCGACGACGACGCCCCACCCGGATGCCGCCAATCGGCGCCTCGCACCCCGAACCACCACGGCGTCCCCGCCGCCGGCCCCATCACGTCTTCGGCAGGTGCCGCTAGCGCGAGATGGAACACCGCCGAGAACCCGAACACCTCTGCCTCCGTGCGGTACCCCGTCTCACCCACGAACGCCGCGAACGCCGCATTCGTCACCGACGACTCGTCCATCGAGAACCCCTCGAGCGCGACCTCATGCAACGGCACCTCACCGTCCCCTGCATTCCGATCGCCCGAAGAGTCCCCCATCACGAACGTTCCCGCCGGGATCAGCACCTGCGGAACGGTATGCCGCCCGCCGCCCTGCGGACGAGGCGATCGAGGCGGGACAGCAAGCGTGAACGAGTCGCGCGTCGGCGCACCACACGAGCACGACGGGCCGCATGAGCCCGCAACGTCGGTCATAACATCACTTCCTTCGCACTACGGCGGTCGTCAGATCGATACGGAGACAGACCCCGGCAGATCGAGGACAGACGAGCCGATACGCAGCGTGTACTCCCCCGCCTCGAGCTGCCACCCATTTTCCCAGTACGCGAGCGCACGCTCGGGCACGGGGATGGCAACCTCGACAGTCTCCCCGGCGTTCGCCGCCACCGCCGCGAATCCAACGAGCCACCGTGTCGGGCGGTCGACCACCGAGTCGGGACGCTCCGCATACACCTGCACGACGTGAGAGCCGGCGCGCTCCCCCGTGTTCGCGAGGGTGACCGGGAGGGTGATCTGGCCGTCGACGAACCCGTCGGTCGACGCGTCGGAGATCTCCCACGAGGTGTACCCGAGACCGAAGCCGACCTTCGCGATGATGGTGCACCACAAAGCCCCCCACCGTCCCTGGGTCCCCGACGAGAAGCACAAGCACCTCTACGCGGACGGAACCATTCCCGAGCCCGAGACGCATCCCCTTATCGGTCGGAGACCTCGAGATCGGGAACGGGCTGACTCCGGTGAGGCTCGTCGCCCAATCGAGCCTGCTCGAGCCACATCGCCCGTTTCAGTTCCTCCCGGATCTCCCGGTAGTCCGGGTCGTCGTACACGTTGCGCATCTCGGCGGGGTCTGCTGCCAGGTCGTAGAGCTCCCATTCGCCTGGATAGGTGAACGGCCCTGTACCCGGGAGCCCGAGTCCGTCGTTGTAGTAGTAGATGATCTTGTGGGTTCGCGTGCGGTACCCGTAGTGCGCGGGCGCGTGGTGGAAGACATCGTCGTGCTCCCAATAGCGGTAATACATTCCCTCCGCCGGTGGCGTGGCCGGATCACCCACGAGGTCTGCCCAGAAGCTTCGGCCCTGCATTCGGTCGTGCGGGTCCACGCCGGCGGCGTCGAGGAAGGTCTGCGCGAAGTCGACGTTGGTTACGATTCCGTCGAACACCTGACCGCCGCCGACGTGCCGCGGGTAGCTCAGCAGCATCGGCATCCGCAGCGACTCCTCGTACATGAAACGCTTGTCGAACCAGCCGTGCTCGCCGAGGAAGAACCCCTGATCGCTCGCATACATCAACACGGTGTCGTCGAAGTCGCCGCGCTCTCGGAGCCAGTCGATCACCCGGCCGACGTTGTCGTCGACGGATGCGACGCACGCGAGGTAATCCTCCATGAACCGCTGATACTTCCACAGTGCGAGTTCCTCGTAGGTGAGGCCCTCGGGCGGAGTGACTTTGAGGTCCTCCTCGTTGAGATTATCGGCGAGGCGCATGAGAGCGCGACGCACCGAAGATGGCTTGCCCGCGTAGTCGTCCCAGAAGGTCTCGGGGACCGGAATGGCATCCTTGAACATCTCCGCGTGCTCGGGCTTCGGATCCCATGGGCGGTGCGGCGCCTTGTGGTAGATCAACACGCACCACGGGTCGTCTCCCTCGAGCGATTCGACCCAACCGAGCGCCATGTCGGTGATGAGGTCGGTCGCGTATCCGTCGACGATGCGCTCTCCATCGGGCGAGAGAAACAGCGGCTCCCAGTACTCCCCCTGCCCGTCGTGCCCGATGAGGATGTCCCAGTAATCGAAGCTCTCCGGCGTGTTCCCCTCGTGCTCACCCATGTGCCACTTGCCGACCATGGCGGTCCGGTAGCCGGCAGCCTTGAGTTGCGAGACGAATGTGGGTTGGCTCGCGTCGATCGGTGTGACGAGGGTCGACACCCCGTTGATGTGGCTGTAGGTACCGGTGAGGATCGATGCCCTGCTTGGGGAGCACAGCGCGTTCGTCGCGAAGCAGTTGTCGAAGCGGACGCCCACCTCACCGATCTCGTCGATCCTGGGAGTGGCATTGAGAACCGAGCCGTAGGCGCCGATCGCCTGGGAGCCATGATCGTCGGTGAGGATCATGACGATGTTGGGTCTGCGCGGGGCGTTCATGCGATCTCCCTGAGTCGGGTGGAATTGACGGATGAGTCCTCGTCTGGCTCCGGGCGGTAGGTCGTCTCGTCGAGACCACTTTGGGTCGGGTCGTAGTCGACCTCCCCGACGTTGTACATGGTGGTCATCCAGTGGTAAAAGTTGTCGCCACGTTCGCGGAGGTGTGTGTAAAGGCGTTGCATCATGGCGTCGCGGGTGTGGGACATCTCGGGGTGGTGGTAGATGTTCTGCAGTTCGTCGGGGTCGCGGTGCAGGTCGTAGAGCTCATTGACCGAGTCGGGGTTAACGACGAGTTTGTAGCGGTCGGTGCGGAGCATCCGCTGCGGGTAGGGGAAGTGGTGCCCGTGGAACTCGCAGACGATGTCGTCGGCCCACTGCGGGTGCTCACCTGCCGCGAGGGGCACGAGGCTGCGGGAGTCGACGGCGGGAGCGGGGTCGATGCCGGCGAGGTCGAGGATCGTCGCGGTGCAGTCCAGCAGGCTGACGAACTCTTGGCGCACCTGGCCGGCGACTCCGCCCGGGATGCGCAGCAAACCCGGCGTGCGGTAGATGTCCTCATACATCGCCGGCCCCTTGTCGTGCAGGCGGTGCGCGCCGGTGAATTCGCCGTGATCGCACGTAAAGAACACGGCGGTGTCGTCGGTGAGGCCGAGTCGATCGACCGCGTCCATGACCCGCCCGATCTGCGCGTCGATGAGGGCGACGTACCCCCAGTACACGGCGATGAGTTTGCGGGTCACCTCGAGAGGCATGGTGTCGAAGGTCCAGTGCGCGCTGTAGTTGCGCTGCACGGGGGGTTTTCCCTCGAACGTTTCGGAGATCGACTTCGGCAGCTCGATCTGGTCCGGATCGAACATGTCGAAGTACTCGTCCGGAACGATGTACGGCAGGTGCGGTCCGAAGAAGTTCAGCTCGAGGAAGAACGGGGTGTCGTCGCGCTCGTTGTCCGCGGCGTACTTCTCGAGCAGTTCGATGGTGCGTGTTGCGAGGTAGTACTCGAACGTCGCCTCCACGGGCTGGTGGAGCCGGGCAGCCAACAGGTTGCCCGGCCCCCCGTTGGGGAGCGTGCCGCGGATGCGGTCGCTGATCTCGTACGGCGGGAGATCGTGTTCGGCGAGGAAGCCGAGGTAGTCCTCATTGTCGACCGGGTTGTGCCAGCCGGGAAGGTCGGGGCCGTCGAAACCGAAGTCCGCGGCGTTCTTCTCCGTCCCGGCGTGCCACTTGCCGATCAGTCCTGTGTTGTAGCCCTTCTCACGCAGGGCCTGCACGAACGTGAAGCTCCCGTCCGCGAGGTCCTCCAGATAGCCGACGTTGCGCTCATGGTTGGCGAGCACCCGGTGCCGGAAAGGGGCCTGACCGGTCAGCAGACTCGCACGTGCGGGAGTGCAGATCGCGGTGGGGGTGTACCACCGATCGAACCGCGTCCCCGTCCGAGCCAGCTCGTCCAGCACCGGCGTCGCCGCCAGCGCATTCCCATACGCCCCAAGCGTGTCCGCCCTGTGCTGATCGGTCATCAGGAAAAGGATGTTCCTCGACTTCCCCACCGTCCTACTCGCCCGCCTTCAGGAACAAATCACCCGTGTAGAACTCGGACCCGTCGACCGGACCGTCCAGCTTCCCGGCTCCGACGAAGTAATCCGACATGGTCGTCAGCCACTTGTCGATAGTGCCGTCCTTCGTCATCGAATCGAGCTCATCGAGCGAGAGGATCTTGACGTTGTCCGCGTCTGCGGCGACTGCTGCGGGGTCCAGCGCGTTGAAGGCGGCGGTGAGCTGAATCGCCTCGTCCGCATGCTCGGCGCGGAATTGGATCGCGTCGCGGAGTGCCTTGAGTACCCGTTCGACCTTGTCCGGGTCCTTGCTCACTACATCGTTGCCCGCCACGAACGCGGTTGGGAAGGCCATGGTGTCTTCGAAGTCCTCGTTCTTCGCGAGTTCCACGAGGTCCGGAACCTGCTGCTTGACCGTGGCAAGCGCCGGGTACCAGAAGCCGGCGCCGTCGACCTGCTTCGACGAGAGAGCCGCAACGATCGCGGACGCATCCATCGGCACTGCCTGGATGTCGTCCTTCGTCATGCCGGCCTTCTCAAGGGCAAGGGTGAGGATCATGTCACCCGAAGTGCCCTCGGGGTAGGCGACGGACTTGCCCTTGAGGTCTTCGATCGAGTTGATCCCCGCCTGCGCGACCACGCGGTCAGCGCGACCGAGGGTATTGATCGCGACGACCTTGACCTGACCGGATGCGGGCAACCACATCGCGCCGGGGCCGATGTATCCGAAGTCGAGGTCGCCCGTGCCGATCGCCTGGATCTGCAGCGGACCGTTCGTGAACGAGGTCGTCGTCACGTCCAGACCGTACTTCTCCCAGTAGCCCTGGTCCTTCGCGATGGCGAGGAGACTCGTGCCATTGAAGTCGGGGATGTATCCGAAGTTGACCTTGATGACATCGTCGTACTCGTTGGCGGCGTCGGTCGACCCCGACGCGCTGGAGCCAGTGGTGCCGGAGCATCCGGTGGCCAGGAGCGCGACCGCGGCGAGGCTCGCGATCACCCCCGCGATCTTCGTCGTGATTCTCATTGCTGTGTTTCCTTTCGTTGGGTGGGGTGACGTACCGGCTCGGGCTCAGTGCGTCGAGGACTCGGCGGCGATGCCGGGTTCCTGGTGGTAGACGGCGTGCCACACGCGGTTGCGCAGCTCGCCGAATTCGGGGCTCAGGCGGACCTCTTCGGTGCGCGGGTAGGGCAGGTCGACGTCGATGATGTCGAAAATGCGTCCCGGACGGGCAGCCATCACCACGACTCGGTTCGCGAGGAACACCGCCTCGTCGACGTCGTGCGTGATAAACATCACCGTCCGCTTCTCACGGCTCCATGTGTCCAGCAACTGCTCCTGGAGCTTGACACGGGTCAGCGCGTCCAGCGCACCGAACGGCTCGTCCATGAGAAGGATCGATGGGTTGACCGCGTACGCGCGAGCGATCGCGCACCGCTGCTTCATCCCGCCGGAGAGCATCTTCGGCAGTGCATCCGCGAACAGCTCGAGACCCACCATGCGGATGAAGTACTCGGCGCGCTCGCGCCGCTCCGCCTTCGACAGGCCGGCGACCTTCAGTCCGAACTCGACGTTCTTCCGGACGGTGAGCCACGGGAACAGGGCGTACTGCTGGAAGATCACTCCCCGCTCCGGTCCCGGCGCGAAAACGGCCTTCCCATCCACCAGAGCCTGCCCGGACGTCGGGGTCTCCAACCCCGCAAGGACGTTCATCAACGTCGACTTGCCGCACCCGGACGGGCCGACGACGGTCACGAATTCGTTGTCCGCGATATCGAGCGAGACCCGCTCGAGCGCTACGAACTCCTCGTTCTTCAACTGGAACGTCTTGCGGACGTCGCGGACCGAGATCTTCGCGGCATCGAGAGAGGTGGTCGTGGTCATCGTCGTTCCTGCCATCCGGTGAGTTTGGTTTCCGCGAATAGCAGCAGCCGGTCCATCACGAGGCCGAGGATGCCGATCATCACGATGCCGACGAAGATCGTCGCGAGGTCGTAGTACAGCTGCGCCTGCTGCATCCGGTAACCGAGACCGGCCTGCGCAGCGAGAAGCTCGGCGGCGACGAGCGTTGCCCACGCCGAACCGAGACCCACACGCATCCCCACCAGGATGAACGGGGTCGACGCCGGGACGACGACCTTCGCGAAGATCGTGCCGTCCTTCGCGCCCAGCACCCGGGCGGCATTGATCATCGTCCGGTCGACATTGACCACACCCTGGTACGTGGAGATCACGCACGCGAGGAATGCCGCGAGGAAGATGACGAAGATCTTCGGGATCTCACCGATGCCGAGCAACACCAGTACCAGCGGCAACAGCGCCAGGGGGGGGATCGTCCGGAAGAACTGGATCCACGGCTCGAACAGACCACGCGCGACCGTATACCAGCCCATCAAGAAGCCCACCGGGATCGCGGCCGCAGACCCGAGAAGGAAGCCGGCCAGCACACGACCCAGAGACGCGAGGATGTCCTGCTGGAGGATCCCCGCCCCCCATAGCTGAATCGCCTTCTGCACGACCTCCGGCGGCGTCGGGAATTGGAACCCGTTCAGCGCGAGAATCCACCAGATCGCGATACCACCGACGATCGACACCGCGTTCAGGATCAGCAGCTTCGACCGGGTACTCATCTTGCGACGCGGGGCCTCCCGCCGCGATCCCGGCCCGACCGGAACCGCCAACGCTGTCGTCGCCGACACTCCGACACCAGCCGGGTTACGGGGCGTCACCCCAACTTCGGTGCTGTCGGTCATATCGACCACCTGTTCCCTGATTCGACTCGGCCGATGCCGTGTCCTGCGGCGCGGTTCATCGCGTGCTCCTTCGCAGTTGTTTCGCGTGGTCTGAGTCATCCGCCGGCTGATAGCCGGCGAGAAGCGGTGATTGATGGAAGACGGCCGCGAGTGCCCCCACTGCGCCGCCGATGTCGGTCAGATGCGCGGCGCGCACGATCTGCGGTCGATCCGAAGGGATCGAGTGCAGATCGTAGCGCAGCGTCGTCGCTGCCTGCTCAACGATCACCGGAGCGATCCGGACGATCTCTCCCCCGATGACGACCTCGCGCGGGTTGAGGGTCATCGCGGTCGCACCGAGCACCCGGCCCACCGCAGTTCCGACGTTGCGCAGGATCGACTCGACCACCGGGTCCCCAGTGGCCGCGCTTGCCGACAGATCGGCAAGGGTCTCGACGGGAGCACCCGCTGCGCGACATGCGGCAAGGATCGCGGGGACGCTCGCCAGGGTTTCGAGGCATCCGCGTTTCCCGCAACGACAAGGCAATCCACTCGGATCCGACGTGACATGTCCCAGTTCGCCCGCGTATCCGCGCGATCCGGCGACCAGCCGTCCTGCGACGACCAGCCCGCCACCCACACCATCGGACAGGCGCAGGTAGACGAGGTTCTGCACCGCATCCGGGCGGTGCAGCGCCTCTGCGAGCGCGGCGAGGCGCGTGTTGTTGTCTACGACGACGGGCGTCTTGAACCGCGCCTCGAAGCCGGAGCCAATGCCGTCGGGCGCAACCTGGCTCCTCCACGTCACTGCCGGCATTCCTGCATGGGTGGTGTACGGCCCCGGCACGCCAATACCGATCGCCTGGAGCGCACCGAAGTGCAAGCCCTCTCGCGCGCCGAGACGATCGATGAGATCGAACGCGAGGAGGAGGCGCTCGTCCCACGTCGTGGTCTCGGCATAGGTCTCAACGCCCTGAGCGACGATCTCGTGCGAGGCGTCCGCGACGGCGACCTGGACGCGCCGATGACCGAAGTCGACCCCCAGGAACTGCCCGGACCGCGGGTCGAGCGCGAGTCGCTCGGCCGGGCGCCCGCTCCCGACTCGCGTCGCCGCATCGGTATCTGCGACGACGATCGCGCCCGTCTGCAGCAGCCTCGCCGCGACCTCGGAAAGCGTCGTACGGCTCAGGCCAACGCGCCGCGCGAGTTCACTGCGACTTAGGGTCCCATGCGCACGCAATGCAGCGATCACGCGTTCCTCATGGAACTTCCTTGCGACGGCACGGACGCCGGTCTCCGTTGACATGCACCCAATACTCAGCGTCGCGAATTTTTCCGTCAAGATTCCGGCAGAAAATTCTTTGAGTTATGTGTTGGGTACGGCAGAAAAAGATCGGACCGCGTCTGGCGGCGCAAAGTACTCGCGCACTCTCGCCTGGCTGCTGAGATCTTCGCCCCAGTAGGGAGGCAAGGTCGAGATACGCGTCAGGGCGTCCGCCGACTGACACGGGCGCGCTTCGTGTAGCGGCCGCAGACCCCGTTCCGCTACCTCGACAAGCAGCCCATCACCCGCAACCTCCGAGAGCTGCAGGCGCAGGTCGACGCGTTCGATCACATCTACAACACCGAACGCGGACACCAAGCGCTACCGGGAAGGATCACGCCGTTGCAGGCCTGGGAGGCGACGCCGAAGGCCACCCCGCCCCGTTCCCAGCCGATCAAGCGGAAGCCGAACGACCCGTTGCCGCCGGCACCCTCGCCGAACGGTCGAGTGCTCGATGGGATCCGCGTCGCGACCGTCCATCCGAACGGGTTGATCAAGGCACGCGGCTGTATCTTCAACGTCAGCCATCCGATGCGCGGCAAAGACGTGTTCGTCCTCCACGAAGCCGCCGGGATCATGGTCTTCGACGAGCACGGCACCCTCATCGTCGAGCACCTCTGGCCGCCGCCCGGCATCAAGTACGTCGGCAACGGCAAACCCCGCGGCCCGAAGAAGAAAGAAGTGTCACCAATGTCCTGACACACGAACTGTCACCGATGTCCTGATACAGAACTGTCACCCATGTCCTGAGACATCACACCGCGGGATCTACATCGTATTCGTGGCAGAAACGTGGCAGAAGAGATTTCGACACCTCGCCCGACAAGCAGAAAACCGGCTCTTCGGACTTCCGGTGGGGGTGAGGCTCGCCGGGTGAGTTCGGGCGGGTAGGGGTCGAGGTCCCCGAGGATCAGTAGCGCCAACTGCTGCTCCAACCGAGGACCTCGACGTGTCTCACCATAGTTCGGGGTGCGCTGATGCGCGCTCTGCCGCTTGCCCGTGTTCCCGCTGCGATCTGCTGCTCGGTCTCGACGGCGTCCATGTCGAGGCGGTCGAGCGTCTGGACGGGCTGCTGGTGGTGACGGTCTCGAGCCCCGCGGCGCCGGCCGGTTGCCCGTCGTGCGGGGTGCTCGCTGTCGGTCGGGGTCGCCGCCGCCGCGTTCTTCACGACGTGCCCGGCGCGACGCGGGTGCGACTGATCTGGCGGCAGCGGGTGTGGCGTTGTGATGATCCCGACTGCATGAGGAGGACGTTCGTGGAGCAGGTCCCGACCCTGGTCGCCGCGCGCGGGTCGATCACCATGCGCGCGGTGACGTGGGCGATCGGGCAGCTGCGCCGCGAGCACGCCACGATCGCGGGCCTGGCCCGACAGCTGGGCACGTCGTGGAAGACGGTGTGGCGGGCCGTTGAGCCCGAACTCGTCAAGCTGGCTGCCGACGAGTCCCGGTTCGAGAACGTCACCACCCTCGGCGTCGACGAGCACATCTGGCATCACGTCGACTCCCGCAAGCGCGGCCCGAAGGAGCTGACCGGGATGGTCGACCTGACCCGGGATGAGCACGGTCGCACCCGTGCCCGGCTGCTCGACCTCGTGCCGGGCAGATCGGGGAAGGCCTACGCGGCCTGGCTCGACGAGCGCGGCGACGCGTTCCGGAACAACGTGAAGGTCGCGGCGTTGGACCCGTTCGCCGGATACAAGACCGCGATCGACGACAAGCTCGAGGACGCCGTCGCGGTGCTCGACGCGTTCCACGTCGTCAAGCTCGGCACCGCCGCCGTCGACGAGGTCCGCCGACGTGTCCAGCAGGACACCCTCGGTCACCGCGGCCGGAAGGGCGATCCGCTCTACGGGATCCAGACCATCCTCCGCGCCGGCGCCGAGAACCTCACCGAGAACCAGCGGGCACGGCTGGTCGCGGCGATCGAAGCCGCCCCTGCCCATGATGAGGTGTTCGTCGCGTGGCAGTGCGCGCAGCAGCTGCGCTCCGCCTATCACCAGAAGGACCTCGCCGAAGGGCGGAAGATCGCAGAGAAGGTCGTGGAGTCGTTCCACACCTGCCCGATCCCCGAGATTGCACGCCTCGGCCGCACCCTCCGGCGGTGGACCGACGCGTTCCTGGCCTACTTCACCACCAACCGGTCATCGAACGGCGGCACCGAGGCGGTGAACGGGATCATCGAGCTCCACCGCCGCCTCGCCCGCGGCTACCGAAACCGGCACAACTACCGCCTCCGCATGCTCCTCGCCGCCGGCGGCCTCACCCCATGACCCCCACCGGAAGTCCGAAGAGCCGCATTTGCCGTGAATGTGGGCGATTCTTCTTGCATGTTCCTGTCGGCGCATGCCCTCGACAGCGGCAGGATTCCGCGGTTTTCGGCGTCGAATGCGGGTCGTTCACATGCCCAAAGCCTCTTTCGATTCCCCCCATCTCCACCACGGCACACAGAAGATGGATGCCGAAGCCGCTGTCACACTGTCGGAGTGAGCCTCCTGGGCCGTGCGATTGCGCTGGTCCGGGAGGCTCTTCGTTTTCGCGCGCATGCGAGGATCCTGCTATGCCTAGCTCCCCGCTCATCTCGGCCCACGAACTTCACGATCTTCTCGAGGCGGGGCCCGGCATCCGGCTTCTTGACGTGCGCTACCGTCTCGACAAGCCAGACGGCCGGGACGACTACCGCGCGGGGCACCTCCCGGGTGCCGTATACGTCGACATGGACACCGAACTTGCCACGCACGGTGCGCCCTCGGAGGGGCGGCACCCGCTCCCATCTCGCGCGACGCTGCAGGATGCCGCCCGCCGCTGGGGTCTGCACGCGGGAGACGCGGTGGTCGTCTATGACGACTTCCGTTCGGTGTCCGCGGCGCGCGCCTGGTGGCTGCTCCGCGGCGCCGGCGTCAGCGACATCCGTGTTCTCGACGGCGGCCTGTCGGCGTGGCGGGCGACTGGACTCCCGCTCGAGACTGGCGACGTTTCACCCGAACCAGGATCGATCTTGTTCGACGGTGTGGAAGAGGGCATCTCGATCGATGAGGCTGCAGCCTGGCCGCAGCGCGGAGTACTGCTCGACGCGCGTGCGCCGGAGCGCTACCGCGGAGAATCTGAGCCGTTCGATCCCGTTGCCGGGCACATCCCCGGCGCGGTGAATCTGCCCGCAGACGCGGTGCTCGATGGTGCGAGCTTCGCGCCACCCGCGACGATTCGCGCAGCTTTCGAGAGTGTCGGAGTTAGCGACCTCACATCGGTCGCTGCGTATTGCGGGTCGGGCCTCACGGCGGCGCACACGGCGCTTGCCGGTGCGGCGGCAGGCCTGGATGTGGCTGTCTATCCCGGATCTTGGAGCCAGTGGTCCAATACGGCGGGCCGCCCGGTCGCGACGGGCGCCGAGCCGGGCGCCTGAGGAGCAGACGCGGCAGCGAAGGGGCTGGATCGCGATCACGCCCGGTGCCACACTGCTCGCATGACGAAGTTCATGATCTCGTTCCCGAGTTCGGCCATGGTGGTTCCCGATGACGAGTGGGAAGCCGTGGGGGAAGCCGCGCACGCCGTGATCCGTGAGGCCAAGGCTGCTGGAGTGTACGTCTTCGGTGGCGGTGTCAACGAGAGCATCGCGCCGGTGACCGTCGACGGCGAGGGCGTCGTGACTGAGGGTACCTATCCAAGCACCGGTGACCTGTTCGGTGGCTACACGATTATCGAGGTGCCGACGGCGGCCGAGGCGTACGAGTGGGCGGCGAAGATCGCGGTCGCGTGCCGCTGCCCGCAGGAAGTGCGCGAGTTCCAGTACGACCCCGAGTCCTGAGGGCCGGCTTCCGCGTCAGCGCCAGAGCGTGTCGATCGGGATGTCGTGACCTGCGATCCGCTCGGCGGCGCGATGGCCAGAGAACATCGCTGCGGGCACCGTTGCGGGATCGTCGGTCCAGGTCGCCTCACCAGCCAGGTGCAGCACGCCGCCGATCGGCGTTGCAAGGTCGTCGTGGTCGGCGGTCGTCGACCCGAGCGTCATGTACGCGTAGGAGCCGCGGGCGAACGGGTCGTCGTGCCAAGACGTGATCGCAACGCTCGTCGGTTCGACGACGCGATCGCCGTAGAGCCGGCGAAGCTGCGTGAGGATGTTGGCGACGATGCGCTCGGCATCCCACCCGGCGACCTCGCGGGCCGTGGGGCCGGCGGCGAACGTCAGCAGCGTCGGCGTGCCGTGCAACGCTGTCAGGTCGTACCAGGAGTGCCAGGCCCGGCTCTCGGGGCCCTGCTGACGGATGGCGTACACGCCCTCGTCCCAGAACTTCGTGGGGAAGCGCAGGAACACCTTGTCGAACGCGTTCATCGTCAGGCGCGAGAGTGCGCCCGCGACCGGCTCGGGCAGCGGGGGGCGGATGACGAACTCGTCCGACCGCAGCACACCGACCGGCACCGTGACTACCGCGGTCTCGCCTTCGAACACGCCTCGATCGGTTGAGACGACGACGCCGTCATCCGACCAGTCGACGCTCGTGACAACGTGCTGGAGATGGATGTCGAACCCGTCGGCCAGCCGCGTCGCGAGCACGTCGTACCCGTCCGGAAACACGACCTCATCTCCCTCGATCGCGTCGTCGTCGAGGCCGTGGGCGGCGAGGTCCTCGATCCAGGCGCCGTACTGCTCCTCGGCGCGGTGCTCGAGATACTCGCGCACCCGCTGGGTGCGCTCGGCGTCCCAGCCCTGATCGGCCAGTGCCTGCTCGGTGACATCCCGGTACGAAGCCTCAGGGGCGGATGCCGCGATCACCGCGAGCAATGCCGCATCGACCGTGTGCACGTCGTCCGCAAACGCGCGGGCCTCAGCATCCGAGAGTCGCACGCCGTCCGGGCCGTAGTAGGCGATCGGCCGGCTGTCGGGCTGGTAGCCACCGACGGTGAACTCCACCGTGCGCATCCCAAACGCCTCGGCCGCCGCGGCGACGGGGCTGTCGGTGATGCCGTGGATCCAGGAGGCGCCGAGATCGGTCACCTCACCATCCGTGCGATCGGTCTGCACGCGTCCGCCGACGCGGTCCCGGGCCTCGAGGATGACGACGGTGCGGCCCGCCGCCACGAGCAGCCGTGCGGCGGTGAGCCCCGCAATCCCGGCGCCGATGACAACAGTGTCGAAGCGTTCCATGCCCTGATTCTGCACTGTCCGGATGCTCGCGGGCAGCAGGATGTCAGGGGCGGCGCCCCAGCAGCGCATCGACCGCCGCCGTCACAAAAGACGCGGCAGCTCCGATAGCCAGTGCGACCCCGGCGGCGACGGGGGAGAGCGATCCTCCCTCGAACGGCGGGAGCACGAACATGACGAACGATGCGACAGTCAGCATCCCGCCGAGGATCACGGTCGAGACGCGACGGATGACGCCCGTGACGACCCGGCGATCACGATCGTCGGCGAACAGCCGGATCTTGACGGTGAGTTTGCCGTCGGCAAGATCGCCGACGATGGTCTCGATCCGATCGGGGAGTCGCCGGAGGCGCGGGAATGCGCCGAGCGCGGACCGCCCGATCGCCCCTGCCAGAGCCCGCGGGCGCAATTGGGAGAGGATGAGCGCCTGCGCTGCGTCGCGGGACTCGCCGATGACATCCATCGTCGGTGCCGCAGTGCGCAGGGTCCCCTCGAGGATCGCGAAAGCGCGGCCGGCGGCGACGAGGTCTGCGGGGAGGGCGCTGCCATAGCGGGTGAACAGGTCGCTGGCGTTGTCGATGGTTCGGAGGGTGATGCGGGAGCCGCTGCCGAGATCGTGGGTGACGAACTCCGCGAGCGCGCGCCGGAATCCGGGCTCGTCGGCGGGGTTTGCCAACGGCATGATCGCCAGCGCGGCATCCGCGACCCGGCGTGTGTCGCCCTGCAGGAACGCGATCGCGAGGTCCTGCACCGTCTGGCGCAGATCCCGGTCGAGCCGCCCGACCGACCCGAAGTCGATGAGGGTCGACGTGCCGTCGGGGTCGATGATGACGTTTCCCGGATGCAGGTCGGCGTGAAAGACGCCGTCGATCACGAGCTGGCGCAAGAAGCTGCGCAGAACCGTGCGCAGGGCATCCTCGATCTCATCGGTCTGCCCCTCCCGCCGCAGCGCGGTGATCGTCTCGCCGTCGATGAACTCCATCGTGAGCACGCGATCGGTGGACAGATCGGGGAAGAACCGCGGGATGCGCACCTCGTCACGAGCCGACCGCGCCGACTGGGCGAGGCTCTCGAGGTTGCTTGCCTCACGCGCGAAATCGGCCTGATTGCGCAGATCCTGGGCATACTGCTTCGCGATGTCGAGCGCACCGAACTGGCGGGCCTGCTTGATGCGACGCGTCGCCCAGCCAGCCAGGCGCAGCATGATGTCGATGTCGCAGTCCAGCAGGGCACGGATGCCGGGGCGCTGCACCTTCACGGCCACGACGGTGCCGTCATCCAGCGTCGCCCGGTGGACCTGGGCGATGGATGCGGCAGCCAGCGGCTCCACGTCGAAGGTTGCGAAGCGGCCGCGACGCTCGCCGAGTTCGCGCTCGAGGAGTTCTTCGATCTGTGCGGCCGGCGCGGGGTTGACTTCCTTCTGCAGGCGCGAGAGCTCGCGAACCCATTCGGCCGGCAGGATGTCGTCGCGTGTCGAGAGGAGCTGTCCGGCTTTGATGAAGCCGCCACCTGCTTCTTCGAGCGCTTCGCGAAGCCCTCGTGCCTGGCGCGCACGGAGATCCGCTGTCGCCGGGTCGTAGCTGAAGTCGAGCTTGCGGAAGGGGAGGAGGCCGTGGCGCCTGGCCAGACCCCAGATCTGCCGGAACCGGGCGCGACGCTGTCGCCAGGTCAGGGGCTTCTCGCCCGCCGCCGCAGCGGCGAGGTCGGAGAATCGGGGCGGCGCGAACAGCGACGAACTCACGGTTCGATTCTTCCGTGTCTTGCGGTGCCCCGGGTCAACCGGGTTACGGTGTGGCCATGACCGATACGGATGCTGCGACCTCGACCTCCCTCACGTCGGGATCAGTTCTTCCCGGTGTGGAGATCATCGCCGCCATCCGCCGGGTTGCTACCGTGACGGCTCTTGCTCTCATGGTCTACGTGACGTTCACGCGAGGCAGCGCTGGCACATGTGCCGGCGGGATCGGGGCAGACGGGGGCTACATCGATTCGAACGGCAACCCGACCGACACGGTGCCGCAGTGCATTTCGCTGACGCTGGAGCCGAGCCCGTTTGTCATCGTCGCTGGCGTCCTGGTCTTCATCGTTGCGCTCACTCTCGTGATTCGACGGGCGCAGAGTGTTCCGGCGGCGTTGCGGATCCTCGACCGCGCGACCATTATGATCCTCGCTATCGCCGCGGTGTCGCTGGTCGTCTCGCTTGTCTGGTTCGGACTCCTCCCCATTCGGGACTGGAGCCCTGACAGCGAGTGGGGGTTCCTCTTCCCCTTCCCGTTCGGGGCGTTCGACCTGTCGATCAGCTCGATGTCGGCATCCGTTAGCGGCTAGATCAGACCCGGTCGCGCCGCGGGGTGGCGAACCACGTCGCGAGGATGAACGCCCCGACCAGGCCGAAGACCAGCCACGTCAGCGCGGCACCGACCCATCCGGTGACGAAGAAACCGAACATGAGCGCTGCGAACCACAGCAGCGCCACCAGCGCGACCGTCATGAGGGTCAGCAGGATGCCGCGCAGCGGCGCCCGTGCGAAGAGGCCGAAGCCCCACGCGGTGCGCTGCGGAACTCCGAAGACGGCAGGCAGCATGATGGCAGCGACCGCGAGCGCGGGAATCACGAGCCACGACGCGGTCAGAGCGCTCGCCGAGACGGCCACCGTGAGCAGCAGCACCGCAAGCCATTCCGCCCAGGTCGGCCATCGCCTGCCGGCGTCGAGCGCAGACCGGAACGCGGCCGCAACCAGCGCGACGCTGACAACGATTCCAGCGAGCGAGACGAGCGCAAGCAGCACGAAGACGACGGATGCCGCGGGCGTGACAAACGGCACCACGAGCAGCACCTGCACCGCGGTGTTCAGCAGGGCGACAGGGACCCACACCCGCCACGCGCGGCCGAGCAGCATCCACGCGCTCACAGGTCACCTCGCACGGCGTCATCCAGGATGTCCCAGTACTTGCCGCTGTAGATCGTCTCGTCGCCGACCGTCACCGTCACCGTGTCGGTCGCG
>MDTG01099640.1_pt1 | contig 17886 bp, 13 predicted proteins | sample 811421 | NCBI WGS metagenome assembly MDTG01 (sample SAMN05326645, study PRJNA326480) | marine metagenome | isolation source: seawater | place: Pacific Ocean: South East | collected 2011 | reverse complement strand
GTGTAGTGATTTACCTCAGAGATCATTAAGGTATGGTAGAACTTGCTGAGCTCCTTGTCCTCCAAATTCTCGCTCAGCAATCTAAAGCGCTCACACGAGCGGGCTTCGATCAAGGCACACGCCAACAAGCGATGTATCAGGCGAAGTTCGCGGTCCCCTCCTTTGGGAAAGAACTGTTTGAGCTGGCCCACGTAGGCATCCTTACGCTCACGACCCAAAACAAGTCCGCGCTTGATTATACGTTTATAGACCATTTGGAAATGCCCCATTTCCTCGCGTGCAAGGGCGGTCATTTTATCTACTAAATCTGACTTTTCTGGGTAGCCCACGATGAGGCTAATGGCGGTGGATGCGGCTTTTTGCTCGCAATAAGCGTGATCAGTAAGAATCTCTTCAATGTTCTTCTCTGCGATATTTACCCACCGCGGATCCGTAGGTAATTTTAATCCCAACATGCTCATCTATTCTTTATTTTTCAATGTATTGAGCGCACCAACCTCTGATGATGCGTTGATCAATTTGACTGCAAATTAACTATGAAAACCTAGAAAAGTACTCTCTTATATGCTCTTTATACCTGCGACGTGGTATTCAATAATTCGGTGAGCCCTTGACCGTAGTCTATGAACTCGATGGTCTCATCTGTACGAGCCAACTTAAGTTTATTGAAAATTAGTAATGCCTCGCCGTTGCTTTCGATGTGTGAGATCTGATGGTTCTCGAAGAATTGGACCACCTTAGGCGTGAAGAACGACTGAAGTTGCTCCTCATTATTCCCCATAATCATTAGTTTTTTCGAGAATTTTGAGAACAGCTGGAACTCTAAATCACGATAACCTGTAAAGGCAATAACGCGATCGAATAGCTTTTCATAAGCACGCTCTTTCTCCATCGTAAAAATGGGTAGTGAGCGATTTAGTTTGAGTACCATCACCGTGCTGTTCATCGTCTCCGCCGTAAAGGCTTGTCCCTCGTTGAAGTAGACATCAGCGATTTCCCAGGACACATCTAAATTTTTATACTCGCCTTCAAGACAGTTATATTTGCGTTCAATAGGACGAATTTCAAAGAAGTGGAATTGCTTGAGGTAACTCGTATTCCAATTAACCTCGCGGGAATAGCTGTAGCCTCGCTCTGTGGCTAAGTTACGAAGTCGCTTTTGACGGTGGTTGAGTTTGACACTCTCGCCGGTAACCATAAGCTTCAACGCTTTGTTATATGTAGACGAGGAAATATGGCCGTCGAGACCTGTGATAAGAACCTTACCCCCTGAAGCGCGCTGTTTATTCAGAAATTCAACGAGATAATCCATAAAGGACATATCCACCAAACGTGTCTCGGAAAGATCAATGTTGACATCACCATCTGCAGGAACCTCAGAAATCATTTTATCTAACTTTATAATGCCCAAGAAGTTAGCAATACCACGAACCTTGAAAATATAACTCCCATCAGGCAGCGAAATCAATCGAGTCCTATTCGAATAAACTAACCTAAAAAACTGCGGAACAGGAATACGGGCCAACAAAATGTGCGTTACTAAAACCAAGATTGAACCTCCCAAAAGGCCGACTAAAAGGTTTGTATATAGAGTCATAATCATTGTGGCCATGAAAAAGACCAACTGTTCTATTCCTTGGTTGTACACTTGTTTAAACACCGCGGGAGAAGCCAACTTAAACCCTGTGTGAACCAAAAGAATGGCGAAAGCACATAGCGGAACTTGACGCATTACAGGGCTCAATACAAATATGAATAGTAACAATAGTAAACCTTGGTACATGTTGGACCATTTCGTCTTCGCTCCATTATGTATGTTTACCGTGCTGCGAATGATTACAGAGATAATAGGTAAACCTCCTAAGAATCCCGCGACCATAGTGCTAATACCAATACCCGTTAGGTCCTTATTCAAATCTGTTTTGCGTTGGTAAGGATCGATCTTGTCGACCGCCTTTGCGATGGCCAAATGCTCAATACTAGTGATAATAAGTAAAGAAAATACAATGGACCAGAATTCCAAAGAACGAATTTTACCAAAGTTGGGATGCATGATGGAATCCATTATTGAATCTGGAATATCGAGCAGCAGTTCTGGACCTACCGTGAAACTGGCGCCTAATAAGGCGATTTTATGGTGTTCAAAGAAGTTGAATATGTAGACAAAGGGTAATGAAAGCACTATGACCCACATAGGTACTGGCAAGAAATGAAAAAATCTGTTAGTGATTTTTGAATTAAACAGAATCATTAATAATCCTGCGAGCGATATCATTACAACAAAAGGATTCGACTCGGGAATCATACGTACAGCATCCACGAGATTATCTACGATATTGGAACTATTTGAATGCGTGCCGAGGGCCACGTGTATTTGTTTGGCAAAAATGATAATACCAATTGCTGCCAGCAACCCTTGAATGACTGACCCATGGAATATATCGGCAACACGGCCTAGCTTAAAAATTCCTAAAAGCGATTGTAACGCACCTGAAACGACGATGGCCGCAAGCACATAGTTGAACGCTTGTCCGGTTCCGTCGTCCATCAGAACTATTCCGAGTAGGATTACACCGATAACCCCCTTTGCAGGTCCATTAACGGAAATATGACCTCCACGGTAGAATGTAGTTACGACACCACCAATAACCGCCGAGAATATACCAGCCATCGCTGGTGCACCAGCGGCCAATGCAATACCTAGAGAAAGTGGCAATGCAATAAGCGCTACACTCACGGCAGCGATTAAATCGCTTTTCCAGTTTTGAATCAGTCCTTTAAATCCTGTGCTAGGCATTCCCTCCATCTAGTACTTTCTGTTTTTTAATTGCTCCATATGAGCGTCCAATTCCGCCTTAGTTCCCTTAAAAATACGACCAATTCGTCCATTCGGCCCACTGGCAAAAACATATTTACCGCTGTTCACCAGCGAATGCATCGCGTTAGTATCCATCATATGCAAGGCACTATCGAAATAGCGCACGCCAGTGGTTCCAGTAAAATAAAGGTACTCCCCATCGCCGCTCACGTCAGATGTATAAGGTAAGCTTGCCAATTTATCCATGGTTTCGCGATCGTTTTGGCCAGTGATTAAATCGGCCACCAATACCGTTCCATAAGTATTCTCTTCAGCCATATAATCGCCGCCAACGACATAAATCTTATCGTTATCCCAATAGTGGGCAAACGCCCCTTGAGATGGAAGTCCTTGGGCCAACTCAATGGGCGAAGCTGCCCAGCCTAATCCATCGCGCAAATCGGCTGTGACGTGCAATCGACTCACGGTTCCCCCAGTAACGATGGACATAATATTATTTCCAATGGCAATGGCCGATCCGCTCGCTGCAAAACTCGCTTCCCCATCAATCGCCTCAGGACCCGGTATTTCCGCCCAGGTTCTACCGCCATCCTCAGTACGCAGAAGCTTGAACCTACCGTCAACAGGGTCTCCGTATATAAATCCAATGCTGTCGTTTACAAAGGCAATACCGTCCAAGAAGGTCGCCTGAGCAGTATCCTCAAACGCGCGTAACCAGCTATGCCCTCTATCTTCTGAATAATAAACATAGCTCGGTGCTCCCGCGCTCACGGCTAGAAAATTATGGTCATTGTGTGCCCAGACACAGCGGAATTGGCTCTCAGGGGCATCAGGTAGTTGTGAAAAGGTCCAGTGCAGACCGGCATCCAAAGAAAACCCAAAGACGCCTTGGTTTCCACCAACCACAACAACAGTATCGTCCGTTGCATGCAAACCGCGCAGGCTTAAATCCTCGGCACCAACATAAAGCGGTACCAGCACAGGGCCTATAAATTCATCAGATCGATCCCGTAAACCCCTTAGCAGAACGGCTGCGAATACTACGACGACGATGAATCCAGGAAGTAAAACCTTCTTTGACATAGTGTTTTAGGTGTTCTAGTTTAAACATCTAGCGCCCAAAACGAAACGCTTTTTATTTGGAGTAAGATAATTAATTGGAATCTTTGAATGAAGCGGAATTTAAGTCCTTAATCTTAAATCTTCACAAAAGAACCAAACTCTAAAAAGCAAAGTATATAAACGGCTGAACCTCAGCACTCAATATTTGGTAAATAACCAGTGAAGAGGCCAATGCAAGGAGGAAGAGCACATATGGCGAACTTTGGCTGACCCACATTCGCAGTTGACCCTTGTATTTCGACGGCACCCAATGGATCAGATACCCGCCCACTAAGACGAGGTAGTACTTGTAATTTGAAGCAATCACCTCTCCGACAGTCGACCATCCAAAGTCTGTTGGGATCTTGTTCAGGATAGCAATAGCACCGTCCCAAGTTGGAGAACGGAACCACGCTCTAGTGAAGGTAATAAAGATGAGAGTCAAAGCTAACCCGATTGCCCTGTTGTACCATTTGCTGCGGTCGGCCCAAGGGCTGATCTTCTTCCAATTCTTGTACACCACAAGACCCACCCCATTCAAGGTTCCCCAGGTTACAAAGTTCCACGACGAGCCATGCCATAAACCGCCTAATAACATCGTCAGCATCAGATTGATATTTGTATTAACCCAGCGTGCCGCGACCGCACTCCTGCGCATAGCAATGAAGCCGATTCCAAATATGGCACCTAATCCGAGCGTCAACCGTGGGTCGCTCACGATTAAGGCAATGAATACAAAGAAGATAAATACGATGCTGTACGAAGCAACGGAGCCTTCCCTGTTCCCACCAAGTGGGATATAAAGATAGTCGCGCAGCCACGTCGAGAGCGATAAGTGCCAACGGCGCCAGAAGTCTGCCACAGAAGATGCCTTGTACGGACTGTTGAAGTTTTTTGGTAATGTGAAACCAAGGAGCATGGCAATACCAATTGCGATATCCGTGTAGCCCGAGAAATCTGCATACACCTGCATCGAATACCCAAAGAGGGCACTCAGGGTTTCAAAGCCGCTGTATAGCTGTGGGTTGTCAAAGACGCGGTCGATGAACTGAACGGCAAGGTAATCGGCCAAGAAGAGTTTCTTCAAGAGACCGTTGAGGATCCAGAAGATGCCCAATCCGGCTTGCTCTTTGGTGACCTTGTACGGCTCGTACAACTGTGGAATAAATTCAGAGGCACGGACAATGGGACCGGCCACTAGCTGTGGGAAGAAGCTCACGTAGAAGCCAAAGTCCAAGATGTTCTTCACGGGCTTGATGTGTCCACGATAGATGTCCACACTGTAGCTGATCGTCTGGAAGGTAAAGAAGCTAATTCCGACAGGGAGTAAAATCTTCTCAAAGATGAAGTTGGTTCCCAACGCCTGGTTGGTCCAAAGCGCAAAGGTGTTTTGAACGGCGATTTCAATGCCGGTTAGGTCGTAAATAAAATCGGCCACGAAGTAGGCATATTTGAAATAGCCTAGGACCAAGAGGTTCACCACAACAGAGAGGGCTACTAAGGTTTGGCGTTGCCACTTCACCTTGTTGGTGTAGATGGATCGACCGATGAAGTAATCCACCACCGTTGAGAACAACAGGATGAAGAAATAAAAGCCGCTAGTTTTATAGTAGAAGAATAAGCTGACCAAGAATAAATAAATGTTGCGTCGAGCAGTGTTTTTATACACCAGGGAATAGCCGCCCATCACCAGCGAGAAGAAGATCCAAAAGTACTTCTGCGTGAACAGTAGCGGGCTATTTACCTCGTAGGTCAACCAACCTTGCACTATGTCCCAACTCATCATTGTCCCAAGGCTTTTAAGTGTTTCTCATATTCTTCCCAAAGTGCCCAAAAGAGTAGGTCAGAATTCAATCTATAGCCGGCATTGGTAAAGTGAATCTTATCGGATTTTGCCAATCTATTTTCTTCCCAAATAGCCACCGAATTTAAGCCGCCCATCACGCCAAAAAAATCCCAAAGGGCAGCATCGTGGCGCTCACTGAGCAGCTTCATTTGCTCTACTACATCCAAACCGTGCTCGTTGGGTATGCGTCTAAGATAATAACTGTCATTATTGGTCATGAAGATAAATTCACACTCTGGGTTGATCTCCCGAAACCATCCCACTAAGGTGTCATAGCGTGCCCCATATTCCTCTGGGAACCAAGCATTATCAGGCTTATATGCATCGTTAATACCCAAGCCGAAAATCACCAAATCTGGTGCAATGTACTTTCCTTGCTCGACAAAGTTTTCGCTGCGTAAAAAGCTCTTAGTAGCGGCGCCATTCACACCTATAGCATGGTAGACCATTCCACTCTCGGGGCGCACCATCTGCAGACCCTGAAGAATGTAAGACGGATCACCCCGTAGGCTGTCGAAGTGAACAGCAATACTATCAATAATCTCATTGAAGAACCAGCGACGAACCCCTGCTACGGTATCGACCACAACGCTGTCCGGTGCTGGATTGCTAAACGGCTGCATCGTGTTGGATGCCATGTGTTCAAAGATGCGAAGCTCATTAAACTTGTACGTCTTCTCACCATCGACAAAGCTCTGGAGGACAAATCCCGCATCTTTATCATAGGTAATGGCATCAATACCAGAGAACCCCCACGGACAATTGTTCTTTGGAATGCTGTTTCTACACCCCTCCCATTTGCCAATTTTATTGATGAAGATGTTGCGCGGCATGTTGGTGTTGGCTAAGCGGTGCGGGAAGAAAAACCCACGCTCCACATTGAGCTCCGGCGCCAGCTGGCCCAAATTCATTCGCATCGTGTGGCTGAGTGTTCCGCCTTGCACGTGAGAGCCACCCATATGCACCACATTGACCTTCCCTTCGTATTCAAAGATGGCCTTGTCGAGCTTGATAAAGAATCCTTCGAGGGCATCTGATTGACCGTAGTACTGTATGTGGTTCTTCGCTGTATCCAAAAACGGATACTTCAATGCCAAGGCCTCCACATGATCCTGTGCACTAAGGTTCAAAGCTCCAAAACAAACTAATATGAAGAACTGCTTCATCATAGCTGTACACCAGTACCCTGGCTCATTTTAAACGTTGCTATACTGTCTTCCATACGCTGCTGTTCAGCGGCAATCTCTGCCTGTACCACAGTATATTCTTGTTCTAATGTTCGTAATTCATCCACCAAGGCAGTGCCCACTTGAGAAGCTCCCTTAGGGGTGAAGTGAATGTAGTCTTTCACGGCCAGCGCTGGATCACCTTCAACCCATGCTACCATAGAACCCTCGCCGCCCATAACGTCGTACAAATCCCAATACCCGGCACCACGACGCATTACCTCACTACGAAGTTGCTCTTTCAACGAGGCGATCAGTGGATACGACTTCATGTCCAATCCTTCCTTGCGTGCCATATCAGACGGGCCTATAAACAGGAAAGCTGCCTCTGGACACAAGCGCTGAAGATGGCCAAGTTGACGTCCAAGGGCGCGCGCAAAACGGCCAGCATGCGCTTCATCTTTGAGATACGGCACCGCATTACCGCCAAACTGAAGGATAATCAGGTCATAGCCTTCACGCTTCAAGCTGGCTGCAAACTGTTCGTCATTCATTTTCGAAAAGATCATCCCCGAAGCGCCACGCATCGCCACATTGTCAGCATGGAAGCCATACGGGCTCTCGAAACTAATTCCATAGATGCGTGAAGGTACCGAAGCAATTAATCGCAATTCAAACTCGTCCGTAATAGGAATATCTAGCGCCAAGGTCCACTCTCCTTCAGGAAAGATCCTTGTCGAGAATAGCGTATCGGCTACCAGTATCTCTGCCTTGGTAGGTGCAGCACCCTCCAAATGAATTTTTGCTGTAGTAAAGTTCCGAGCGCGGCTGTATCCCCATTTGCGCTTAGCGAAAGAAACACGTCCCTCATACGAGTTACTGTCTTTCTGAGACAGCAATGTAAACGAACCCAAATGGCCGTACTTCATGTCCTTAAAGGCAGTGTCTCTTCGACCGAACACAGTTTTACGGATGAATCCTTCTGAATTATTAAATGCCAAAGATGACGGGGCTACTAAGGGCTCTAGTGCAACGTAGCCGAAGCCTGTGCCACCAAAACGACGCTGGTAGGCATCTCGAAGTTGCATGGTGATGCGGTCCCCCTCTAGTTGGGAGTCGCCAAAGTGCAGCACGCGTACATTTTCTGTACTGCTCCCCTTTAGGGCGACCAAAGCATCAAAGAACGGTGCAAAGGTCAGTACATCATCCAGTTGAATAGTAGTATCGCGTGGTGCTGCTTCATTGACCACGAGGTTTGTTGAGGGAACTACCGTAGTTGAGGTACTATCAACAGGCGTTTCTAAGACAGAATCACCCTCATTAATCAGGGCGTCCAACGCTTCGTTTTTTTTGACCTCAACCACCACAGAATCTGAGCTGCTCCATAGCGAACCGAAGAGCTCTGAAGGACTGTAATAGCTCAACTCTGCATCTCCGAGTACCACAGACCGGCCACCAATAAGCAAGCTAAGCCCACTCACCACGAGTGCCAGCACCAAAAGAAATGCGAAAAATTGTCCTGGTTTATTCATCGATTATTGCGCCCCAGGGTATTTCTCAGGTGAATAATCAGTAATCATTTGTGTCGGGATCTTGAGCTGTTCACCGGCCTTGATCAGCGCATCCATCTTGTTGTAGCTCTTCAAATTATCCGCACTCACTCCTGGAAACTTCTGCGCAATACTCCACAGCGTATCGCCCGGTTTGACCTCATAGGTCAAAAAAGAATCTTCCTTCACCTCTGCTGCGGCCAATTTCTTCTTCGCTTCTTTCTTCTCCGTAACCGCAACAACCGCCTCTGCCTTAAACTCTTTGCCTTTTGGTATCCAAACGGTAAGTTTCTGTCCTGGGTAAATAGTATTGCCCTCGAGTTTGTTCCATTTACGGATATCACTCACACTCGCTCCTGTTCTTGTGGAAATACGTCCCAGATAATCGCCGCTGCGCACAACATAGGTCGAGGCGGTTTGTTTAGACGGGTCTGGCATAAAGCTGAGCAACTGCTTCCGTCTCCTCTCATACTGAACTCTAAGGTTAGCTGTATACGATTCTTGACGCTCCACCATTACTAACGCATCCTTAGCACTCAGTGCAATGCCTAATCCGTAGATGCTCGCGCCCTTAGGCAGCACATCACGGAGCAAATGCGGATTGTTTTCTTCAATTACGCGCAGCGGTAAATCTGCCGCCGCAGCCAAATCTTCCAGAAGCACGGAACCGCTTTCGACAATGAGAGCATCTGCCTCAAGCATATCCTCTCTGAAAGCATAAAACTTTGATGCCGCATTCTTCCCTTTCACAGGGTCAAAGCGTTCGTCCACCAAAGTATTCACTGCTAACTGTACGCGAACGGCCTGAACACGTGTCAAAGCTGGCACTTCATCGTGGCTCCAACCTGCCGGTGCAAAACTGCCCGTCTCTCCTTTCAAAGACCAAGAAGATTCCTGTAGTTGCCCCCAGCCAACGACTGGTAAGCACAGCGATACAGCTAAAAATCCAATAAATACTTTTCTAAACATCATCCACGTAAAGATAACGCTTCGACTCCGCAGAAATGTGCGAACAAACTTCAGAAAAATTTCAATGTATTCACAGGCAATGTGAACAACCTGTTCGGCTAGTCAATCACCTGACCAATCAAATCATAGTCGTGTGCTTTAACGATCTTGACCTGGCAGAAATCACCAATCCTTAAGTAGATATCCTCCTCCGTAATTAGCACCTCGTTGTCTACATCGGGGGAATCGAACTCTGTACGGCCCACGAAGTAGTTTCCTTCCTTGCGATCTATCAAAACGCGGTATTCTAGCCCCACTTTTTTCTCGTTTAGTTCTCTAGAAATGCCCATTTGCAGTGCCATTACCTCATCCACACGCTGCTGTTTCACTTCAGTAGGAACATCGTCTTTAAGGTTGTACGCATGTGTATTTTCCTCGTGGCTGTAGGCAAAGACTCCCAAACGATCGAAACGCTGTTCTTTGACCCAGTCAAGCACCACTTGATGATCTTCTTCCGTCTCGCCGGGGTAACCCACGATTAGTGTAGTACGAATGGTAATACCAGGTACTTTTTCGCGCATTTTATCGAGCAAAGTATCTGTCTTCGCCTTGGTCGTGCCGCGCCGCATACTCTTTAATACAGGATCTGCAATATGCTGCAGTGGAATATCAATGTAGTTACACACCTTTGGCTCCTCACGAATAACGTCCAAAACGTCCTCAGGGAATCCAGTAGGGAATAAATAATGAAGACGGATCCATTCGATACCCTCTACTTTTACCAGCGCACGCAGCAAATCTGTCAACTTGCGCTCTTTATACAGGTCCAAACCATAATAGGTCAAATCCTGCGCTATAAGAATGAGCTCTTTGGTTCCTTTCGCAGCGAGCTTTTCAGCCTCTGTGACCAAATCCTCTATAGGTGTGCTTCTATGCTTCCCTCTCATCAGTGGAATGGCACAAAAACTACATGGGCGATCACAGCCTTCAGCAATTTTCAAATACGCGAAGTGCCTAGGCGTTGTAGTCATTCGTTCGCCCACTAATTCATGTTTATAATCCGCACCCAACACCTTGAGCAATTGTGGCATATCACGCGTACCGAAGTAGGCATCAACATCCGGAATCTGTTTTTCAAGGTCTGGCTTGTAACGCTCAGATAAACAACCCGTTACATATACTTTTTGAACCACACCACGCTCTTTCTTTTCAGCATAGTGCAGGATAGTATTTACACTCTCCTCTTTCGCATTGTCGATGAAGCCACACGTATTAATCACTACAATGTTGTTCTCATCCTCTTCTGGAGCTTCGTGCACCACCTCTTTACCGTTAGCTTTGAGCTGGCCCATCAATACTTCACTATCATAAATGTTCTTCGAACACCCTAGAGTCACAACATTAATTTTGTTTTTACGAGTGGAGCGAGTACGCATTTATTTTTGGAATAAACTAGAAGCAAAGGCTTCAGGGTTGAATAACTGGAGGTCTTCGATGCCTTCACCTACACCGATAAATTTCACAGGAATACTAAGTTGATCGGTAATCCCAATAACTACACCACCCTTCGCAGTACCGTCCAGTTTTGTGACGGCCAATGAAGTGATCTGGGTAGCCTCAGAGAAAGCTTTTGCTTGGTTTAGAGCGTTCTGTCCGGTGGATCCGTCCAGCACAAGCAATACTTCGTGCGGTGCATCCGGTACTACTTTTTGCATAACGCGCTTCACTTTAGATAGCTCGTTCATCAAATTCTTTTTGTTGTGCAGACGTCCCGCAGTATCGATTATACAGAGGTCCGCTCCCGCACTAACGGCATGTTGTATGGTATCGTATGCCACAGAGGCTGGGTCAGATCCCATTTCCAACTTGATCACTGGCACACCGTTACGCTCACCCCAAACAGCCAACTGATCAATAGCCGCTGCCCTAAAAGTATCTGCAGCTCCAAGGACTAAATTATAGCCCTTTGCTTTAAACTGATGGGTCAACTTCCCAATAGTGGTAGTTTTACCCACGCCATTGACCCCGACAACCATCAGGACGTACGGACCATCAATCTTTGGAAGTTCAAAGTCTTCCCATGCCCCGCCAGTATGTTGCATAAGGTCGGTAATGATCTCATACAACATGTCCATCATCTCTGTTTCACCCATTACCTTATCGCGAGCGACACGCTCTTCCAAGGCCTCGATAATCTTAACCGTGGTATCTAAACCTACATCAGACGTAATGAGCGCCTCTTCAATCTCGTCCAACGTATCGTCATCAAGCTTGCTCTTACCAGCTACAGCGCGTGAAATCTTCTCAAAAACGGACGTGCGCGTTTTGTTCAAACCCTTATCGAGGGTCGCTTTCTTTTCGCTGTTAAAAAATTTATTGAAGAAACTCATAATGACTTGCTCAGAATAAAAAAACCACCCTAGTACTAGAGTGGTTCAAATATCGTGAATAAAGACTAATCTTATTTCAAGAACTCTTTTGCTGCGTCTTTTGCAACAACACGCTCTTCAAAAGAGTAAGAACCTTTCGGGTTCTTTACCATCTTGATTACTTTGGTGAACTGCTTAGAATCTGCGGACTTAAGCGTTGCTACTACTTTCTTTGCCATCTTATTTAATCTCTTTGTGAAGAGTCATACGCTTCAATATTGGGTTGTATTTTTTTAACTCCATACGGTCTGGCGTGTTCTTCTTATTCTTAGTTGTAATGTAACGAGAGGTACCTGGCATACCAGAGTCTTTGTGCTCTGTACACTCGAGGATTACTTGAACGCGATTACCTTTCTTAGCCATGTCCTTTTTTATTTGACAACGTATCCGTTTGCTCTGGCTTCCTTAAGCACAGCAGAGATACCTTTTTTGTTGATAGTTTTCAATGTAGAAGCCGCTACTTTTAAAGTTATCCAACTATCCTCTTCTGGGATATAAAACTTCTTAGTGAACAGGTTCGCGTTGAACTTGCGCTTATTCTTCTTATTTGAGAAGGAAACGTTGTTTCCTGTCATCGCTTTCTTTCCTGTAAGATCACAAATACGTGACATAGTCTTTGACTTTTTTGGGTTTTACCAAATGGGTTGCAAAACTAAGTCAATTCTTTCTTTCCCACAACTAAGATGCAGGATAATCTTCGACTTCTTTTGCTAACAAATTTAAAGCAGCAAATATTGTCTTCTGAATATTTCGCTCACGTACCTTCCCGAAGACAAACTTTTCGGCAATAGTACGCTCTGGACCAGCAATGCTAATCCAGCTCGTTCCCACCGGTTTATCTGACGTTCCACCACCTGGACCAGCAATCCCACTGACCGCTACAGCGAAATCCACACCCAATTTCTTTCTTGCGCCTTCACTCATCTGACGCACGACTTCTTCACTCACTGCACCGCGCTCCACAATTACATCATGATCCACACCCAACAAGGTTTCTTTAATATCATACGAATAGGCCACCACAGAGCCTTCAAAGTAAGACGACGATCCACTAACACTAACTAGTGCAGCACCTATGCCGCCGCCGGTACAACTTTCCGCTGTACCTACGGTTAATCCTTTCTCCATTAATAGTTTCCCCACGTAATGCTCAATCGGCTTAGAAGATCCGTCCATCAGGTCACCGCCCAATGCCTTGCGCAATACCGCTGCTGCTGCAGCGATATCTGCCTCTAAATCGTCTGAACTCCTTCCACGAGAAGTCAAACGCAACCTAACCATACCTGGACGAGGCAAGTACGCAAGCTTTATAGACCTTGGAAATTCTTCCTCAAAAGGCTCAATCTTGTCTGCAAGCACGCTCTCGGGCACACCAACCACAAACAAGGTCTTGTGTACGATCTGGTAATTAATCTCCTCACGAAGCAGAGGCAGAAGTTTTTTGCTGACCAAATCTTTCATCTCATATGGTACACCCGGTAAGCTCACAATGCGCACATCGCCCTTGCGAAACAACATACCTGGGGCAGTACCCTTGTGGTTAAACAAGACCTCACAAACCTCAGGAACCAATGCCTGCTGCTTGTTGCGATCCACCGGCTCACGGCCAAAGCCCTTAAAAAGCTGCACAATATGCGCCCAAACATCCTCGCGAAAAACCATCTCTGAATTAAAATACTTCGCTAGCGTTTGTTTTGTCAAATCATCCTTCGTCGGTCCTAAGCCGCCCGTGAGGATTACCAGCTGTGTCTCTGCGTACAATCCTTCAATGGCTTCAATAATAGCCCCAGGAGTATCTGAAATACTATTAATACGTGTCACTTCGATACCCTCTTCATTTAAAACGGTGCCCAACCACGCACTATTGGTATCTACAATTTGTCCAATTAATATCTCGTCCCCTATGGTTATGATTTCTGCTTTCACGAACTTGTGCTTGAATTTGAGATTTCAAATATACTTTCCATGAACCAATTCTCACCTTCTGAACTCATCCTCAATCAAGATGGGAGCGTCTACCACCTTGGCCTTATCGCTTCCGATATCCCCAACCTCATTTTCACTGTGGGTGACCCAGACAGAGTTGCGTCCGTATCCCAGCACTTCGACACCCTTGCTTGGACCAAAACCCGCCGCGAATTCACCATTACCCGCGGAACTCTGAACAACCACGAAGTACTGGTACTATCAACGGGAATGGGCACCGACAACATAGACATTGTCCTAAATGAGCTCGACGCCGCTGTTAACATTGACCCAAAAACCAGAACGAGAAATCGAGAAAAAAGAACCCTCACCATCATTAGAATAGGCACCTCCGGCGCCATCGACCCCTACATCAAAGTTGGCACACTATTGCACAGTGTAGGCGCCCTAGCTTTCGATGGCCTGCTGCCCTTTTACGAGCACAACTTCAAAACCATCCCCCTCCCAAATGCACCGGTCCAACCGACCTACATACCAGTACCGTCAGCAAGAACTCCCAAGTTCGATAACCTCATGCACGGCATCACGGCCACGTTACCTGGCTTCTATGGCCCACAAGGTCGTTCCATACAGATAAAGAGCACCTTCAAGGAAACCCTTCAAAACTTATACAAAATACAACTAGGCGAATTCCACATCACCAATTTCGAAATGGAGACTTCGGGTATATACGCCCTTGCCAATCTCTTGGGCCACGAAGCCCACAGCTTTAGCGCCCTGCTAGCCAATAGAACGACCAACGAATTTCACCCGGACCCGAGCACTCCAGTCAACGACCTGATTATAGAGGTTCTTCGGTGGGCTACGAAAAAATAGTTTAAATCCTTCCCAAACTATAAAACATTATATTCCTAGGATAGCAATACCGATGGATTTCCACATAGCCTGAATCGACTAAATTTATATGAATTATCTGATTATCATGACTCAAAAACAGCGTAGTAGGTAGACCAACTAATACAAAAATAATTTTCTTTATTTTTTGTTGATTTGAGTATGTTTAAAAGTTAAAAATGTTAACAACGAGTTCAAAAACATTTGTTATCACTTCATACCTGCCGAGCAATTGATACTTGACGACGGTATCTTTAAATTAAGATATTTAGTTGAACCAAATCAACCATTTCTGAAAAATCTAAGTGGTAAATATTTTAAGCAATTAACTGAGCACCTAATCTGTAGATTCGTCACGGTTATATGGTTTCTTATACCCGTGGTTAGCTTTGCACAACCACAAATCTTGCAAGGAATAACTGACGTTACAGATTCTACGATTACCTCGTGCGGCAGTTCCGGAATCACACTTACAAACAATAGTACAGCAACCACTTTAACATGGAGTACTCAAAAGCTATCGTCCAGTCCCGGTGCAGGTTCATTGAGTCCTACAAGCGGAACAGGCTTTACTCAAACTTTCACACCTACAATATCTGGGGTCGATGCTTACACTATTACTCTTTCAGATGGTACTGATTCTTCAACGGTAATACTTGTCTTCGGTCCAACACCAGATATTGCCGCCTTAAATATTCCAAGCAGCTTATGTGAAAACGGAGGCTTTCAAACAGTAACTACCACCATAGATAGCACACAATCCTTGAGTTTCAGCGCAGGTCTCAAGGGCACTAGTGGATCAACAGTCACTTTGAATCCACAAGGTATTGCAGATGGAACATCTATTACCATAAAACTAACGGAGACATATGATATCCCAGGCACAACAAATAAAACCTTTCAATGCACAAATACGGATAGCTTAACCATTTACCAAGCTTTAACCCCATCCTTAACTCTATCGACTTCAACTTTTCAAAAGTGTGACCCAAAGTATGCCTTACCCTCTGGCGGAACCTATTCTATCACCGGATACCCTAATGCTATTGTCTCCGGGGATTCATTGGACCCAGCTGCGCTTCCCGTAGGTGTTCACAACCTTCTTTACACAGTAGTTGATACAAATGGTTGTTCGAATAGCACGACAGTTCCCATTACTATCACTGGCTTTGTCTTTTCTGGATCTGGACTCAACCTATTCGTTCGCGAAGTCACTGCGACTGGATCCACACCCATTTTCCCTGGTATATATAACGGGGTAACGACATTTTCCATTTGCGGCTCTACAATTTCCACATTCGAAGTTGACCCTTTAAGTGGGTTATCAAATTTCACCAACTACACTATAACCTGGGGGGATGGATCACCAGCAGAAAGTGATTCCACTTCTAATACCATTGCGCATCAGTATAACAATGCAGGGCTACACCAAATCAGTTTAAGTCTTATAGACTCCAATGGATGTCAGCTAGATACAGTGTTTAATGTCTTTTTCGGCTCTACCCAATCCATTCAACTCAGTAACATTCCTAATTATGGATATCAAAAATGTCTGTCAAATGACAGTGTAGCCGTTGATTTTCTCTTGGATAATTGGCAAAACGATCCGGATAGCGTTACCTATAAGTTTATCACTAATGATGGATCTGATACCGTCATTGCCCTATCCCCTCTAGTGAAAAATGGAGTATCTCGTTATCCGTTTCTTATTTTCAACAGCGACAGTACGATTTACTATCGAACGTATTACAAACAATCCTCTTGTGGTGCCACACATCCTTCTTATGGATCGAATCAATTCTTCGTGAATGCATTTAAAATAGGACCCTGTCCTGGCTCTCAAGCACCTGCTGTAGCCGGCCCCGCTGTAATCTCTGTGCCTCCAGATGCAATCATTGAAGCGCCGCTAACAATTTGTATCGATGATACAGCACTAATTGAAGACGTTTCCATTAGCGGCCAATTGGTCAAAGCTTCTGGCCAAAACTATAATTGTGATACAACCACCGATGGATATTGGGAAATCTTTAATGCAACCTGGACCTTAATCAATCCACCTGGTTCAGGAATTCAATCGCTCAGTGGTACCTTAGGAAGTAGCAATGGTGTCCCTTCTATTCCTGCTTTTTGGACTGCAGGCTCTAAGAACATTTCTTTATCCTTTAATGCACCTGGCACTTATCACATTGTAAAGCATATAGGAGTCTCTTCTTCAAACGGGCCTCTATGTTCGATGGATAGCGACACACTTACCATTTGTATAGATAGTATTCCTATCGTTCAACCTGCTGTCGCTATTGTAGATACTATCTGTCTTGGCGAAGATATAGACTTCACATTTGTACCAGATTCAGTGAATTGTGACTCCTTAAATACCTATGCGTTCTATGTGATAGATTTGGATTCTTCGAATATCGTTTACCAAGATTCAAGTCAAACCAATTTATCCCACAGCTACACACCAACCTCCACGGGCCCTTACCAAACCATAGCAAGGGTAAGTAATCATTGTGGTACTAGTACTCTAGTTGACACAATCTATGTGTTCGACTCACCTGATATTACCTTAGATTCAATAGCTGTTTGTGGGGATTCTGTAATCATCAGTTTTGGTGTCTCACCTTATGTTGTTACTTGGACCGATTCCTTCGCTGCGCCTGATTCTGTTTATTATTGGATCACGCCCGCTAGCACAAACAGCTGGACACTTCTTGGTACAAACCAATACGGTCAAGATAGTATCATCGTGTGGGATGCTAAAAATTACACCATCTACGCAACCGCCTATAATATTTGTGGTCAGGTCAATCTAAGTAGTAACTTTAGACTCGATTCTATTCCTAATCCAAATTTCGTCCTCCAGGACACCTCTGGATGTGATTCTCTGCAACCTGTGGTATCCAACGTTTATAATGCACCTGGATATACTCATGTTTGGAATGTCTATTCAGATTCTTTATTGAATACCTACACATCGGCCACACCAATATTTACAACTTACTACAATAGCTCTGGAACAGTTTTTACCATACAACACATTGTAATTAGTGATCAAGGCTGCTCAGACACGGCAGAATCCACTTTCTTCGTCAATCCCACGCCACTAGCCGCATTCAACATCGACTCCGCCGCATGTGCACCATGGACACCAGTAATATCCAATAACAGCCAGGGGAACGGATTAACTTTTGTTTGGAGTTTAGACACT
>MDTG01439136.1_pt1 | contig 17889 bp, 9 predicted proteins | sample 811421 | NCBI WGS metagenome assembly MDTG01 (sample SAMN05326645, study PRJNA326480) | marine metagenome | isolation source: seawater | place: Pacific Ocean: South East | collected 2011 | reverse complement strand
GCCTGCCGGCTCGCGGCTCGCCTGGCGGTCGCCGAGGGCGAGGCCGCCGAGGCGCAGGCCTGGGCCGCCCGCGGGCGCGCCGTCCTGACGGGCGAGGCCAGCGACGCGACCGACGCCCTCCCCCCGCAGCCCACCTCGCCGCCCCTCGACGACGAGCAGAGCAACGCCGTCCTGGCCGAGCTCTACGCGCTCGAGGCCAGCATTTGCAGCAACCAGGGCGACCACGCCGGCGCGATCCGGCGCTACGTCCAGGCCCGCCAGGCGAGCCCCGATCCGCTCCAGCGCGCGCGCCTCGAGCTGCGCGAGGCGGGCGCCGTGGCCCTCTCCCTCGAGCGGGCCCGCTTCCCCGCCGCGCGCCGGCAGGCCACCGCCGCGCGCCGCACGCTCGAGAGCGCGGGCGATCGCCGCGGCGTCATGGAGGCCGGGCGGACCCTGGGCGTGATCGCCTGGTACGAGGGGGCCGCGGCCGCGGCCACGGCTCGCTTCCGCGAGGCCCTCGAGCTGGCCGAGGAGCTGGCCGACCTGACCCTGGCCGCGGGGCTGCTCAACAACCTGGGCCTGACCGCTCAGGCCCAGGGCGAGCTGAGCCAGGCCGAGGCCTACCTGGAGCGGGCCCTCGATATCGCCGAGCGCAGCGGGCAGGCCTCGGTCCTCTGCCGCGCCTACACCAACGTCGGCCGCGTCCGCCGGGCCCTGAGCGACCCGGACGGCGCGCTCGACAACTTCGCGGCCGGCGCGCGGGTCGCGGCCGCCGCCGGCGACCCCGTGATCGAGAGCGCCGCCCTCTCGGAGCTGGGGCACACCTACCTCGGCCTGCGCCGCTTCGAGGCCGCCCTCGACGCCATGCGGCGCAGCCAGGAGCTGCGCCGGACCCTGGGCGACGTGGGCCGTGTGGCCGAGTCGGAGCTCGAGCTGGGCGAGGCCTGGCGCCGGGCGGGCGACGTGGTCGCCGCCCTGGGCTGCACCGCGCGCGCGCTGGCCCTGCAGGCTTCGCTCGGTGACCCCGCCGGCGTGGCCGCCGCGATCGAGGCGCTGGAGTTCGTGGCCGGGCGCCCGGGCGGGCCGGCCGCGGCGCTCGAGGCGGCGCGTCAGCCGCTGGCGCCGCCGCGCGCCGCGCCGCCTCCGATCGTGTCCGCGCTCGAGCGCGGCGAGGGCTTGTGCCGGCTGGCCCTGCACCTCGTGGCCGCCGCCCTGACCGGACGCGCGGGGGACGTCGAGCAGACGGAGGGGCACGTCGAGCGCGCTCAGCAGGCGCTGGCGGAGCTCGAGTCCGGCGAGCTGCACCCCGACCTCGTGACCCTGGCGCGCTCGATCGCAGGCGAGGCGCGCGCCGTGGCCGCGGCCGCCCGCGGTCGCCTGCGCGACGCGCTGGCCGAGCTGGAGGGCGCGAGCCTCGGCCCCGAGGCCCTGCGCGAGGGCGCGTTGCTGCTCAAGCGCTGCTTCCTGCTCCTGGCCCAGGACCGCGCCGAGGAGGCCAGCCGCGCCCTGCGCGACCTGCGCGCGCTGAAGCCCAAGCTGCCCGAGGCGCTGACGGATCGGCGGCGCGTGGGCGACGCCCTGGTGGCCGCGGCCCTGCGGCGGCTGGGGGTGGACGCGCACAGCGAGGGCGACCTCTCGCTGGCGCAGGCCGGGGACGTGGCGCGGCGCCTGGGAGACGTGGCGCTCCTGGCCCTGGTCAGCAGCGCCCGGGCTCAGGAGGCGCAGGCCAGCGGCAGCCCGCAGGAGGCCTCGCTGGAGCAGGCGGCCGCCCGAGCCGCGGCTGGGCGCCTGGTCGAGGGGCTGCCGGCTTCGCTGGCCGAGGGGCTGGCGCGGACCCTGGTCCCGCCGACGCACGAGGCCGTCCCGCGGGCGAGCGAGGCCACCTCGGACCGTGAGCTCCTGCTGGCCATGTTCGGACGCGTGCTCTCGAGCAAGCTGGAGCTCCAGCCCCTGCTCGAGGCGGTCCTCGACGCCCTGCGCGAGGCGACCGGCGCGCCGCGCGCCGCCCTGGCCCTGCGCCGCGAGGGCGCGCTCGAGGTGGCGGCGGCCCGCGAGATCCCGCCTGCGGAGCTGAGCGAGGGCACCCCGCGGGTCGTGCTGGAGCACGTCGCCCGCGAGGGCCTCTCCGCGCGCGCGGCGGGGCGGATCCCGGCGCGCTTCGCCCCGCGCAGCGACGGGCTCTCCCCGCCGCGGACCCTGCTGGCGGTCCCCCTCTCGCGGGAGGGTCAGAGCGAGCCCCTGGGCGCGATCTACCTGGACGACCCCCGCCCCAAGAGCGAGCTCGGGCCCGACGACGCGGCGCTGGCGACGGCCTTCGCGGCTCAGGTCGCGGCGCCGATCCAGAACGCGCTGGGCCGCGCGCAGCAGCTGGGCGAGCTGGCGCGCGTCGCCGAGGCCTATCGCGAGACTGCGCGCGAGCTGGGCGAGGGCGGCGAGGGCGCGTCGGAGCTGGTCGGGCGCAGCCAGGCCATGCGGACCGTGCAGCGCCTGATCGAGCGCTACGGCGCGACCCGCGCTCCGGTCACGATCATGGGCGAGAGCGGCACGGGCAAGGAGCTGGTCGCGCGCGCCCTGCACAAGGCCAGCCCCCGTCGGGACGAGCCCTTCATCGTGCTCAACTGCACCGCGGTCGCCGCGACCCTGCTCGAGAGCGAGCTCTTCGGCGTCGAGAAGGGCGCCTACACCGGCGCTGACCGGAGCCGCAAGGGCCTGTTCGAGCTAGCCCACACCGGGACCCTCTTCCTCGACGAGGTGGGGGACATGTCCCTGGAGATGCAGGCCAAGCTGCTGCGCGTGCTCGAGACCGGCGAGCTGCGGCCCGTCGGCTCGCGCAAGCAGGTCCAGGTCGACGTGCGGATCGTGAGCGCGACCCACCACGACCTGCGCGAGCTGGTCCGGGAGGGCCGGTTCCGGGAGGACCTCCTCTATCGCCTGAACGTGCTGCGCGTCGAGCTGCCGCCCCTGCGCGAGCGGCGCGAGGACGTGCTCTTGCTCTGCAACCACTTCCTGGAGCTCGTGGCGGAGCGCAACGGCGAGCCGCCGCGGGTGCTCGCGCCCGACGCGGCCGAGGCCGTGCTGCGTCACCCCTGGCCTGGCAACGTGCGCGAGCTGCGCAACGCGATCGAGCGCGCCTGCGCCCTCGAGTCCGGGGCCACGATCAGCGCCGACCGCCTGCTCCTCGAGACGCCGCTGGCGCGGCCTCAGGACGCAGACCCCGGCGCCCCCAGCGCCCCGCCGGACTATCACAAGACCTACGAGTTCGAGGGCGTGGCCCTCAACCGCCGGCAGCAGCGCCTGCTGGATCACCTGCGCGGGGGGATCCCCTCGATCACCAACCGCGAGTACTGCGCCTTGGTCCAGGTCTCGGAGCGCACGGGGTTGCGCGACTTGACGCACCTCGTCAAAAGTGAGCTCCTCGTCCGCATCGGGCGCCGTAAGGGGGCTCGCTACGAGTTGGCCCCCAGCTTGCGCCCCTAGGCGTGCAAAAGTGCTCGCTCGATAAAGCGATAGGCGCTCGGCTCGGTTGAGCGGGACGATGGCTGGTGCTACTGTCCCAATGACTTAGGGGTTTGCGTGCCGTCGGCGCCCATCATCGAGCTCCCAGACATCGTCCAGTCGCTGCAGAACAAGCGCTGGACGGGCACCTTGGAGATCCTCTCCTCCGACGAGGATCGGCGCACGACGTGCCTCTTCTTCCGTGAAGGAATGATCCAGCATTGCGCTCCGGACCGGAACCCCCTGGTCCTGGGGCAGGCCCTCTACGCGCTCGGCCTGATCGACGAGGCCGACTACGTCATGACCCTCGTGGACTACGAGCAGACGGCGCGGCCGACGGGGCAGGTGCTGCTCGAGCTGGGCCTGGTCGACGAGTCCGGAATCCGCCAGGCGCTGCGCCACCAGGGCCAGGAGCACGTCCTCGACGTCTTCACCTGGGAGCGCGTCGACGTGCGCTTCCACGCAGGCGAGGAGGTGCTCGAGCAGCGCTTCTCCCCACAGCAGCGCGAAGTCAGCCTCGGCCTGGCGGGCATGAGCATCCTGATGGAGGCGGCTCGTCGCTCGGACGAGTGGGGCATGATCAAGGAGGTCATTCCCAGCGAGCACGACGTGATCGCGCCGACCGCCGAGACGGGCTTGCCTCGCGGCCTGATCGATCGCCGGATCGCGCTCCTGATCGACTGCTACCGCTCCGCCTACGAGGTCGCGCGCCAGGCGCCGGCCGACACCCTGGAGACGCTCAACGAGCTGGCCGAGCTGATCAAGGGCGGCCACCTCAAGCTGCTCGACCCCAACGAGCTGGTGCAGGTCGGCCTCGTCGCCGAGCAGGACCAGGAGCTGACCAAGGCGCTCTCGATCTACGAGCTGTGCACCGAGCGCGGCCTCGATCACCTCGACCTCCACCGGCGAATCGCGCGGGTCACCTCGAGGCTCGGCAACGACAAGGCCCTCGAGCGCTGGCTGGCCGTCGCCGAGCGCTGCCTGGCCGTCGACCGGCGCGACCTGGCCCTCGAGTCCCTCCAGGAGGCCCACTCGCTCGACCCCGAGAACGTCGAGCTCGGCCGGCGCTTGGCCGCGCTGCTCGTCGAGGAGGGGCGACACGCCGAGGGCGCCCAGGTCCTGCGCCCCCTGATCGACCTCGTCGAGCCCAACGCCGAGCAGAACCCCGAGCTGGCGCTGGAGGTGTTCGGCGAATACCTCGAGCTGGCGCCCGAGGACACCGACGCCCTCGAGCGGGCCTCGACCCTGCACCTGGCGCAGGACAACATGCTCGAGGCCATGAGCTGCCTCGACGACATGGCGACGGTGCTGATCAGCCAGGAGAAGCTCGAGGCCGCGGTCGAGATCTACTACCGGATCCTCGACATCGACTCCGAGAACCTGCAGGCGCGCCTGCTCCTGGCCCAGAACCTGGCCAACATGGGGAACATCGACGACGCGGTGCGGGAATACCGCCGCCTCGCCGACATCCTCTATCGCTCGGGCGTGATCGGTAACTCGATCAACTGGGCCTTCTTGATCAAGGTCTACGAGTCGATCGTCGAGCTGGAGCCTTCGGCGACCGAGGCCTGGGAGTGGCTGGCCAAGGCCTACCTCGAGAACGACCAGACCGAGCTCGCGATCTCGCGCTACCTCGGCATGGCCGACAGCCTCGCGCCCGCCGAGGGCGAGGTGCCGCCGCCCGAGATCCTGCAGCCGCTGCGGCGAGTCGTCGAGCTCTCTCCGAACGACTATGACACCCGCCGCCGCCTGGCCGAGACTCACCTGGCGCTCAACCAGCGCGAGCGGGCCGTGGGCGTCTTGCGAGCGCTGGCCGAGGTCTCGCTGACCAACAACCTCGTCGATCAGGCCAAGGGGGCCTTCGAGGAGGCGCTCGGCCACGACCCCTTCGACATGGAGTCGCGTCGCGGCCTGGCAGGGATCCACGAGCAGCAAGGCCGGCACGAGGAAGCCTTCGCCACCTGGCGCTCGATCGGCGGCATGTGCTACCGGGCCGGCCTGCTCGATCAGGCGGTCAAGGACTACCACCGCGCCTTCCAGATCAAGGACGACGAGCCGCAGACCGTGCGCGAGCTGGCCGAGATCGAGGCAGCCCGCGGACGAGACCGCAACTCGGCCATGCTCTTCGCGCGCTTCGCGCACCTCATGATCGGCCAGCAGAACTTCGGGCTCGCGCGCGAGGCCCTCGAGCGCGCCTCGCAGCTCGAGCCGGCGCTGCCCCAGGTCGCGCAGCTCCAGCAGAAGCTGAGCACCGCTCAGGGTTAGGTCTCCCCGCCATTCAAAACGCATGCCAGCTCCCCATGAGGGCGGCGCGCGCGTGGGGCGGCTGGGCTTAACGAAAACCGAACTGCGCAGTTCACCTCGCCTCTCCGCGCGCCTAGCTTCGTGTTCGCTCGAAGTGCGAGCAGGAGGTGACCATGTTGGCGCGCATGCAGGCCGCGGGGCTGGAGGGGATCTCTGGCTATCCGGTCGAGGTTCAAACCTACGCTCGGCAGAAGACCCCTCGCTTCAGCGTGGTCGGGCTCCCCGACGCGGCGCTGCGGGAGGCCCGCGATCGGGTCAAGGCCGCGATCCTCTCTTCGGGCTTCGACTTTCCGCCCATGGAGCTCACGACCAACCTCACGCCGGCGCGTCGGCGCAAGGACGAGGGCTCGGCCTTCGACTTGCCCATGGCGCTCACGATCCTGGCGGCGATGGATTCGGGGCTTCCGGCCTCGTGCCTGGAGCGCGTGGCGGCTCTGGGCGAGCTGACGCTCGGCGGCGAGACCCGTCCAGTGCGCGGAGCGCTCGCCGCGGCCGAGACCTTGGCTGCCTGTGATCCGCTTCCCGAGATGCTGCTCGTCCCCTCGGCCAACGCCGAGGCCGCTGCCTTTGGCTGCGGGGGGCGCGTGCCCGTGGTCGAGGTCGATACGCTCGCGCAGGCCGTCGCGATCCTGACGAAGAAGGCGCCTGCGACCCCGGTCGAAGTCGACGTCGAGCGGATCCTCGCCGCGCCCGCCGCCTGCGACGCCCTCGACCTGCGCGAGGTGCGGGGCAACGACGCTGCCAAGCAGGCGCTCGAGGTCGCCGCCGCCGGGGGTCACGATCTGCTCTTCATTGGCCCACCGGGCGCCGGCAAGACCATGCTCGCGCGGCGCCTGCCGGGGCTGCTCCCGCCGCTGCGGCTGGAGGAGGTGCTCGAGGTCTCGCGCGTGCACGCGATCGCGAGCGGGGTCGACCCAGAGCGCGCCAACAGCTTGGTCCGGCGCAGGCCCTTTCGCGCTCCCCACCACACGGCCAGCTACGCCTCGCTGGTCGGCGGCGGGAGCTTCCCGCGGCCGGGGGAGATCTCGTTGGCCCACAAGGGCGTGCTCTTCCTCGACGAGCTGCCCGAGTTCAGCCCGCGCAGCCTGGAGGCGCTGCGTGAGCCGCTCGAGGAGCGCCGGATCACGGTGGCGCGCTCGCGGGGTTCCATGACCTTCCCCGCCGAGTTTCAGCTGGTCGCGGCCATGAACCCCTGCCCTTGCGGCTACCTGGGCGTTCACAGCGCCGGCAGGTCCCTGCGCTGCAAGTGCCCGCCCCTGGCCGCCGAGCGCTACCAGCAGCGGATCTCTGGCCCTCTGCTGGACCGGATCGACCTCGTGGCGCGGCTGCAGCCCGTCCCGCCGGCGCTCTTGCAGGCTCCGCCGGGTCCCGACGAGAGCTACACCAGCGAGGCGGTGGCGCGACGCGTGGGTCAGGCGCGCGCGATCCAGCGCGAGCGCGCGGGTCGGCTCAACGCGCGGCTCGACGCTCGCGCGCTGCGGCGGACCCTCGCGCTGACGCCGGCGGCCAAGCAGGTCCTGCTGCGGGCGGGAGAGCAGAGTCTGCTCTCGGGGCGCGGGCTGGCGAAGGTCCAGCGCGTCGCGCGAACGCTGGCGGACCTCGACGGGCAGGCCAAGGTCGACCGCGAGCACGTGGCCCGGGCCGTTCACCTCAGGGCGGGCGAGCGGCGGGCGGCGTGAGGGGCCCGCAGGCAGAGCGGGCTAGCGAGCCAGGTCGTGCCGAGGACGGCTCAGCCTGCGGGCTAAGGAACGAAGAGCTCGGCGCCCGCGATCGCGGCGCCGCGCTCGTCGACGCCCCCCACGATCAGCACTCGGCCGTCGAAGAGCCCCGTCGCGGTGTGACGGTGGCGGGCGCGGTTCATCGTGCGATCGGCCGTGCGACCGAAGCTGCCCTGGATCCCGCTCGTGTTGCTCGTGTTCAAGAGGTTGGTGAAGCTGAACACCTCCCCCTCGTCCTGGGGCAAGCCAGAGCTGCCCAGGCCGCCCACGATCACGGCGCGGTTGGTCTCGACCAGGTAGGCCGAGCGGTGCTGGCGGCGGGCCACGATCATGGCCGGCTTGTCGGAGAGGACGAGCCGGTCGGGGCGGTCGAGGTCGAGCAGCTCGGCGTCCTGGCGCAGGGTCGTGCCTTGGCCGCCGCTGATCAGGACCCGTCGCGAAGTCGTCGAGAAGGTGACGCTCGCGCCGCTGCGGGCAGAGGCCAGGGTCAGGCTCGAGACGGCCAGGTTCTGGAAGGGGTCGAGGTTGATCGCCGTGCTCTGGGCGCCGCTCGGACCCGTGCCTGGGCCGATCGCGAAGTTGCTGAAGGTCGCGACCGCTTCGAAGTCGGTCCGCCCCTCGGGGAGCGAGGCGATCGTGCTGAAGGTCCTGGAGACCGGGTTCCACTCCTCGACCTGAGCGACGGGGTTCCCGCTGGCGTCGGTGCCGCCCAGGACCAGGATCCGGGGGAAGTTGGGCCTGCCGAACACGGCCAGGACGGGGTCTCGGCGCGGAATCGCGAGGCTGCCAGCGGCCTCCCACTGGTCGGTAGCGGTCGAGTAGACCTCGGCCTGGGCGACGAGGCCGCTCGCGTTGGCGCCGCCCGCGACGAGGATCCGCGTGTCCGGCAGGAGCACCGCTTCGTGGCCGGCGCGGGCCGTCAGGAGGGGCGCCTTGTCGCTGAAGGTGTCCGCGAAGGGGTCGAAGAGCTGGACGCTGTTCGTGGCGCTGCTGACCTGGCTCGTCCCGCCGACGATCAGCACGTTGCCTCGCGAGTCGAGGGTCGCGCTGTGATCGGCCCGGGGCTGAGGGATGCTCTCGAGCAGCTCGAAGCTGCTGGTGATCACGTCGGCGTCGGGCAGGTAGCGCTCGGCGCCAGCCTGGCCGCCGACCACGAGCGTGAAGCCAGGTCCGTAGGCCACCGCCGCGGGCGCCGTGCGCGAGGTCCCGCTGGGGTCGGCGATATCGACCCAGGTGTTGCTGGCGAGCTCGTAGCGCTCGACCGTCGTGGTCGAGTCGCTGGCGCCGGTGCCGCCGAAGGCGACGACGGAGCCGTCCACGTAGACCAGCCCGGGCCGGCGCCGCGCGCGCTTCATGGAGGCCACGCTGAGGCTGCTTTGGCTGACGGGGTCGTAGATCTCTGCGTTGGAGAGGGCGCCCGTGTCGCTGCCGAGGGTGTTCGTGCCGCCGGCGACGAAGATCCGCCCGTCGGGCAGGAGCACCGCTCCGTGCTCGCTTCGGCCGACCAGGAGCTGACCCGCGCTGGTCAGCGAGGTCTGCGCCGCGCCGCTGACGATCGCTGCGTCCTGACGGGCCGCTCCGCCGCTGCTCCCGCCCAGGAGCACGACGCGTCCGTCGCCCAGGCGGGTCGCCGTCGCTCCTGCCCGAGCTGCGAGGCTGCTCGTGTAGGCGGCTTGGACCGTTCCGCCGCTGCTGCTCGGGGTGTAGAGCTCGACGGCGTTGACCGCGGCGCCGGCGCCGTCGTTGCCGCCGAGGATCAGGGCGCGACCGTCGCTGAGGGGCGCGACGAGCGCGAGGGTCCGCGCGGTGGTCAGGCCCGTCGCGGGCGAGCTGCGCTGGCCGTTGCCGTTCCCGACGCTGAGCAGATCGACGGCGCCGCTGACGCCGCCCGCCTCGGTCCCGCCGACGCAGAGCACCCCGCCCCCGACGAGGCGGTTCGCCGCGACGCCGGTGCGGGGGGTGGAGAGGCCAGCGATCACGTCGACCCGGTCGAGGTGGGGCTGGTAGCGGTAGGCCTGGGCGCTGAGGGCGCCGGACGCGTCGCGCCCGCCCGCGATCAGGACGCTCCCGTCGGCGAAGACCTCGCCGATCGCCTCGTCGGCGACGAGGCCCGTCAGGCTGGTGTCCTTGACCAGGCGGTCGGTCAGGTCGACGACGATCGGCGCGGTGTCCGTCGGGACCGAGCCCTCGCCGAAGCCGAACACCCTCACGATCACGTCGCGGTGCAGGCCGGGGCCGAGATCAGCGAGGGGGTCCCAGAAGAAGTTGAAGCGCTCGCCCTCGGGGCGGGAGAGGAGGATCTGCTGGTTGGGCTGGCCCTGGGCCGGCGTCGCGCGGAAGAAGCTGGCGCCGTTGTCGGCCGAGAAGTCGGCGACCACCGTGGTTGGCGTGCGGGTCTGCTGAATCAGGGTGAAGAACACCGGGGTCGGGCCGGTGACGACCTGGGACGGCGTCTCCGCGATCACGAAGGGCAGCCGGGTCTTCTCGTCCTTGCAGCCAGGCGCGAGCGCAGCCAGGCTGCACAGCAAGAGTCCTACGAAGAGCGCGCTCGGCGCGGACCGCATGGTGACCTCGTCCCCCTCGTGACCTCTCCCCTGGGCGCGGCGCGGCAGAGTAACACGGAGCCAGAACGTGAGCACCGTCGCTGTTGGCGACATTCACGGGCGCAGCGACCTGCTGGCCCCGCTGCTCGAGGCGCTGCGCGAGGAACTCGCCGCGGACGACGTGCTGGTCTTCCTCGGCGACTACGTCGACCGGGGGCCCGACGTGAAGGGCTGCCTCGAGCTCCTGGCGCAGTGGCGGGCGGCCCCGCCCTGCGCGACGCACTTCCTGCGGGGCAACCACGAGGACTGGCTCTTGCGCAGCCGATCCGACCCGACGACGCACTCGTGGGTGCTCGGCATGGACGGCTTGAGCACCGTGCGCAGCTACGACGCCGGGGTGGCCGAGGAGCTGCGCGCAGAGCTCGCCAGTCAGGGGCAGCGTCTCCTGCTCGAGAAGACGCCGATCTCCTACGAGCGCTTCTTCTCGCTGCTGCCGGCCAGTCACCTCGAGCTGCTCGACGCGCTCGAGCTTGCGGTCGAGACGCCGGACGCCGTGTGCGCGCACGCGGGCTACGACGCGTCGCGCTCAGCCGCGGAGCAGGACCCGCAGGTCGCCTTGTGGGGGCCTGGGTTCCCCGAGGCCTACGACCCAGGCGAGGGCGGCAAGCCCTTGATCTACGGACACCACGCCGACGCGACCCCCGCGGGGCCGCGGGTGGTCGGGCGCGCTCATGGGATCGACGCGGTGGCAGAGGGAGCGCTGCTCGCGCTCCGCCTGCCGGAGGGGCGCTGGATCAGCTCCCCATGACCCGGCCGAGGATCGGGCCCAGGCGCTCGTGCACGGCGTCAGGGATCGCCTCGGGGGCGGTCATGATCGCGCCGTCGAGGGCATTGCGAGCCGGCCAGTCGGGGGTGTCCTCGGGGAGGTCGAGCAGGGCGTGGCGGATCACCTTGCGGGCGTTGGCGACGTTCTTGCGGATCGTCTCGAGGACGCCCGCGACGCTGACGTCCTCCTCCTCTTCGTGCCAGCAGTCGTAGTCCGTCGAGAGGGCGATCGTGGCGTAGTCGATCTCGGCTTCGCGGGCGAGGCGAGCTTCGGGCAGGTTGGTCATGCCGATCACCGACACGCCCCAGGAGCGGAAGGTGTTCGACTCGGCGCGCGTCGAGAACTGGGGGCCCTCGATGCAGACGTATGCGCCGCCGTCGTGATAGGTCAGGCCCTCGACCTTGGCCGCTGCGGCGAGGAGCACCTGTCGCAAGGGCTCGGAGACGGGGTCGGCGAACATCACGTGGCCGACGATCCCGTTCTCGAAGAAGGTCCGCTCGCGGCTGACGGTGCGGTCGATGAACTGGTCGACCATGACGAGGTGACCGGGGACGATCTCCTCCTTCATGGAGCCGACGGCGGAGACCGAGATGATCCGGGTCACCCCGACCGACTTGAGCGCATAGATGTTCGCGCGGTAGGGGAGGTTGGAGGGGCTGTAGCGGTGGCCCCGGCCGTGGCGAGGCAGGAAGACCACCTCGCGCTCCTCGAGCTTGCCCACGATGAGCTTGTCGGAGGGCATGCCAAAGGGCGTCTTGACCTCGAGCTCTTCGAGGACCTCGAAGCCCTCGAGGTCGTAGAGTCCGCTGCCACCGATCACACCCGTCCGCTCGGCCATATCGCCTCCTGCTTGAGAGGCCCAGAGTCTACGTCAGCGCCCCCGGGCCGGGGCAAGGGCCGGAGTCGAGCGGCGGATAGCGTCTAGGCGTTGACGAGCTCCGGCTGGGTGGCCGGCTGCTCGGCGTCGGCGCCCTCGCCGCCATGCTTGGTGATCCAGTCCAGGATCGCCTCCTTGGCGGCGTCGGCTCGCTTGAGCTCGCGGCGCTCGAGGATCTCGGCGAAGGCGCGCGCCTGCTCGGGCTCGAGCAGGACCTTGCCGAGGAACACGGGGCCTTCGGCGGGGGCCGGCGGAGGCGAGACCTGGCGCATGGCCTCCTTGAGCTTGACGCCTTCGTCCACGAGGGCGTGGATCCGATTGCGCTCTTCGGCGGGCAGCGCCGTGACGCGCTTGGCGTCGGGAATGCTGCCCGCGGTGCCCTGGAGCATGCGCTCGAACACGTCGGGCGCGGTCTCCTTGATCTTCTCGGCGACGTCGATCGCGCGCGGGCTGACGCCGACCTGGCGGCTCGCGATCTCGCGGGCCTTCTTGTTGATCGTGCGGGGGCTGGGCTTCTTGCGCTTCTTCTTGGGGGCCGGGGCCGGCTCGGGAGCAGCCGCGCTCTCGCTGGAGACCTCGCTCGCCTCCTCCGAGGGCGAGTCTTGCCGGCTGGGCTCGCTCGGATCCGCTTGCTCCGCTGGGGGCTGGGGCTCAGCGGCCGGAGCGGCTGGAGCGCTGGCCTCTTGGGAGGGGGCCGGCGCGAGGTCGTCGTCGCCCGCGAGGAGCTTGCTCTGGAAGGCCTTGATCCCTGCGCCTGCGGCGGCGCGCTGGACGGTCGTCAGGTGACGGCGGCCCAGGTTCAGGGCCACACTGTGCGAGAAAGCCTCTTCGTAGCTGCCCTCGAACTCGCGAATCCGAGGCTCGATCCCCAGCTCGAGGCAGGTCTGGTAGCGGTGGCGCCCGTCCAGGATCTTCCCCTCGAACACGAGGATCTCCTGCAGCTGCCCCTCTTGCATGAGCGAGGCCCGCAGGTGATCCGCGTCGACCTCGGACATGACGGGGAACAGGGTCGCGATCTCGTGGATCTCGAGCGGCTCGTGCATGGCGTCCTCCTAAGGGATGGGATGGATCGCCGTTCTACGGGGCCCCACCGACAGCCATCGCCATCGAGCCCTGATTCCAGAGCCCCTGGCGAGTTATCCACAACCATCCCCCAGGGTCCCCAGGCTCAGCCGAAAGCTCACCCGAGGCCGAGCTCACCGCGGGCGCGGGCGAAGGCGCGGTCCGGGGCGTCGAGGAAGCCCCAGGGCAGCTGGGTGAAGTGGGTCCCGATCTCCTGGAGCTCGCGGCGGGCCTTTCCTCCTCGCTTGCCCAGCCAGAGCGCGAAGGCGAAGTGGTTGCGCAGCTCGAGGTCGACCAGGCGGGCCTGTTTCCTCCCGCGCGCGAAGCACGCCTCGTGGGCCGCCTCGATCTCTTCGATCACCTCGGGGCGCTCGAAGTAGCGGGCGAAGGACTCGTCCTCGTCGAAGGCATAGCCGAAGAGCCAGCGCTCGGCGTGGGCCATGGGGATCAAGGCGTGAAGTCGGCTGCCTGGGCCCGCCTGGGCCGTCGCCTCGCGGGCGTGGGCGAACATGGCCTCGTGGCTGCCGCCCCACTTCTCGCACAGGCGGACGAGGAGCGCCTGGTGGGCCAGCAGGTGGTCGGGGCGGGCTCCCTGGGCTCGGGCGAAGCGCGCGCGGGCCTCGGCGAGGGGGATCCCGAGCCCCCGAGCGGTGATCAAGCCGAAGGCGTGCGGGGTCGGGTCCTTGGGGTCGAGGGCGGCCGCAGCCTCGAGGTCGTCCTCGGCCAGCTCGAGGCGATCGAGGAAGGCGTTGGCTCCGCTGGCGCTGACCGTGTCCGCCGTGCCGGAGCCGCGCGCCTCCCAGGCCCAGTAGATCCGGTTGCGCGCGCGCAGCAGCAAGGGGAGCGAGGACTCTGGCTCGGCGGCGACCCAGCCCGCGAGGGGCAGCTCGCCGGGTCCCTCCGCCAGGACCTCGATCAGCCGGGTCCGCTCGTCGGGGTCGCTGAGCGAGTCGAGGTGGCGCTTGGCCTCGAGCCACTGCCCCGTGCGCAGCTCACCTCGCAGGGTCTTGAGCCGCCTGTCACCCGCCGTGGGGTCGAGGGTCAGGGCGACCCGCGAGGAGACCCCGCCTGCCTGTTCTGCGATTCCGATCAAGCGCGCGAGCCATGTCCACATGGGTCCTCCTCATGCAGCGAGGAAAGCCGGGCAGGCGATGGGCTTCCAACGTCCCGCCCATTTCTCGCGATGAAACGGAAGGGGTGAGATCGTCCCTTTGCAAACAAGGGACTTAGGGCGGAACGCCCTGTGCGACAGCCAGGACCATGACGCGCTCTGCCCTGCCTCTGCTCCTCTTCCTCGTCGCCGTCGCTGGGCTGGCCGAGGCCAACCCCGAGCTCGAAGGTCCTTACCGGATCGAAGGGGCCAGCGGCGGCCAGCGCTACACCCTGGCCGGCGGGCTGGAGTATCAGGGCAACGAGCTGCGCTTCGCGCGCGGGCCTCTGCGCGGGAAGCTGAGCTGGGACAAGGGCGCCTGGCGCGGCACGAGCTCCTCTACGGGGCTCAGCGGGGCGCTCACGGGCGGCGCGGCCGGCCAGGTGACCCTGGAGCTGGTCCGCACGGCGCCCCAGCGGCTCGACGTCCGCTGGAGCCTCGTCAACGGCGCCCGTCAGACCCAGGGCAGCGAGGTCTGGACCCGGGCGCCGATCGCGAGCGCCCCCGAGGCCAGCGCGGCCATGTCCGACCTCAAAGACCACGTCCTCCGCGCCGCGGGCCGCAAGCGCGGCAGCACGATTCCGGCCGCCGAGGTCTTCAGCGACGCCGGCAACCGGATCGGCAAGCGGGTCCTGGTCGACGGCCCCGAGATCTTCGCCGCGGCCGCCCGCCTGATCGAGTCCGCCGAGGAGGAGGTGCTGCTGCAGTCCTTCCACTGGCAGGACGGCTGCCAGGCCGCCGACGCGCTGGTCGCGGGGCTCCAGAGGCTCCAGGAGCGCCGCCGCGCCGCGGGCGCCGCTCGCCCGGTCCGGGTCCACGTGGTCGTCGATCACAACCGCCTGATCAAGGAGCTGCGCAAGAACCCCGACGAGCTGGCGGCCTCGATCGCTCGCGCCAACCTCGACCCGCGCTACGTGGTCGTCCAGCAGAGCAAGCACAGCCACTGGCTCTACGGCGCGCTCCACAGCAAGACCCTCGTCGTCGACGGCCAGCGCGCCCTGATCCAGAGCGCGAACGTCCACGACGCGCAGAACGGCCCGATCCCCTGGCGCGAGTTCGGCTTCGAGCTGGCCGGCCCGATCGCCAAGGCCTTCCGGAGCGACTTCGTCGAGCTCTGGCGCCAGACCAGGGGCGACCGCCTGCCGGCCCTCACGACGCCGCCCCTGCAGCTCGACGGCGGCGTGCCCATGATGGCCGCCGTGCGCCCCTGGGGTCGGAGCGTGTTCTCCCGCAACGTCAAGGACGCTCCCGGCCAGGCGATCCTGCAGGCGATCAACAACGCCCAGCAGCGGGTGCGGATCATCACCCCGCAGTTCTCGGCCAAGCCGGTGCGCGAGGCCCTGGTGGCCGCCCTCCGCCGCGGCGTCCAGATCGAGCTCCTGCTCTCCAAGGGCGGCGGCGGCTTCCGCATGAAGCTCCCCGGGCAGGGCGGCACGAGCCAGAAGAACCTGGGGCGCCTCTACGAGGACCTGAAGTCCGACCCCGCGGCCCTGGCTCGCCTCGACGCCCGCTGGTACTCCCGCGACGGCGTGCAGCCCGTCGAGAAGGAGTCGACCCCCGGCGCCCTGCACGCCAAGTACATGACCGTGGACGACCAGCTGGCCGTGGTCGGCGCGAGCAACCTCGACAACCAGAGCTTCTACTACAGCCGCGAGACCAACGTCGTGGTCGACAGCCGCGAGACCGTGATCGGCTGGGACGCCCAGGTCTTCACGCCGAACTTCAGCCGCTCGATTCGGATCGACCTCAGCAAGCTGGACTAGGAAGTCGGGCGGTCGGAGCTGGCTGCGACGGAGTGGGGTCGGCGAGCGAGAGCGCTATCCGTCTCGGTTCGAGTAGGAAGACAGGAACCTAGGAAGTAAGGAAGGGTCCCTTCCTCACTTCCTATCTTCTTGCTTTCTTTCTCAAGAACGCCGGTCAAGGAGCCTCCGCTCCCCGATTCGCGCTTCCCAACCTTCCTCACTACGTGTCCAGGAAGGCGCGCGAGAGGTTCTCGACCCCGCTCGGCGTGACCAGCACGTCGTCCTCGATCCGGATTCCGCCCGAGGGGATCAGCGCGTCGACCAGGTCCCAGTTGAAGGCCTTGGAGTCCTTGCCTTCGCGGTAGCCGTTGAGCAGCAAGGGAATGAAGTAGAGCCCCGGCTCGATCGTGACCACGTGGCCCGCCTCCAGGGTGCGGGTGGTCCGCAGCCAGGGGAACTCGGCCGGCGGCGGGGTGGGCGGTCCGGTGGGTCCGCTCAGCTTGCCGCCCACGTCGTGGACCTGCAGGCCGAGGTGGTGGCCCAGGCCGTGGGGGAAGAAGGGGAAGGCCAGGCGGCGCTCGAAGGCCTCCTCGGCGCCGACCTTCAGGATCCCCAGCACGCAGAGCAGCTCGGTCACGCCGCGGAAGGCCGCCTCGTGCAGGACCAGGTAGGGCAGCCCGGGCTGGACCGTGTCCACCAGCGTGTTCTGGAGCTGCACCATGCCCAGCAGCGCCTCGTGGAACACGGGGTGGCTGCCGGGGCGCAGGTAGGTGCGCGTAATGTCGCTCGCGTAGCCGTGGCAGGTCGCGCCGGCGTCGATCAGGAGCGTCCGCCCTGGGCTCGGCTCCTGGCGCTGCTTGTGGGGGTAGTGCAGCGTGGCGGCGTGGCGGTCCCAGGCAATGATCGTCTCGTAGGGGCACTCGCGGCCGAGCTGACCGCTGGCCTCGAGGTAGGCGAGGTGCAGGAGGTGCTCGCTTTGGCCGCGGGTCACCCCCTCGCGCACGGCGTCGTGGCCGAGGGCGGCCTTGAGGCAGGCCGCGCGGATCGACTCGACCTCGTAGGGCGTCTTGGGGCCGCGGTCCCAGTCCAGCCGCTGCAGGAGCGCGGCCGGCTCGACGGCGCTCGCGGGGAGGTCCAGCGAGGCGGCCGTCTTGGGGTCGTTGCCCAGGTAGGCCCAGCCCTCGAGGTGTCCGTGCTCGCCGACCCGCTCGCGGGCCACCTTGGGCGTCTCGGCGACCTCGACCTCCAGCGCCTCGCTCACCCAGGCCGGCGGCTCGGCCGGGGGCTCGTGCCAGAAGTCCTGCGGGACGACGCGGATCAGGCGCGGGCTGCCCTCGCGCGGCACGAGCAGCAGGTGCTCGGCGCCCTCCAGCGGGGCGAAGCGCGCGAAGTGGGGGACCTGCCGGAAGGGGATCTCCTGGTCGTCGGCGTGATAGAGCCGGTGGCTGCCGGCGTGGATCACCAGCCCAGCCGTGTCGCAGGCGGCCAGCGCGGCCTGGGCGTCGGCGGTGATCTTTGCCAGGTGCTCGGCGTAGAGGGAGGTCCAGTCCGGCTCGCTCACAGCGTCACCTCGATCGTGTTCAGGTGCAGGTCGCCCCAGTCGGTGAAGGGCGTCCCGCGGCCCTCGCGGAGCTCGAGCAGGACCTCGCCGCTGGGGGGCAAGCCCGAGCTGCCGTCCAGGATCAGGACCGACTCGTTGGGCTGCTCGCCCTCCATGAAGAGCTCGACGGCGAGCCCGTCGGCGGGGAGCGAGTAGCACCAGAAGCGCTTCCAGCGCTGCGCCGCGAGGTGGAGCTGGCCGTTGACCTTGATCCACTTCAGCTTGGAGGTGCGCGGGAAGAACATGGCTCCGTACTGAGCGCCGCGGGGCGAGCGGAGGCGGAAGCGGATCATGCGCCCCGTCCCGTGCTTCTCGACCTCGAAGCCCTCGAGGAGGGGCGGCTGCTGGCCAGGGAGCGGGCGCGCCGTCGCTTGGAAGCCGACGTAGCCGACGTTGGTCAGCAGCTGGAAGGGGCCCTCGAACTGGCTGGGCGCCGAGCGGAGGAAGGGCGGCAGCGGCAGGTCCTCGCCCGTGTAGGCGCGCTTGCGCGGGTAGGAGAGCGCGAACCAGTGGGCGTCGTAGTAGGGGGGAGTGATCAGAATCAATTCCGCGCCTGTCGCTTTGACCTTCTGCTGCAACAGACGAATCCCGTC
>MDTG01434929.1_pt1 | contig 17892 bp, 14 predicted proteins | sample 811421 | NCBI WGS metagenome assembly MDTG01 (sample SAMN05326645, study PRJNA326480) | marine metagenome | isolation source: seawater | place: Pacific Ocean: South East | collected 2011 | reverse complement strand
TTGACGCCGGATAGATTTAAGCAAGCCATCCATTTCATCCGTTAATCAGTATTGCAAAAAATGGGGTGACCATAGATTTTTACGTGTGCAGTTTGTTGACTCTGGCGCGTGGCGGCTACATGTCCTCAGCGGAGAAGTCGTAGTCCATCGTCGGGCTTGGCGACTGAACATAATGGCCCTGGATGTAATTGACCCCGGCCTGCCACAGGGTCGAGAGCATTCCGGCTGTTTCGACGCAGGGCACGATGGTCAGTTTGGCCTGAGCATGCAGGCTGTCGAGCATTTCCTTCAGAGTTTCCTGATTCTGCGGATTGCTCAGGTCTTGTGAGTAGGAACTGTCGAGTTTGACGAAGTCGACATGCAGGTGCTTCAGCGCATTGAATGGGTTGAGCGCGCAGCCAAACTGGCTCAAGGCAACTTTGCTGTGCAGCTCATTCAGGCCTTGGGTCAATACCTTGGCCTGCTTGAGGTAGGTGATTGCGTCGGGCTCTTTGAACTGGAAAGTCAGCGCATCTGAAGGCAGGCGCGCTGCCTTGAAGGCCACGCTCAACCACGGCAGCAGCGTCTGATCCTGCAAGCTGGCGCTTGTCAGGTGGATGAACAGGCGCGTGTCATGGCCTTTGCTGCGATGCTCGGTAAGGTATTTGACCGCATTGAGAATGACCCAGCGATCCAGCTTGGCGCCGAGCCCTGCGGTATTGGCTGCCTCAAGGAAGGCCTCCGGGAGCAGTTCTTCACCTTGTGGGCTGAGCAGTCGCAGGAGCACTTCGTATTGCTCGGAAGTGTCGCCACGCATGCTGATGATCGGTTGGTACAGCAAGCGGAAACCATTGTTGTCGAGCGCTTGTTGAACCATTGCCACCATGTTGCCGCGGTTGGCTGCGGCGGCGAGTTCATCTGCCGGATCGAATATTTTCAGGGCATTGCCATCGCTAAGCTCTTCGGCGCAATGGTGCGCTCGGTCAACGACTTCCAATACGTTGGCGGTTTTTTCACTGAGGCCGGCGGCGCCGATGCTCAGAGTGGTTTGCACCGACACACCACTGACATCAAACAGGTGCGCATCCACTTTCTTGACCAGGCTGGCCAGCGAAGGGCCGGCTTCTTCCGGTGTCTGGCCGGGATGCAACACGGCAAAAGCGTCATCGCTGACGCGCGCCAGATGTACGTCTTCTGCAAAGTGCGAGCGCAGCAGGTTGGCCAGATCGGCCAGTAGCATATCGATTTCGGCGAGGCCGATCCTGCCGAGCAGATTGGAGTAATGATCGACCCGGATATACGCCAGAGAAGCGGGCTGCCCCGTGCTGATTGCTCGGCTGGCGGCGCTTTCGAGCAGCTCAAGGAAGTAGGTTCGGTTGTACAGCCCAGTGACCAGATCCTGGCTGCTGATTTCACGGAGCTTTTCTTCCAGCTCGGCGTTATTCGATTCCTTGCGGATTACCACCTGCGTGCAGGGCTCGCTGTCGTAGGTGGCCGGCACGAGGCTCATGCGTGCTTTGAATTGCTTGTTGTGCGCGGTAACGCCGGTACAAGTCAGTTCGGATTCGCCGTCGGCGTTCTGGTAGTTCTTGAGGAATTCTTTGAAGCCTGTCTGATCTTCACTGGCGATCAGGTCGATCATAGGCATGCCTTCGAGTTCGTCGGCATCTTCGTACTCGAACAGCTCAAGGTAGGCACGGTTGGCATAAATATGCATGCCGTCGTGCACATAAGTGATGGCATCGACCGAGCTTTCGAGTAGCGACTGGCAGCGTTTTTCGGCTTCACGCAGGGCTATTTCGGCGCTGCGACGCGCACGTCGTTCCTCAAGATTGCTCAGCTCGCGTTTTGCGACCAGCACCAAACGTTCGTCGTCACCTTGCGGCACGGCATCCTGCGCGCCCATATTCAGGGCTTCGGTCAGGCTGTCGGACTCATTATCGGCGAGCAACTGAATGATCGGGATGTCCTTGGCCAGCCGCCGAATAACACTGATCGCCTCGGTTGGCGCAAGCGCCTGGCTTTGCGGTGCGCAAATGAGCAAGTCCCAGCTTTGCTGGAGCGTCTCTGTGAGATCGTCGCTTGAGGTCAGGCGGTGGACGCGGGTTGCGCTTCCGGAATTTCGGAAAAGACTAACGAGGCGTTCGGCCTCGTTTTGCGAGTCTTCGAGAATAAGTAGCCGTATAGTTTTTTTTTCGATGGCCATTATGGGGTCGAGGCTACGCCGATAGAGGGTGAAAAGACGTCAAAATTGATGATTTGGCAATCTACAGCGACTTCCAAAGTGAGTCAAAGTCTTCCTCGGTACTCAGCTTGTGGTTTGTCCCAGCTGTGACAGGCTTCCCTTGCTCAGGCGGTGGCTGGTCCATTTGACGGTACTCGAACTGGCTGAAACTGCCGGTGCTGGTCTTACGACGTAATAGGACCGCGCGGTGTTCGAGGCCATTGATGTTGAGCTTCACTTTGCTGCCTTCCTGAAACGGCAGGCGCGGTGTCAGCAAGCTTGCTGGCCGCGAGATGGCACTCATTTCCGGGAGTACCAGTGCGCGCAGGTATTCACTGTTCTGCTCGCTGGTGCGCACCAGTTGCAAGCCGCAGGCTTGTGCGCTGGGCGCGATAAGCTCGATGCCCATTTGGGTGCCGCCAGCGCGCGCCTGACGAATCCAGCGCACCACTGCGATGCTCCAGCCAAGCTCGGGTAGATCGCGTACACCGACCAACTCGCCCGCCTGAAGTTGGCTTGGCACCTCGCCGGGCCAGGTCAGGCAGTAGCCGCCGGGGCTGTGGTTGATAATCGCCAGCGGGTAGCTTGGATAAGTCTCGCCGCTGGTTTCATCGTCCTCAAGCATCGTCGATGGCTCTTTGTAATAGCCAATCTCGTCGTACTGCAAGCCGTTCTCCCAGTCGGGACTTTTATCGACGTCATAAGCTTGCGACCAGCTGTCTTTCGACAGGCTTGAGGTATTGAATACAGCTTCACGAGTGACGGCTTTAGCTTTCAGGCACTGGCTGAACGGGCGCTCGCCACTGAGGAAGAAGTGCACGGCGCTCATGCCCAGGCACACGGTTAATTTGCCCTGACCTGTGAGCCGGTTGAATGTGCGCTCGGATAAATCACCCCACGCGGCGCTTAAATGGTGCAGGGTTTCGAGGCTCATGCCGGCTGGAATGCTCAGGCGTGAGACTTTGCGCTGCTCAGGTTCGAGCAGCAGGTATTCCTTGAGCATGTCTACCAGCGCGTGGGTATCAAGGCCCAGTGTGTGTTGCAGCGCCTGATCGGTGAGCAGCGAGGTATAGCGGGGCGGGCTGTCATGGTCGACCGCCACAGTGAACAGGCTGGTTGGCGTTGCCTTGTCCTTTAAATGTGCCAGATGACTCCAGCTTTCCAGCGCCTGCGCGACATGAGCAATGCTGCTCTGGCGCAACTGGTTGCAGCGGGCGCAGCCGATCAGCAAAGCCACCAGATAGCTTTGTTCACTGCTGCTGCTCTGATTGGTGTTGAGTTTGTCGGGCACCGGCGTGCTATGCAGGCGCTTTGAGCGGGCAATTTGATAGAGCAAATGCAGCTCAAGCCAAATCCTTTCAGGCACCGGGCAGTAGAGTTGCGTGGCGCGCACCAGAGGCGCGCAAAGGCTGCTGATGGCGCGCTGCAAAGCGACCGTGAAGGTCGTTGCCAGCTCCTTGCTTGGCTGCTTGCAGATATCGACAACAATCAGCTTGTAGCCCATTGCCAGATGATTTTGCAGGGCCTGACACAGGTTGGCGACTTTGCGCGGACGCTCTTCGAGCACAATCGCCTTGTTCAGAAAGTGACGCTGCAGATGCTCGCAGACGAAGTACACCTCCGGGCGAATCAGCTCCAGCAGTTGCAGGCGATTGTCGGCTGGGGTTTGCAACTGATTGAGCTCAGCCAACGCTTGATAAAGTTGACGCGCCGTCTCGCCAATATTGGCCTTTGGCAGCCCGGCTATCCAGCGCTTGACCTCGCGTGGGGAGGCCTCGCTGAACGTCAGGCTGGCTTTGCTGGGAACCGGAACTCGCAGCAGTAAGTAGGGGCTCATTTTATCGGTCAAGCAGGTGCTCCAACATCAGTTGGTGTATTGAGTCGTCCAGATCATCCGTGAGCTGTGGCCGGACCTTGTATTACTTAGAGCATAGATCAGGCAGGAAAATTCCTACAGAACCTAAATCAATCATAAGCGATCCGGGCCGATTTCAACCTTTTACCTGAATTACCTAGCCAGAAGTTGGCCCATGCGCACTTCGCTCCCAGCGTTGAGCTGCTGATCCCACTCAACAACTTGCGGGCCAAATAGCACGACGGCGGTCGAGCCGAGCTTGAATCGACCCATCTCTGCGCCTGTTGCCAGACTGACGGGCGCGCGAGCGGCCTCGTCGTAATCGAAGGTTTTCAGCTCACGCTTCGGCGGGGTCACCAAGCCGGCCCAAACGGTTTCAACCGAGGCCACGATCATCGCGCCGACCAGCACCACAGCCATTGGGCCGCGTTCGGTATCGAACAGGCAGACCACACGCTCATTGCGGGCAAACAGTTCCGGCACGTTTTCAGCCGTGGTCTGGTTCACCGAGAACAGGCGACCTGGCACATAAACCATTTTGGTCAGGGTGCCAGCCAGCGGCATGTGTACGCGGTGATAGTCCTTGGGCGACAGGTAGACAGTGGCAAAGTCGCCGCCCATGAATGGCTTGGCTATTTCAGTGTCGCCGCCCAGCAGCTCGGTCACGCTGAAACTGTGGCCTTTGGCCTGAAAAATGCGGCCGTGTTCGATTTTGCCCAGTTGGCTGATTGCACCGTCGGCCGGGCAAAGCACCGCGTTCGGCGTGGCGTCCAGAGGGCGGGCGTCGGCTTTCAGGGCGCGGGTGAAGAATGCGTTGAAATGTTCGAAGGCGGTTGGGTCTTCAATCTGCGCTTCGCTCATGTCGACGTTGTACTGTTTGATGAACCAGCCGATCAGTCGATTTTTAAACCAGGCTGTCTTGCACTCGGCGGCAAAGCCGATCAGGCGCGAGAGCAGGTGGTGCGGCAGCAAGTACTGGCTGATGATGAACAAGCGTTGTTTCATGGGATTCCCTTGAAGGCTATCGAGGCCCGCCAATGCGGGCCGTAATAAATGGCAATGCGTGATTACTGCTCGACGGGGGTGTCAGGGTGGTTGCCCCATTCACCCCAGGAGCCGGCGTAGGCTTTTACGTTCGGGTAACCCAGTGCTTTGGCGACCAGATAGGTAAAGCCCGAACGGTGATGCGTCTGGCAGTGGGTGATGATCTCTTTGTCGGGCGTGACACCCAGTTGCTCAAGGATTGCCTGCATGTCTTTACGGATACGCAGTGCCCGGTCTTTATCCATGCCCGCGGTCCACTCGAAATTCACCGCGCCGGGGATGTGTCCGCCTTTGGCGGCAAGTACTTTTTCACCGGAAAACTCGGTAGGTCCCCGCGCATCCCAGATTGCCAGGTCGGCGGCGCCCAATCGGCTCTGCACATATTCACGGGTGGCCGTCGGGCCTTCGTTCAGTGTCAGGCTGACGGGCTCGCTGTGAGCGGCAGGAGTTTCGTCGCTCAGTGGCAGTTGTTCGGCCTGCCAGGCCAGCAGTCCACCGTTGAGGTAGTGATACTGGTTATGGCCGATAACATCAAGTAACCAGATAAAGCGTCCGGCCCAGCCGCCGCCTTCGTCGTCATAAACCACATACACCGCGTTCGGGTTATGCCCAAGCTCGCTGAACAGTTGTTCGAGTTGCGCCTTGTCGGGCGTTAGTCCGGGCGCAGGTGGCTGGCCTAGCTGGGTGCGCTTGGGGTCGACAAAATGCGCGCCAGGAATGTGCCCGGCTGCGTAGCGTGCGCTGCTGGTCAGATCGACCAGAATCAACTCGGGCGCATTCAGGCATTGCGCCAATTGGGCGGGTTCTATAACCAGCGGCAACTCAGCAAAGGCGGACATGCTAGGCCTCACATGGGATTAAAAACCCCAATTGTAACGGAAACCCTAGCCTGCGCGGTTAGCAAAGCTTGTCAGTGCACGATCAATGCATTGAGCGGTTTTGCCAAATATTTTCAGTTGAGTCTCGCTGAGCGGTTGCCCGTTGATGTCAGCCACCAGCAACATCACCACCCGGCCCTCGTTTGCGACTGAACGCAATAGCAGGTTCTCGCCGGCTAACAATGCTTTCAGCGGTCCGGGTAGCAACGCCGAAAATTGCGCGATATTGGCGGGCGTCAGGTGCAGTTGGCCGGGCTTGGCCAGCAAGCTGCGCAGCACCTGGCTTTGCAGAGGCAGCAGCGTTATGTCGGCGGCTTCTGCGGGCAAGCCTGCCAGCTCTTGTACCTTCAAGGCACTTTGCTTTTGATCGATACGCAGCAGTAACAGGCGCTGCATACCGGCGGCTTGCAATGCCTGAATCGCACATGAACTGAGCTGCATGGTGTTGCTGAAGGCGCTCGGGCTTTGCAGCAATTGCGCGCATAACTGACGCCATTGCTGCACATCGGTTTTGGCGGGGGCGCTGGCGACATTCGGCCGCAAATGGACAGCGTCCCACGGCCACAGTAACGCCTGCGCCGGATGCCAGAGCTGTTCGGTATCGCAACGTCTGGCGCTTACTGCGGCTTGCTGATGGATTTGCTGTTGCAGCTCGCCAATCGATGCCTGCAAATAAAGCCCGGTTAGTTGCTGCCAGCGCAGACTGTGCGGTCCGCTCCAGCAGTGGTGCGCGGACAGGGCGATGGCATTGGCAAGCAGAACGCTGTTGGCCGGATGCGTCAGCCAGCGGCTCAGGTTGTTGTCCTGATCCAGGCATTGCTGTTGCTGCAACGGGTGTTCGTTGTCACGGGCAATGTGCAGCGCCCGCACCAGCAGGCGTCGGTCGGTGAGCAGCGGGCGATAGGCCTGGATTATCCATTCGGGCAAGCGCCAGTGCTCGGCCAGTGCCAGGCACAGGCTAGGCAGGGAGACGCCAAGGAGTTGCTTCTCGACCTTGCACGCTTGCTCGCCATTGAGCAGAACGCGTTGTTCCCACTCATCAAAGAACTCGGGGTGGGCGGCAACCAGCGGCCACAACGGTGCCAGGAACAGAATGCTGCCCCAGTTTATTTCCTGCCAAAGCCGCGCCAGTCGCCCGGCGAATAAGCCATTCGCCTGTTGCGCCGCGTGCTGACTGATCAGCAGGATTTGGCGCAGTTGCCGCGGAATCTGCTCGATAGGAAGAGTTGGCTGACGGCTGATCAGCTGTGCGCTGCGCTCCAGGCCCAGTCGGCTCAGTGCGGTTTCCAGATGCGCGCAAGGCTCGCCCAGGGCGGAGGCGCTGCGATTGGCCTCGCGCATGATGCACAATGCCAGCGTTGGCGTGCGCTGCATGATCTCGCCAATGTCGCGCAGCGAGCGGCGGTTGTCGCCGAGTGCACGCGTTACTTGCTGCAACGCTTGCGGTGTGACCGCCAGTGGTTGTTTGTCGAGAAGCTCAAGCCACTGCGCGCACGTTTTTGGGCTGGGTAAGGGCATCACTTCAACCAGACTGATTTAAGAGGGTGGAGCGTCAACGGGTGCTGTTGGCTTGCACCGGCGCTCTGATAAAAATAGTTAGAACGCTTCGCACCAGCCTGTAAACTGCGCCACGTTGTGGTTAGCTCTTTGTCGGCCCCGCCAGTCGGTTCTTTAGTTGCGCTGGTTTTGAGCCGAAATAAATTCTGCCTACAGTCTCGCGCAAATCTTCCGATACAGAGAAGGATTGTTTAAAAGAATCCTTATTTCAGGTCTTCAAGTTTTAAAATTATGGCAAAAATAATCGGCATAATTGTGGTGTTTGCCAGCGTGCTTGGGGGCTTTATGCTCTCTGGCGGCCATATCATGGCGCTGGTTCACCCCTTTGAAGTATTGATCATTGGCGGTGCGGCGCTGGGTGCTTTTTTACAGGCCAACCCCGGCAGCACGTTCATGCAGGTCTTCAAGAAATCCTTGAAGATGTTCAGCTCGCGCTACAAGCACAGCTATTACCTTGATGTGCTGCGCCTGCTCTACGAGATTCTCAACAAGAGCCGCCGCGAAGGCATGATGGCCATTGAGGCCGATGTTGAGGACCCGGCAGCGAGTCCAATTTTCAGCAAATACCCGGCGGTTCTGAAAGATGAGCGCATGTGCGCGTTTATCTGCGATTACCTGCGCATCATGTCATCTGGCAACATGGCGCCGCATGAGCTCGAAAACCTCTTCGACATGGAAATTAACAGTCTCAAGGTTGAGCTTGACCATCCTTCGCACGCGGTTGCACGAATTGCCGACGGCCTGCCTGCGATGGGTATTGTGGCGGCGGTACTGGGTATCGTCATCACCATGTCGGTGCTGGCCGAGGCGGATAACGCCGAGATCGGTGAGAAGGTCGGTACGGCGTTGGCCGGTACCTTTATGGGTATTCTCGCCTCGTACGGTTTTTTCGGCCCGTTGGCCAGCTCGCTTGAGCACGACTCGCTGGAAGAACTGAACGTTTACGAAGCCATCAAGGCTGGTCTGGTTGCGTCTGCCTCGGGCATGCCGCCGTCGCTCGCTGTCGAGTTTGCCCGTAAAGTTCTTTATCCCGCTCACCGCCCAAGCTTTACCGAGCTTGAGCAGGCGATGCGTGGAAACTAAAGGCTGAATCATGGAAAACACTCAGCCGATTATCGTCAAACGCGTCAAGAAAATTGCCGGTGGCGGCCACGGGGGCGCCTGGAAAATCGCCTTCGCCGACTTTGCAATCGCGATGATGGCGTTTTTCATGGTGATGTGGCTGATGTCCTCGGCGACGCCGGAACAGAAGAAGCTGATTTCCGGTTACTTTCAGGACCCCGTGGGCTTTTCTGAAAGCGCCAGCCCGTATGTGATTGATCTGGGTGGCTCGCCAACGCCGGCGCCGGATCGCACGCTCAACCCTGAGCCGAGTGTTACGCCCGAGTCCACCAGCGTCGATATCAGCGAAGAGCGGGCGCAGTCGATCGCCGAGGAGATGGAGCGCGAGCGCCTCGAGTTGTTGCTCAAGGAATTGCAGACCAAGGTTGATGAAGATCCGCAGCTGAGGAACTTCAAGGATCAGATTCTTTTCGAGATCACTCAGGATGGCTTGCGGATCCAGATCACCGATGCGGAAAACCGGCCGATGTTCGATCTGGGCAGCGCGCGTATCCAGCCGTATTTTGAAGATATCTTGCTGGCCCTGACCGACACGATCAATTCGGTGCCCAACAAGATCAGCATCAGCGGCCACACCGATGCCAAGCCCTTTGCTGGCAATGCCGGGTTTGGTAACTGGGAGTTGTCGGCCAATCGGGCGAATGCGGCGCGGCGGGTGCTGGTCGAGGGCGGTTATGACGAAGACAAGATTGCCCGCGTTGTCGGCTACGCCTCATCGGCCCTGTTTGATCGCGCCGACCCATTGAGCCCGATTAATCGGCGTATCGATATCATCGTGCTGACCAAAAAGGCCCAGCGTGACATCGAAGGCGACTCGGCCGCTCCGGACGCGCAAGCGCCTGAGTCCAGCCCCGCGCCGCAGAGTGATGCCGCTGCTCCTGCTTCAGGTGTTGCGGGCGAGCCGGCGCCGCCCGAGCAGCTCAAGCAGCGGCTGAATATCTTCGAGGATGGGGTTTTGCAGTTCGATCAGGTCAAGCCGGAGTAAGCGGGCCGCCCGACTGCACGGCCCGAAACTCAATATTCGTCTTGCGGCAGGCTGGCCAGAATGTGCCGGTAGCTGGCCATCCGCTGCGGCTGAATGCGCCCGTCTTCCAGTGCGTTGAGTAGCGCGCAACCCGGCTCACGGTCGTGTTTGCAGTCGCGGAAGCGGCAGTGGCCGAGCAGCTCCTGAAACTCGATAAAGCCTGCCTCGACATCTTCACGGCTGACGTGCACCAGGCCAAATTCACGGATGCCGGGTGAGTCGATCAACTCGCCGCCACCGGGGAAGTGGAACAGGCGCGCGGTTGTGGTGGTGTGCGTGCCTTTGCCGGTTAGCTCCGAGAGCGGGCCGACGCGGGTTTCGATACCGGGCAGCAGGCTGTTGACCAGTGAAGATTTGCCGACGCCAGACTGGCCGACGAACACGCTGACGTGACCATCAAGCTGCTTTTTGAGCTGCTCCATGCCGTCGCCTTCGTGGGCCGACACTTCGAGTACCGGATAACCCAGCTGCCGATACACCGCCAGCAGCGCATTCAATGCGACGCTGTTTTGCTCGTCGATCAAATCAGCCTTGTTCAGCAGCAACAGCGGGTGGATGCCGGCATGTTCAGCGGCAACCAGATAACGGTCGATCAAATTGGCGTGCGGCTCGGGCAGCGGCGCAAACACAATCACGATCAGATCGACGTTGGCAGCTACCGGCTTGAGTTGGCCGCGAGTGTCGGGGCGGCAAAGCTCGGTGCTGCGCGGCAGTTGCGCCACGATAACCCCGATGCCCTGATTGCCCGGACGCCAGACAACCTGGTCGCCGGTAACCAGTGCGGGCAAATTGGCGCGCAAGTGGCAGCGGAACACTTGGCCGGCGAGTTCGCCTTCGAGAGCCTCGACTTCAACCTGCACCCCGAAGTGGGCGATAACCAGCCCGGTTTGCTCCGGGCCAAGGTCGCCCCCTTCAAGGGTTTCCAGCGCTTGAGATTCGCGCTTGGCGGCACGCGCTGCGCGCTCACCCTGAATTTTTTCGATCCGCCAGTTTTGCCGGCGATTGAGTTGGCGTTTGGCCATGAGTATTCCGAGGTTGAAAAGCAATAAATTCCGTTCGCGAGTCTAGCATGCGCAGCGCCAGGACTTACGCTGAAGCGCTACACTGGTGCCGCGATTATTCAGAGGCAGTTCATTGATGGGCTACGTACAGGCATTGCAGTCACGGTTTGCACGCGCGCCCTGGTTGGGCGCGCTGCTTGCGCAAGTGGCGGCGTTATTGCTGATTGGATTGCTGCTGGTGCTATTGGCCCAACTCAGCTCGTGGCGGCCCGGCTTGCTGTTGGCAGCAGGCGTGCAGGGCGTGCTCGCCGCCGGTTTAAGTCGCTGGTTTGGTCTGGGTGTGTGGTGGCAAGTGTTAGGTTTGTTGTTTGTGCCAGCGGTGTTGCTGGCTAATCAGGCGCAACTGCCTGCCTGGGTGTTTGCCGTGGGTTTTGTGCTGGTGCTGTTGCTCAACTGGAACAGTGCCACCGAGCGCGTGCCTTTGTACCTGACCGGCAAGCAAACCCGCGAGCAGCTGGCGACGCTGCTTGAGCGGCGCAGTGACGAGCTGCGGTTTGTTGACTTGGGCTGCGGCCCGGCCGGTACTTTGCTGGCGCTGGCCAAAGCTTTTCCGCGTGGCCAGTTTGTCGGGGTTGAAACCGCGCCATTGAGTTTTGCCATCGCCTGGCTGCGTTGCATGTTGCAGCCCAATTGCACGATTCGTTACCAGAGCTTGTGGCGCACCGATCTGGCTGAATTCAACGTGGTCTACTGTTTTCTCTCGCCCGTGCCCATGCCTGCGCTGTGGCTCAAGGCCAAGGCACAAATGCCGCCAGGCGCCTGGCTGATCAGCAACACCTTTGCGGTGCCGGGAGTCGAGGCTGATGAGTGCATCGAAATGGCTGACTGGCGTCAATCAAATCTGTTGCTGTGGCACATGCAGGCAGACGATATCCGCTAAACTGGCGGTTCTAGCCGAGGAGCGGACCATGCAAAATTCGCAAAACCTGATTTGGATCGATCTTGAAATGACCGGTCTTGATCCAGACAAAGATGTGATCATCGAGATGGCCACAATCGTCACCGACAGCGATCTCAATGTGTTGGCCGAAGGGCCGGTGATCGCCGTGCACCAGTCCGATGAATTGCTAGCGGGCATGGATGAATGGAATACCCGTACGCACGGCCAGAGCGGCCTGACCCAGCGCGTACGTGAAAGCAAGATCAGCCCGGCCGAAGCCGAGGCCCAAACCATCGCGTTCCTGCAGGAGTGGGTACCGCAGGGCAAGTCACCGATTTGTGGCAACAGCATTGGTCAGGATCGGCGCTTCTTGTATCGCTACATGCCGGCGCTGGAGAATTACTTTCACTACCGCTATCTGGACGTCTCGACCCTGAAGATTCTGGCCGAGCGCTGGGCGCCGCAACTCAAGGAAGGCTTCCAGAAGAAAGGCAGCCATCTGGCGCTGGACGATATCCGCGAGTCGATTGCTGAACTCAAGTACTACCGCGAAACTTTCCTCAAGGTGTGATCGCGGCGCGCTGGTGATGTTGCTCCAGCGCCCATTCGACATGCTCACGCACCAGTTCAGACGGGTGCTCGCGGCGCGCCTTCAACGCCTCCAGTACGGGGATGGTTGAGGGCGCATTGCCCAGCCCGACGGCCAGATTGCGCAACCAGTTGAGATAACCGGTGCGGCGCAACGGCGAACCTTCGGTGCGGCTCAAGAACTCATCTTCAGTCCACATAAACAACCCGGCCAGTTCGGCGTTGTCGAGGTCGTGACGCGGCTTGAAATCGCCCTTGTCAGTGGCTTTGGCGAAGCGGTTCCACGGGCAGACCATCTGGCAATCATCGCAGCCGAACACCCGGTTACCGATTGGCGCCCGCAGTTCTACCGGGATCGCGCCCTTGAGCTCGATGGTCAGGTAGGAAATGCACTTGCGCGCATCCAGCACATACGGGTCGACAAAGGCCGCTGTCGGGCATATGTCCAGGCACGCGGTACAGCGCCCGCAATGTTCGCTGGCGTGCGGCGGATCAATCGGCAATTCGAAGTCGATGAACAGCTCGCCGAGAAAGAAGTAGCTGCCGGCTTTGCGGTTGAGCACCAAGGTGTTCTTGCCGATCCAGCCGAGCCCGGCGTTCTCGGCAATGGCCTTTTCCAGCACCGGCGCGCTGTCGACAAAGGCGCGAAAACCGAACGGGCCAATCTCCTTCTGAATGCGCTCTGCCAGTTGCTGCAGGCGTTTGCGAATCAGCTTGTGATAGTCGCGGCCCAGCGCATAGCGTGATACATAGGCTTTTTCAGGGTTGGCCAGTTGCTCGGCCATGCGCGTATCACCCGGCAGGTAATCCATGCGCAGCGTAATCACCCGCAACGTGCCCGGCACCAGTTGCTCGGGGTGCGAACGCTTGCTGCCGTGAGCCGCCATATAGTCCATTTCGCCCTGATACCCGGCGTCCAGCCAGCGTTGCAGGTGCGCCTCATGCTCGCCGAGGTCGACGCTGGCGATGCCAACTTGTTGGAAGCCCAGTTCGCGGCCCCAATCCTTGATCGATTGAGCCAGCGTAACGGGGTCGAGCGCGGACGAATTCATGCGGAGCAACGGGCCTGGACGAGAGTCGCTACAATTTTGCCAGACAAACACACATCGCAACCGCACAAAAACGCCTTGGTGCGACATCCGGGCTGATAAAATCTGCCGATAATCAGCCTGTGCATCAGTAAACTGGGTGCCTGCGCTAAGGCTTTTACCGTGCCCAGACGGCATTGGTATCGAGGGAGGGCTACTGACATGACGCGCGATTGCGAGAATCTGCCACTGGCTCTCTACAGCGCACAGCAAGTGCGTGAGTTGGACGCCAAATTAATTGCCGCCGGAACCCCGGGGTTTGAATTGATGAGTCGCGCGGCGCATGCGATCTGGCGAGTGCTGCGCCGACGCTGGTCAGATGCTGGCGCGATCACTGTCTTGGCCGGTCACGGTAACAATGGTGGCGACGGTTACCTGATCGCGGCGTTGGCGTTGCGCAGTGGCTGGCAGGTGTCGGTATTGGCGGTAGGCGATGCCAGCCAATTGCAGGGCGATGCCGCACTGGCGCGCGATGAAGCGGTTGCGGCTGGCGTTCGCATCGAGCCGTGGTCGGCGCAATCGGCGCTAAGTGGCGTCGTGGTCGATGCCATGCTCGGCACCGGCTTGCGTGACAACGTGCGTGCGCCTTATGCCGACGCAATCGCGCAGATCAATCAAGCCCAGTTGCCGGTTTTGGCGGTGGATCTGCCCTCCGGCGTGAGCGCAGACACCGGGCAGGTTCTGGGCTGTGCGGTGCGCGCAGATGTCAGCGTGACGCTGATCGGCCTCAAGCTGGGCTTGCTCACCGGCGCGGCGCTGGATTGTGTGGGTGAGTTGTTGTTCGATGATCTGCAGGCCGATGAACGCATTGTGGCGGCGCATCCGGCGCGAGCGCAGCGGCTGGCAGCGAACAACGTGCCGCTGTTGGGTGCGCGGCCGAAGAATGTGCATAAAGGCCAGTTGGGCCATGTGTTGGTGCTGGGCGGTGATCGCGGCTTTGCCGGCGCCGCATTGCTGGCCGCGCAGTCGGCCTTGCGCTCGGGCGCGGGGCTGGTTTCGCTGGCAACCCGTAGCGAGCATGTCGCGCCGGCTCAGGCGCGGATTCCAGAGGTGATGACGCTGGGCGTAGCATCCGCCAATCAATTGATGGCACTGGTCAAGCAGGCCAGCGTGATGGTCGTTGGGCCAGGCTTGGGGCAAAGCGCTTGGAGTCGGAGCATGCTCTCGCTTGCCGCGAGTGGCCCGGATGCTCAGGTTTGGGATGCAGATGCACTAAATATGCTCGCAACAGGCAGCGTCAAACTGCCTGCCGGGGCGATAATAACCCCGCATCCGGGTGAGGCCGCACGCCTGTTGGGTGTCAGTATCGGCGAGGTTCAGGCAGATCGCGCGGCGGCCACGCAGGCTTTGGCCAAGCGCTTTGCTTGTGTCTGTGTGCTCAAGGGCGCCGGAACGCTGGTCGGTGCGGCGGATGGTCGCTTGCGGGTGTGTGATCGCGGTCATCCGGTGATGGCAGGTGCAGGCCTTGGTGATGTGCTTGCCGGTTTGACGGGGGCATTGCTCGCGCAGGGGCTGGCGCCTTTTGAGGCGGCGAGTTTGGCGGTGTGGTTGCATGCGTGTGCGGGTGAGATGTTGGCTGTAGAGGGGCGCGGTCTGGCTGCCAGTGATTTGTGCGCAGCCATTCGTCAGTTAATGCAGGAGCTTTCAGGTGTCTGATTTCGAGTTGTTTGCCGCCGATGAAGAGGCAATGCTGGCGCTGGGTGCGCGCATTGCCGAAGTCACTCAGGGTGTCGGCATCATTTATTTACACGGTGATCTCGGGGCGGGCAAAACCACCTTGTCACGCGGGATAATCCGCGGCTTTGGCCACACCGGAGCGGTGAAGAGCCCGACCTTCACGTTGGTCGAACCTTATGTAATTGGTAAGTTGCAGGCCTATCACTTTGATTTGTATAGGTTGGTCGATCCAGAAGAGCTAGAGTATTTAGGTATCCGCGATTACTTCGCTGGCGATGCTTTATGCCTGGTTGAGTGGCCGCAAAGAGGCGCCGGCGTTTTGCCAAAGGCCGACATGGACATTACCATTACACCCCAAGGTGCAGGGCGTCTCTTACAAATGCACGCGAAAAGTGCACGTGGCAAATCCTGGTGTGCCGCATTGGCCATCGGAGTGAAATCATAAAATGGGGTTGGCTATGCGCATAGGCGCGCGTTTTATTGCAGTTGGGGTGGTGTTGGCGGTTATGGCCGCTGAGGCTTTTGCCGCTTCGGATGTACGCAGCGTGCGGTTGTGGCGAGCCCCCGACAACACCCGTCTGGTGTTCGACCTGTCCGGCCCGGTGAAGCACAGTGTCTTTACCCTGACGGCGCCCAATCGCATTGTTATCGACATCAATGGCGCCAAGTTGGCCACCAACTTCAAATCGCTTGCACTTAAAGGCACGCCGATTACCTCGGTGCGCTCTGCCCAGCGCTCGGCCGATGACTTGCGCGTGGTGATTGACCTTTCAACTGTCGTGACCCCGAAGAGCTTCACGCTGGCGCCTAACCAGCAATATGGTGATCGTCTGGTTGTCGACCTGTTCGATCAGGGCGCCGACACGCCTTCTGCATTGCCTTCGACTCAGGTTGCCAGCACGCCGACCGTTCCTGTCACCCCAACTCAGGCGCCGCCCAAGATCGTGCCCGCGCCGAGTGGTAAGCGCGACATCGTGATCGCGATTGATGCGGGCCACGGCGGTGAAGACCCAGGCGCGCTGTCGCCGGTTAAAGGCAAGGTCGAGAAGCAGGTCACGCTGATGATCGCCAAGGAATTGCAGCGCCAGATCAATGCGGAAAAAGGTTTCCGTGGCGAACTGGTGCGTACCGGTGACTACTTCATTCCGCTGCGTCGGCGTACTGAAATTGCCCGCAAGAAGGGCGCCGACCTGTTCGTCTCGATCCATGCCGACGCGGCCCCGCGCCGCTCTGCGTTTGGCGCCTCGGTGTATGCGCTGTCTGATCGCGGCGCCACCTCGGAAACCGCCCGATGGCTGGCCGATGCCGAAAACCAGTCCGACCTGATCGGTGGGGCAGGCAACGTCAGCCTGGATGATAAGGACCGCATGCTTGCAGGCGTATTGCTTGACCTGTCGATGACGGCGTCGCTTTCGTCGAGCCTGAACGTCGGCCAGAAAGTTCTCAGCAACATCGGCCAGATCACCCCGCTGCACAAGCGTCGGGTCGAGCAGGCCGGCTTCATGGTGTTGAAGTCGCCGGATATTCCGTCGATTCTGGTCGAGACTGGGTTTATCTCTAACCCGAATGAGGCCAACAAGCTGTTCTCATCCAAGCATCAGCAATCGCTGGCACGCTCGATCACTTCGGGTGTGAAGCAGTTCTTCCAGCAGAACCCGCCACCCGGCAGTTACATTGCCTGGCAGCGTGACAACGGCAAGATTGCGCCAAGCGCACGCGAACATCGGGTGAGTTCCGGCGAGAGCCTGGCGATGATTGCCGAGCGCTACCAGATCAGCCTGGCGGCTTTGAAAAGTGCCAACTCCCTGAGTTCGAATGTGATCAAGGTCGGTCAGACCCTGCACATTCCGGCGACTTCGTTGGCGTCACAGCCATGAGTGACGCAGCACGCATCCAGCTGCTGAGTCCGCGGCTGGCGAACCAGATTGCCGCCGGTGAAGTGGTTGAACGTCCGGCTTCGGTGATCAAGGAGCTGCTCGAAAACAGCCTCGACTCCGGTGCCAAGCGCATTGATGTCGATGTCGAGCAGGGCGGCGTCAAGCTGCTGCGGGTGCGTGATGATGGCAGTGGAATTGCCGAAGACGACCTGCCGCTGGCGTTGGCGCGTCACGCCACCAGCAAGATCCGCGAGCTTGAAGACCTTGAACAAGTCATGAGTCTGGGCTTTCGCGGTGAAGCGCTGGCCTCGATCAGCTCTGTGTCGCGCCTGACCATGATCTCGCGCACCGCCGAGGCCGAGCAGGCCTGGCAGGTTGAAACCGAAGGCCGCGACATGCAGCCGCGTGTGCAGCCAGCAGCGCATCCGGTTGGCACCTCGGTTGAGGTTCGCGATCTGTTCTTCAATACGCCTGCGCGGCGCAAGTTTCTGCGCACTGAAAAAACCGAATTCGATCATCTGCAAGAAGTCATCAAGCGCCTGGCGCTGGCCCGTTTTGATGTCGCGTTTCATCTGCGTCACAACGGTAAAACCGTGCTTTCGCTGCATGAAGCCAATGATCAAACCAGCCGTGGGCGACGCGTGGCGTCAGTCTGTGGGCCGGCGTTCCTTGAGCAGGCGCTGCCGATTGAGATTGAACGCAATGGCCTGCATTTGTGGGGTTGGGTGGGCTTGCCGACTTTCTCGCGCAGTCAGGCTGACCTGCAATACTTCTACGTGAACGGTCGTACCGTGCGCGACAAGCTGGTGGCGCACGCGGTGCGTCAGGCTTACCGCGATGTGCTGTTCAACGGCCGTCACCCGACATTTGTGTTGTTCCTCGAAGTAGATCCGGCTGTGGTTGACGTCAACGTGCACCCGACCAAACACGAAGTGCGCTTCCGTGACGGGCGCATGGTTCACGATTTCCTCTACGGCACGCTGCACCGTGCGCTCGGCGAAGTTCGTCCCGAAGACCAGTTGGCAGCGCCCGCTGCGG
>MDTG01374506.1_pt1 | contig 17893 bp, 10 predicted proteins | sample 811421 | NCBI WGS metagenome assembly MDTG01 (sample SAMN05326645, study PRJNA326480) | marine metagenome | isolation source: seawater | place: Pacific Ocean: South East | collected 2011 | reverse complement strand
GGTTGAACGAAGCCTGCGGCAGTGACTGAGCCTCGGCCCCGCTTCGAGGTCGCGGAGATCCTGCGTGAGCACGGGGAGGCGTTCCTCTCGCGCTACCCCGTGACGCCCGTGCAGCGCAAAGCGATCCGCGCGATGGTTGCCTGCCGCACGGCAGCGCTGGGCGGTCACCTCGACCGCTGCACCCACTGCGACTACACCCAACCCTCCTACAACAGCTGCCGGCACCGGGCCTGTCCCAAGTGCCAGGGCCAGCGACAGCGGGAGTGGATCGCCAAGCAGGCCGAGCGAGCGCTGCCCGTCCCCTACTTCCACGTCGTGTTCACGCTGCCCGCGGCCTTGCGCCCGCTCGCGGCAGCCAACCCCAAGGTCGTCTACGCCTTGCTCCTGAACACGGCCGCCCGAACCGTGGTCGAGTTGGGGAAGGACCCGCGCTTGTTGGGAGCCGAAGTCGGCGTCACGGCGGTGCTGCACACCTGGACCACCTCCCTTCACCTCCACCCTCACGTCCACCTGATCGTGACCGCGGGCGGGTTGGCCCAGGACGCCACACGCTGGGTCCCAAGCCGCTGGGGAGCTTGCTACCTGCTGCCCGTCAAGGCGCTGGGGCGTCGCTTCCGCGCCCGCTTCCTGCGCCGGCTCGAGCGTGCGGAGCGAGACGGGAAGCTGCAGTCGACGGACGTGCCGCTGGCAAACCTGAAGCCCGCGCTCTACGCGAAGGACTGGGTGGTCTACGCCAAGCGCCCCTTCGCAGGCGTACGCCAGCTCTACCGCTACCTCGGCCGCTACACCCACCGGGTGGGCCTCACCAACCACCGTCTGCTGGCCGTGACACCAGAGTCGATCGCCCTGCGGACCCGCAACGGTACCGCTCGCTTCGCTCCGCTGGAGTTCCTGCGGCGCTTCCTTCAGCACGTCCCGCCAAAGGGCTTCGTGCGCGTGCGGCACTTCGGGATCTTCGCCAGCTCGAACCTCCGCACCAAGCTCGCCCGCGCTCGCGAACTGCTGAGCGTGGAGGACGAGGAGTCCAAGCCGAGCGACCGCGAGGAACCCGCGGAGACCCCAGACGCCATGACCGACTGCCCTCGCTGCCTGTTTGGCCAGTTGCGTCGGGAGGAGTTGCTGCTGCCCACGCTGGCCCGCGAGGAGGCGCTGTGGGACCCGTAGCGCCACGCCCACGACGAACCGCACGAACGACGCGGTCCCCGCAGTCGAGCTCGGGGTCTGGCCAACGGTACGACCGGCGCTCTGCTTCCGGCCGGGGAGGCGCCCCAAACAGTGGCTCCGCAGTGGAGTATGCCAGGGTCCCTCGATCCGAGTGAGCTGGGACGTGATCGATCCTCAGAGAGCCCAGTCGGAATGCCCATAGCGAAGTCGCCCCAACCCTCTTGGTTACGCGCTAACGACCCGCCTTCTTGAGCGCGGCGACCTTCGCCGACAGCACCCGGTCCTTCGCGGCCAGTTGCTCAACCTGCTGTCGGTCACCTCGGACCCACAAGAGGTTCACAGCTGCGAGTCGCTCGACCTGGCTTCCGGCTTTGGCCACCTCGACGAGACGCTCGCGCGAAAGGCTGGCAAGCGTCTTCACCTGAGCCCGTGCCTTGCTCTCAGAGCTCTTTGGGGAGGAACGCTTGGTCTGGCTGGGTGGGACCACCCTGTGGGACGTGCTCTCGCTGGTCTTCGCGTGAACGGGCGTTCCTGCTTGCGCCAGCGCCTTCTGCGGTGGATGCGGGTCGCTGGCCGGCTCACTGGAGGTCAACACGGCCCCCAGGGGAACGGCAAGCAGGGCTGCAGCGCAGGCCGAGAAGGCTGCGAGGCGAACATGGCTGATTCGCGTCTTCTGAAGGCTCATCCGTTCGCTCCAAGCTCTCGTTCCCAGGCCGTGCGCAGACTCTCACCCTCGGACACCTCGACACTGCGCCCAGACCACCTCAAGAGTAGCTCCGCGAGTTGGGCCGCGAGTCGCGGCTCGTCCAGTACGGGAAGCAAGGCCCGCAGGTCGGCGGGCTTTCGCTGGCGAAGACCCGCAAGGGCCAACACCCGCTCACTCAGTTCGCGGCTGGAGTCGCCAAGAACCTCGACCAACTTGGCCGTGACCCCAGTTTGACCCGGACCCAATCCTGTGGACCGGCCCAGCAGCTGAATGGCCGCCGCTCGGACTCGCTTGCTGTCGTCGTCCACCAGCGGCGTCAAGCGCCCCAGGTAGGGCAAGGGATCCACTGAAGCCACGAAGCGCAGTGCGGCCAGGCGCAGTGGTTCCTGCGGGCTTGAGAGGTGCTCGCTGATTCTGCGCGCTTGGGAGGCGTCTCGTGCATCCAGCGCGCTGTAGATTGCAGCCTCCTGAGCGAGCACCTCCCCGCTGGAACGAGCAGGTTGCGTGGGCCCGTCTCCGAGGCGGGACTGAAGCGCAATCAGCCCGATTGCCAAGAGAAAGGAGATAGCGAGCAGCGGCTTGACGTATCGGGGGGGCTTGCCCTGTTCAAGGCGAAGTTGTTCACGCGCATGCCTGGCAGCACGGCGTGAGCAGCCACAAGCGTCCATGATCTCCTTGTCCGAAGCAGCGGGGTTTTCGCCAAGGAATATGAGTGGATTCATTTGGGCTCTAGCCATACTGCACTATGACCTTGTGTTGGCTCCCGTCGCTGAATACGAAATACGTTCGATCCGAGGCCCATTCCGAGCGCAGAGATTGACCTATCTGCTCCAGCCCCCAGTTGGCGCGGGTCTCCCGGTGCAAATCGATCTGGCCAACAAAGCGGAGAGGCTTGCCGTTCAAGAATGGCCACTCTGGCTCCTGGATCCACTGCGGCCTCACGTCTTGCAGGCAGGCGAATCGCGTGCCCAGGAGCTCTGACAGCAAAGCCTCCGCGTCTTCTGGGGCGGACTCGTAGGAGGACAGAAGCTCCCTCAAATAGGTCTCGCAGTCCTCCGCCCTGGGGTCGAATCCAAGGGATTGGCCCAGGCGAAAGAGCTGCGCCAACACGTCGTCGTAGTTCACTGAAGTCCACCGCACCAGCCAGGCCCCAGAATCCAAGCTCACAACTCAAGCCTAGCCTAGCCTGATCTCTCTTCCTCTTCCCACTCCTCAATGTCCTGCAGACGACCCTCCCAGTAGCTTCCAAGCTCCAGTGCAGAACCGTCCCTTGAGAGGATCTCCCCCCTGTGATGTGCCATGACCTCGGCAACGGTCCGGCCGCTATGGTCCGTTCCGTCGCGGCGAAGGTAGGTGAGGCACTTGGCAAACTCAATGATACCTGAGTTGCAGTAGACGACCCCGAAGCTTGGAGGACGGACGATCCAAATCGATCGATCGGACTGCCGCACGCAAAGGAAGAACGGGCCCAAACGACCGAAGGCAAGGTAGTCGCTGCCTTCAAATGAGAGTGACTGACAGGTGCCGTCAAAGGTGAAGTGAGGACCAGAGGGCAGGCCTACCTCTCTCAGGAACTGCTCTTCAACTTGTCCGAACCACTGGCCTGGAATCTGGGGGAAGGGAGACAGGGAGTGCCCCTCCCAGGCAAGCAAATAGCGCTTTAGCCAATCGTCGTGTTCGGCTGTCACTGGGAGGCATCCTTCCCGAGTGCCCCCAGGATCGCGTCTTCCTTCGTTTGTCTTGCTACCTGCCTGTTTGCGGGGCTAACGTTGTAGTCGAATGAATGTGAGTACTTTGCGTTGGGGAATTCTGCCTGCATCCAAGGGTCGCAGTTCTTCTTGCAGAAGTCGTATTCGCTGTAGATCCGCTTAACATTATTTGGATCAATGTTGTTCTGCCTAAGCCAATTCCTGCCTGCGATCTCAGCGTGGACCGTCTCCTGCCCACCCGGCGAACGATAGCTCGCATAAGCCCTTTTTTTCACTGTGCCGTCAGGACCTTCGTATTCAAAGACAGCGACGTTTCGCTTGCCCTTGAGAAGTGACGGATTCTCCACCCCTTCCCTTCTTCGGTACTCGAGAGCTTCCTTGCTGAGGTCGTGCTCTCCGTACTCAACTTTGCAGCCAAGGTTATGGACCCAAACGCCCGGGGCGTCCTCGGACTGTGCGACGAAGTAGGTGTGCCAACCCTCAACCTCGATGTTGAAGTGCTGGGCGTGCTCTCGCCTCATGTCGACGGAGGCGACCTCCAGCGGAGACCCGCTTGCGGCGACTAGCATGTCTCCAGGCCTGAGATCACGCGCCTGGAGCCAGCCTCGCCCCGAAACGAAGTATGGGTGCCCTGGGGTAGAGCGAATTACCTGATATTCAAGGTAGAGGCGCGGTGCTGAATCACTTTCGTCGTCCTCTTCGGAGTTTCCGCCTTGCTTGTGATTCTGGGAGTGGCGCTCGGTCCTCCCTCGCTGTCGAACGGGAACAATCTTCAGAATGAGGACGAGGTTCGTCCTTCCCGTAAACAGCCGAGCAACTCGTCGGAACGCTTGTTCCCCTGTTTGGTCCGACTGCGACAGGACCAGGTCGCCCACCTGCAGGTCTTCGATGCGCTTCTTCCCGCGTGAAGTCAGAACAAGAGTCCCAGCGAGAAAGCAACCCCGCTTTGTCCGTGTCTTCTGGTGGCTGTCGCGGTCGGATTCGGCTTGATCCCTACTCTTTCGGCTATTGTGATCAAACTCAGTGTTCTTGGCGCCCTTTCGTCCCTTGACGCTATCCCTGACCTTGTCAATTGCCTTGCCGAGCCCAGCCAGAGTGGCTGCGCAGGTGATCTCCAAGAAGGCCGCGGCCAATTCCTCTCCGAGCGCCTTTCCAAATGTGTAGCTACGTGAGCCCCAGGCAAACGCGGCCTTGATGCTGGCTACCCCGATGGCCTTCGTGAGGAGGTAGGCGATGAAGCAGGGCCCAGCAAGCTTCTTGGCTGCAGCGCTGGCTAGCTTCGCGATCCCCATCTCCTTGAGGGCTTCCCAGAGTATGGAGGCCACCTGTCCCTTAGTCAGCTGACCAGTACGAGCCGCGTTGAACAAGTCAACGAGGCCCTGAATCTGAGCAACAACGTCAATGCCGTCGCTCCACCCCTTCGTCAGCCCTGAGGTGAAGGTCTTCTCTGTCGTTAGGCCGAACGGATCAAGCCAGTTGACCGGGTTATTGCCAGCATAGTTTTGCGCGCCGCCTCGATTCTGGTCACCTGTCCAGATTCCCAAGGGGTCACGCTGAATGAATCGCCCAGTGGCCGGGTCCAGGTAGCGATGCCTGAAGAAATAAAGGCCACTAGCCTCCTCGAAGTCCCAGCGCCGCCCAGTGAACATGAAAGGCTGTTCGACAACCGTTGAACTCGCGATCGTTCTTGAATCTTCGTTGGTCTTGTCATGCTCAAAAATTGTGACTTCGCCGTAAGGTTTGTAGCGATAGCTCTCGACCATTGCGCCGGCATAAGTAACAGCCATCACGGAGCCGATGGAGTTGTGGTGGTAATAGAGATCAACCGTGTCAGAGGTGCTGGAGTCACCGTCCAAGTCGCGCACATCCGGTAGAGTCGCGCGTAGGACTTCGTCAACACCTCCACCAAACACATAGGTCTTGTTTAGGTTGCCGCTGTCGGTCCTCTCCTCGATGCACTGCCAGTCATCGTAGTAATAGAGAACGGTGGAGAAGGTGCTGCTCTCATCCTTCTTGAGGACACGGCGTCCCTGAGCGTCATAGCGGTAGCGCACGTCTCTTGTACCGTCGGTCCACTGGACCAGACGATTGTCACAATCATAGAAGCGCTGGACGCCTGCAGTGTCTGCCTGCGTTACGTTCCCAGCTTTATCGTGGCTACGGACCTTCTCGCCGACCTGCGTGTACTGATTCATAGCCGCGTCATATGTCGGCGCGCCGGTCTCAAGCAGATACGGCTCAATCGTGCCGAAAGTGTGGACCTCCGTGCGGTTGCCTGAAGCGTCTAGGTGGTAATCGATCGACGTCGAGGGGTTGGGAACCGGAGGCGTAACCGAGGCTACGTTGTTTGTCGCCGGCAGGCTTGTCGACGCAACGTCAACGTCTACGTGGACAAGTCGATAGGCAGAGTCATAGACATAGAAGTCGCCGAGGCTGGTTTGGTCGGCCACTCCAGCGAGACGATTCTCTTGTCGACGGTTATCTGCGCGATCCCAGGTGTAGGAGTAGCCCACCAGACGCTGAGAGTCGCTGTCCCGAATAGTGTCCAGGGTCAGGAAGCGGCGCTCGTAGTCGAAAGAGGTAGTGCACGTAACTCCCTCGTCGTTGTACTTTCGCTCGAGGCAGCGCCCCCCCATGCCAATGTGCCTGAACGAGGCGATCGTCGTCGCTCCCTGCGTGACCGACGAAAGGCGGTCAACACCGTCATAGGCCCGATTGATTGGGTTGCCGACCGTCGGGAGCCCTCCAGCGGTGTGGTTCTGTGGGTAGAAGAGCTCGCGGAGGTTGCCGACGCCATCGTAGGCGCGGCTCGTCTTACCCTGGATCGCGCTGCTCAGCGACCCGAGCTTCGAGGTCCTGCCCGCACCCGTAGCGATCTGGAGGACTTCGCTCTTCTGACGACTCATAGAGTCATAGGCGAAGTCGAGGATCGTGTCGTTGTCCTCAGCCTTCGTGATGCGGCTCAACCCGTCGTAGTCCCAAGAGGCGAACGTGGTCTGCTCCTGGCCGGCCGGTAAGCCTTGGACGGAGAGGTCGGTCTTTCGCTCAAGAGCATCGTACTCGAACCTCTTGGCAACCCCACGGGGATCGACCTTGATGGCTAAAGTGCCGTTGCGGTTGTAGGTGTATCGACAGTCCGTCCCGTCGGCGAACACTTCGCGGATCTGGCGGTTCTGGTGGTCGTAAACATAGCCCGTAACATTTCCGCGTGGGTCGATCCGCGACTCCACCCGGCTGTTGCCGTCGTATGCCGTGCTGGTTGTGAGCGTGTTGATCACCTGACCGCCACCCACGCCACCAACGCGAAGGTCTTCATGGGTGCTCAGCCGCCGAGAGACGCCGTCGTATTCGAAGCGAGTGGTGTTTCCGCGCTCGTTGGTGAATGAACTGGTCCCGATTGCCGTACCAAAGGGAAAGAGGCCGGGGTGCTGGGACTTATAGGGCAGGTCGTCTACCCGAGAGGAGAGCACCTGCCCCATGGCGTCGCTTGCCTGAATGATGTTGTGTCTGCTGTCGTAGAGGTACCGCGTGGTGTTGCCCATATGGCTTGTTGTCGCCACCAGGCGGTTGAGTTCGTCGTAGAACTTCTCTGTGTAGTAAATCAGCGGTGTCGCCATCGGGTTGTCCGAAGGCAATTCGCTCTCTGTGATGCGCACGACATTCGACGCGGTGTCGTAGGCATAGGAGACGGAGCTCCCAAGGTGGTCAGTTACGGTCTGAAGACGATCCACCGTGTCGTAAGAGTAGGTGGTCTTGTGAGCGTTGTCGTCACACACCTCGACGACCTTGCTTTCCTGGTCGTAGCCGATGAGCGTGTAAACGAACTCGCTGCCCATGACCTCCTGGAAGGAGGTGGAGTCATGGTCCACCCGCGGAAGTAGCCGCGTGTGGCCCATGGAGGCTAGCGTCGTGACTGGGTCCCAAAGCTCACGCGCGACCTGGAACACCCGCCCAGAGCGGTCGTAGGAGAAGACCGTGTTCTCAAGGAGGTTGTCCCCGTCGTCGTACGCCTTCCTCTGGGTCATGTGGTTGGCCACGTCGTATCCAAAGGTCAGATAGTTCCCAAGCTCGTCTTCCTGCCGAGTCAGGCGGTCAAAGGCGTCATAGGTGTACTTGACCTGTGCGTCGAAGTTCCCGTCGTCGTCCAGGACCTGAAGGAGCTTGCCTTCGGGGTCGTAGTCGTAGCGAATCGTCTGACACGTAGTGGCGTCGCTGCTGCCTAGGACCTCTTCGTAGACGAGGTTCCGCTCGTCGTATCTCCAGAGGTGAACGTTCCCTGCGGGCTCGCGAGTTGCCACCCGCAGGAGTCGGCAGTTGTAAGCGTACGAAGTCACCAAGCGATTGGGCGTCGAGCCGTAGGCGTCGAGGTCTTGCTCAGTAAGGAGGTTGGCCGAGTTGTAGGTGTAGCGGTGATCGAAGGTGGGCTTCTCTGCCACAACAATCTGCTCGGAAGCTCCGCCCTGCAGGCCGTCGTCGTCGCTATCGATCGCCACCTGGTTCTGGATCCTGGTCTCAACCAGGTTGTTGTTGGCGTCGTAGAAGTTCTCTGTCGTGTATGCGAACGGGGTAGGGGCGGTCACCTTGGTCACGAGGTTCAGAGAGTTGACCTCATACGACGTCGTGAAGCCGCGAGGGCTCTTGGTGGTTAGGGTGTTTCCGAACGCGTTGAACGTGGCCTCAGCTGCGATCGTTGCGGACTCGGTGGAGTTGGGGCCACCAGGATCCGGCAAGCCGGTACTTGGAGTGAGGTCTCCTTCCCCGTCATAGGGAGTCACGAGGACCGTCTTCGTCGGGAAGCCAGCCTGGACGTTCGTTGTTGCGTCAAACGAGCCGTCCTTGAATTCGACGCGGTTTCGTTTGCCGTCAGGCTCTTGGGTAAGGTAGCGCTGACCCTGCTCGTTGTAGGAGTGGGAGACTTGAATGTGCTGGGCAGTGGGGGAATATGATCCTCCACCCACGGGGAGGCAGTCCGCAACCAGCGGCGCTGGCCCAACGACTGCGACAGGGTTCCCACCGCGGTCAGGCTTCCCGTCTCCGTCGGCGTCGGGAAACGCGAGCTTGTTGAAGGGTCCTGGCCCGACGGTGTAGGTGGTTGTGGGGTCGTGGTAGTCGTTGCTGCCTGTGCGTCCAAATGACTCAGGGATCGGGTCGACGTCGGCGAGCCCAGGCCACTCAAGGTTGAGGACGGTAAGCCAGTCCTCGATCGCCATGTGGTCGTACCAGAAGCGAGTGGTGTAGGGCTCCACGTCACGAGGGTCGTTGGGGAACCAACTCCTGCAGCCCGCGTCCCCCGAAACGAATGGGTCTTCTGCACCCGTGAGGGAGCCGGAGACGAAGTCGGGGTCATTGCCTCGAGGCTCAACGACGGCGAAGGGAAGGTGGAAGAATGGCTCGTAGACGAACTTCCAGACCCGATCGTCCTCCATTCCTGCGTCGGGATCCGAGAGGAGCGTCGTGTAGTCCGCACTCTTGAAGACGAGCTCCTTGCAGTTAGAGCACTCCTTCTTCATGCCGCGGACAATGTTCACCACGTTTCCGTTTGGGTCGACGTGCTGAACGAGTTCCGTTTGATCGTTGTGACCAAGGAGAGTGGTGTACCTGGGAGGCTCGGCTCCGACAAGAAAGGGATGAGCCCCTCGAGTGAGGACGTCGTTCTTCGAAATGGTGAAGTATGGCGAGACGCCCGAGGCGTGCTCTAGGATGGATACGTTCCCGCTCCGGTCAATCTCGGTGGCAACATTCCGACCTGAGGCGTTGTCTCGATCGTAGGTGTACAGTGCCGTCCCGCTCACGTCGTCGCAGGCGTAGTCCACCTGGCACACGTTGTCGTCGTGATCGTAGAAGACACGCAGAGTCGTGTTTCCTCGTCCGTCCTTCAGGCTCGAGAGCTGCCAAGTTGACCCGGACTGGGTGTAGGTGTAGGTGGTTGTTTTGCCAGCGGTTCCAGATCCAGGGCCGTTGAAGTCGGCCACAGCGGGAGTCGTGACCGTCCACAGACAGCCGTTCGCGTCATAGTCGTACGTCCAAGCACGCTTGCCGCTGGTCATTTCCTTGAACTGCTCAATGGACTGGACGAGGCCCGCCTCCGACCCCGAGCCATACGCAAGGGTTGTGGTCCTACCGGTGTCGTCGGTGATCTCCGTGATCAGGTGGTCCGAGTCACGGGTGATCAGGACCCGGTTCGCGTTCCGGTCCTGAATCGCCATGAGGTAGCCCACGTCCCCGACCGTCAGGTTGGACGGGTCCAGGTGGTTGCCACTTCCGTCCAGAAAGGCGTAGAAGAACATCGTGCCGTCGCCAGTCCGCCGCCTGAGATACTTCAGAGTGCCCAGCGGACCAGCGCCGTCGAGATCCACGTCAACCTCGCGAATTGCCTCGTAGAACCCCGTGGGGGTTACGTATTCGCGGATCGTGGTGTTTCCGCTGCTTAGGTATTCGAACAGCCTGCCGTCTCCTGAGCGAAACTCGAAGTCGTAGTGGCTGTCAGTGTTCACGGAGGCGATTGCCTCGAAGCGCTGGTCGTAGGGGAAGTGCCAATTCGGCCCGAAAATCCCGGCTCCTGCCTCGGAGTTGCTCCTGTAGACCCGGCTGATTGCAACAGGTAGCCCTCGACCTTGAATTGCAACATCCGTTTCAGAGAGGAGCAGTTGGCCAGTGCTCGGGACAACCTGTGCGGATCCGTTTCGACCACCGGCCGTTGCACTCGTGAGTGGGAATGACTCCCACTGAACCAGCGAGAGCGACTTCATGTAGTGAGTGGCTTCGAACTCGTTCTGGACCGGGATCGAGCCCGTCGTGAATGAGGTGATTGCTAGGATCGCGAGGGGCTGCGATGATGAACTCAGGTCAGCGACGCCGCCGGGTTCGACACGAATCTCGTAGTCGGTGGCAACCGAGAGGGCAGAGTTCGGCGCAAGAACCAAGGTGTGGGCGTTCGGTGTCGCGGAGATGCTCAAGTCCACGCCGACGTCGGGATTGGCAGTCGTGTTCGTGAGGGTGAGGTTGGCCGAGGTGACCGTGGCGACGTCGTAGGGATTGCTGAACGTAACCGTGATTTTCGTATCGGTGGTTACGGTAGCGTTGCCTGCGGGTGCGATTTGCACGACACTGAAGCTTCCGAGGGAAGCCACGTCGGGCGCCGGCTCGTCGCCAGGAGTGGAGCTGGGGTCGTTGGGCGTGACGTCGTTCAGGTCGTTGATTCCGTCTCCGTCTGTGTCGGCGCGCGTGGGGTCTGTGCCCAGCTTGAACAGTTCGTCGAAGTCCGAGACGCCGTCATTGTCAAAGTCGTCGTCGTCGGAAGGCCCCCCATAGATGCCCAGCTCGATCTCCTCGACGTTCAGCATCCCGTCCTGATCGTCGTCGAGTAGCGCTGCCAGAGCCCCTGTAGTGAACTCGAAGCTCTCCGTAGACGTGAGCGTTGCACCGCTCTCCCCCTGAACACTTGTCGAAATCTCAACCGTTAGCGTTGTGCTAGTGGGCCAACCGCTGGTTGGTGGGGATAGCTGGACTTGGCTGCTACTCAGCAGAGCTACACCCGAGAGGGTCAGCGGGCTCGCGCCGTTCTTCACTGTGAAGTTCGTAGAGTTGACAGTGGAGGCGTCCAGAGGCTGATCAAAGTCGATCAGGACAAGGGTGTCTGTGTATACGTCCGCGATCCCTGCCTGGGGATCGTGCCTGACAACGGCGAGAGGCTCCGGGTAGGTCACCCAGAAGGCATCGCTGTCTACGGTGACCTGCTGCCCAGAAGGCTCGTCCTCAAAGGTCACTCGGAGGGCAACCTCTCGGTCGCCATAGGAGCCCGAGGGGGGCGGGGCTAAGCGATCCCAGACGAACAGATACTCATTTCCACCACACTCAGGAGCACGGTAGGGTCCCAAGTCGCCAGGCAGGATTGTTGCCGAGTGAGGGAATCCGTCTGTCCCGCCGTCCAGCGTGAATGCAACGCTGACCAACTTCCCTCGGGTTGTCAGATCAGCGTCGCTGATCTTCAGAATGAAGGGCAGATACCGGCTGGTGTTTGGGGCGATACTTGAACCTATTGGGGTGACCGTGAACTGCACCAATGGCTTGTGCGGCTTGGCACTGGGATAGGCGTCTTCCAGCGGTCCTGAAGCCGACACGTAAGTGCCCGTCGTCGTCACCGGCGCTGCAGTCGCAGGCCCGTAAACATGGGTGGCCTCATATCCCGACCCAGACAAGCTCGTGTTGCCGAAGCCCACGCTCACGCTCTGCGCTGAGACTGCCGTCAGCTTCATCGACAGCGCCTCACCCTGATTCAGCGCCGTAGTGAACGGAACCGCCAACGTGGGCCTCGTCATGGCGCTCAAACGGAGCGTCGTGCTCAAGGTCGTCGTCACGAACGCGCGAACTGGAGTGCCCGTCGTCACCCAGGCCGTAGTCGAGTAGGTGCCCGAGGTGACCTCGGCCAGTTCCTGACCGTGCAGGGTGACCGTCGCGCCGGAAAGCGCGGTTCCACTGGGGCCTGTGAGCGAAAGGCTGAACTCGGCGTGGACCAGCGGGCTCTTGGTATCGAGGGCGAAGTAGCCGCTCTGCGTGACGATTCCGGACTCGCTCTCCAGGTAGTCGCCGCCCGAGTCCACGGTCATGGTGCCCAGCTTGACCCAGGTGCCTTGCTCGGCGTCGTAGGTCCAAAGGTCTTGGGTCGTTCCCGCAGCCAGGCACTCCTCATTGGGCAGACGCAGGGTTCCGCCGCTGATTGCGCTGGTGCCGAAGGTTAACCCCGCAGGTTGGATCGTCCACATGCGTCGAGGCTGTAGCTCGCCGGGAAAGGCGGTCGGGGTGAGCGCGCTATCGACCGAATGGAGCGCGATCATAGGGTAGTCGTCCGCAGCGCCCCCTACCACCGTGCCCAAAGGCAGTTCAAGCCGAGCGTTGGCAAGCAAGTCGTCTTCTACGTTGGTGGCAGCGGCCACGGAGCCTGCGCTCAATGTGACAACGTCAGCAATCGAGGAAGGCGTATGGGGCAGGAGGACCAGTAGCTCGGCGCTTCCCGTAGCGTCAGCCCTGACTTCCACAGTGGCGTAGCCCTCGGGGCCGGTGATCCTCACCACCTGGTAGCCGTCGGCAATGCCTGTCAACGCGGCGACACCGTTGGCTGTCGTCGTAGACGTTGAGGTCGCTACCTCAGCCGTCGCGCCCGCCAGCGGCATCGGCCGATCTAACCCACCATCGAGCACGGTGACGGAAAGATCGCCCGCCAGCGCTGGCGCGCTTCCGACAGCGGCAACGGCAGCCAATAAGAGTGCGGTCTGAGAGGAAGTGGCCATTGCGCTTGCTCAACCTCAGTGCCTGGTCAGATAGGGGGGGATGTGTGGTGTGATGCCTACTTCGAGGATCAGTCCTTCCGGAGCGTTTTCCTATGCCTCTGCCGAAGGGCCTCGTAGCGCTTTCGAAGGATTGCTCTCGCTTGCCGGTTTCGAGGCTCGAACTGAATCACCGTGACAGCCTCCTCAAAGGTCTCGACCGGGGTCTGACCAGGGAGAGGGCCTGAGAGAACTTCGGCCATGATCCGATTAGCTTGCTCCTGCTCACCTTCGGAGCAGGTGACTCGATAGGTCCCGTCGGACTTCCGTTGGACACACCTGATGGTCAGACCGGCCGCCAAGCAGGCGTTTCCAATCTCCTCGGCCCGATTTCCTTCAGCGATAGCAGCGAGCTTCTGTGCCAGCCTCTGTCTAAGTTGCTGCTGCATTGCCTCCCTCTGCTGGCTGACCCTATCTTGAGGGTTGATTCCGGCTTGGGGGCTGGCACTTGGGCTTGGAGGAGCCTCTTGCGCCCTGCTTGCGGACAGGCCCAGAAATCCCAGCCCAACCCCGACAAGAAGCCATAGGCTCAACTTGACTGTTGCTTGCATCACTAACCCCAATACTCAACTAGCAGGTTCGTGTAGTAGACGAGCACGCTGTATCCGGACTGCGTCCCACCCAGGACCGTAAACGTATGTGCACCTGCCCCGACCGTGTTTATGTTGTTGAAGTGGCTTGAGCTGCCAGACTGAGCAACCTGCGACACTGTTTCTGCCTTGGTGGAGTAGCCTGAGGCAGTGGGTGTCGACTGCCCATAGCCAACTCCCAGGTTGATCCAACCAGGGAGTGCTGTTGAGGCCTGGGCGTGCAGATAGTCGCCAGTAGAATGGAGGACTTGCTGCTGGCCAATCAATAGGTATGCGCGCGAACCTGAGCTGAACTCTGTGTACGACCCACCAGTCCAGTATGCAGAGCCGCCGATCCAGTAGTATTGCTGGATATACCGCTTGACTTGGTTTTCATAGCTCCAGACATAGCGATACTGCCGCGTGTCTCGCGTTTGGGTAGAGGAGATTGTCCGGATTGAGCCAACATACCGCCGGCTGTTGTCAGACGATTTGACCATGACACCATCCACCAACTCAATGGAGTCAGTCCTGGAGGTGTTGTTCGAGTTCCAGGCCGAGGAGAGTTCCAGAGCCAAGGCCGAAGACCCGGTGTTCCAATAGACGAACACGTCGTAGTTTCGGCTCGCAGTGAGTCCTGAGAGGCCCAGGGTCACGTTGCCCGAATTCGTGTGCCGAGTCCAAGTCGAACCGCCGTCCTTTGTCCAGACCTCGTTGCTCCTGAATGGAATCAGGTAGATCGTGCTCGTGTCTCCGAAATCCCAGATTGAGTGATATGAGCCCGCGCTGAGCCGGAATCCGCAAGCCAAGTGGTTCGCACCCCCGGCACCGCCCGCCCCACTGCCCACTTCCGTTTCACTACCACCTGAGTTCTTGTAATAGAGCTTCCCGTCGTTCTTCGAATAGAGCGCCACATGGCTTGACGCAACGCTTGGCTCACTCCCTTGGTGCTTCAACTGGACGACACCGTCAACTACAACCTCTCCGCCGACCACCTCGATGTTGCCATTGACCGTCAGCTTGTCGCTGATCTCTACATCGTCGTTCAGAATGATCGTGCCGCTGGTGACATCGGCCTGAATGATCAGGGTGGCGTCTTGCCCAACAAAGGTGGTTGTTCCTCCCGAACTCGCGCTGAGGACGTAGCGAGCGTCAAGTTGGGCAAGGGTCTGGGTGCTACTGCCATCCCACAAACCTTGGGCTCGCTGGGCGTCCATACTGAACGGGACCGCAGTCAACTTGATGCGCGATCCAAGGAGGTCGGTGGCCCCCTGTTTTACGGCGATCCAGAGGTTGTCGTTTTCCGAGAAGACGTTATTGAGTGGAGTTGCCCCAGCCCCGAGCTGAACACTAACGAGGCCGTTCACCACGGACACTGTGATGTCCTCGTCGTGCTTTAGGTTCGAAGCATCCCCGCCTGACTCTAGGTCCCAAATCTCGAAAGTCAGGGTCGTTGTGGTCGTAATTGGAGCCCCGTCAAACACCAGCCGACACTGGAAGGTGATGATCTCCTTCGAGTCCGCGGCCCTAGTGGACACCAAGCCAGCCATGACAAGCCCAAGGGCGAGAGGAGCAAGGAAAAGCAACGAGCGTTTACGCATACGTTCTCCGCTTGCAGCGGCAAACCCGCTACAGACCGAGGGAAGACAGCTAGTGGGAAACGCGACCTAGACCACGCACAGGACAGGAGCCGGGGCTTCTGCTTACTGAAGGACTGTGGATCGCGAGGCTAACTCTGGGTGGGACTCCTAAGGAACGTCGACCACACGGCATCACTATGTCTCCTGGTTGCGAGCCGTTCAAGGAGTCGGAAGCCATTGGGAACAGTGCGGTTGCAGCGTCGTGCCAAAGAGCCTTTGTTGTCGTTCCCGCCGCCCGCAGAGTTTATGACCACTGGTGCTTGGTATTCAGCCCCGCAGACTTGAGGCTCGCGTAAAATCAACGCTATTCCGCTTAACGCAGGCGGCTTGAGCGAGTCCGGAGCGCGCGCGAACCTGCTTGGTGATCCGAGCCAGTCCTCGATCCCCAGCGCCGAGTCGAGCGTGGCCGCGCGGGATGCCTCGGATCAGCCCCACGTAGTGCTTTACGGCAATGGCCGCCGAGTGCCCGAGCTGCCTTACACTCCGATAGCCGCCGGTCGTCCAGGTGTGAGGCCGAAGCTGGAACGCCGCCGCGCAGCTGAAGGAGTGCCTCCATGCTGGGGTGGCCGCTACTAGGACACCCAGGTTACCTGAGTCATTGGCCGCACCCCGTCAGGTGCTGACACCAGACTCCGATAATCAAGGCCCGCAGGTGTTGCTGTGTCCTCTGAGTCGCGGGTTGGTGAACCAGGACCCAAGAGTCCGAATCCCAGGTTCTTCAACGAAGCAGCTCCTGGCAAGGCCACAAGTTCTCCAAAGCTGCTCGGTCCCCTTTGCGCGAAGCTGACCGCCAATCGACTCCTGGCTCTCAGGACCGAGAGATCAAGCAAGCCAAGAACGCTAGGTTCGGTTTGCGACCAAGAGAATGCTCGTCCTGCGACTCCCGGAGCCAGCCTAGGCGGATTGAGCGATTGGGGCTTAGGCACTTACGGAGGGAACCAAGAAGTCCGAGGCCGCGCTCCGCGGCAGCGCCAGGCTTTCCGTATCTGACAGGAGAGGGGCACTGGGGTGTTGAGGCGCCCCTCGCTTGTGGCAATACTGGAGTGTGAGTCCTGTGTGTCGGCGATTTACGATTCTCGAGATCCTCGTGTCCCTGGTGGTCCTCTCCATTGGTGTCCTTGGGATCCTGGCTTTGATTCCAGCCTCAGTAGCCAGCGCTGAAAGAACAACCAATAGCAGACTAGCCACCGAGCTAGGAGCTGCAGTTCTCAATGAGCTTCGTCTGGCAGCCCAGGCCCCAGAGGTCGAGTGGCTCCCCGGTTCCGCTGAGAGTCCAGCGAGGCCACGGGTCGTGAAGCTCCTCTTGCGTCAGCAGAACACTGACCCTCTGGCCATTACCCTGCCATACGGCAATGATCATCTGCTTGTGTTTCCCGAGGATCGTGGCCAGGCTCTCAGCACCTTTCCTGTAGTGGACCCTGGTGGAAACTCGAAGAACGGGGCAGTTGCGGAGGGCCAGACCCTCCCTCCCCCTCGCTTCAGCTTTCGATTGAAGGTAGCGAGATCGTACGTCAATGGAGAGCGGGTCAACGGTCTCTACGACGTCGCTGTTCTCGTCTACCAAGGACTTGAGGTTGCGGCAGACGCACAACCCGAGGCCATCCTAACCACACAGATCATGGCAGGACCGCTCGACCTCCTGACCTTGGGTCGCCCGTGAGCAGCTCCCGACGCAAGTTCACACTGGTTGAACTCCTCGTCGCGGTGAGTTTGGGAGTGATCATCCTAGGGATCATCGCGGGAGTAAGCCTAGCGGCGGCTGGTTCTCGGGAGCTCTCGCTGGCGCGGATCGAGCGTGCCCGACAAGTCGAGGCTGTGCTGGATCTGATCGCACGGGATTGGGGACGCTCATTGCTTCTTCCTGGGCTCCCCTCGGCCCACGGCGGGGGAGGCCCGCCACTGCTGCGGGCCGAAGCGGGGGCGCTGTCCTTCCTGGTATTGGAAGACCCCGCTGAGCGCGCCGAGCGCGCCAGCGCAGGCGAGCTGCCCGTCCCTGTATTGCGGGCCCTCTCCTACAGCCTGAGCGCGGAGGCCAACGCCGAAGGAACGTTCACTTTGCAGCGCGGCGCTCCGACCGTCGCCGTGGCGCTGCCACATCCCTGTCGACACCTCAGCGCCGACGACCCCACCGTGGGTGACGCCAAGCCCGTGCTTGACGGCGTCGTGGAGTTCGAAGTCTCCGTTCTGGCTGGAGAGCCGCCGGTCCAGGTGTTCTGCACAGACGAGTGCTGCGAGCCAGCTGCGCCTCTCGAGATCCGTGGGTTCGAGCTCCGCTCGACCTCTCCTCGCTTCGAGGGCCTCCGCGAAGGAACCGCGCTCGAGCTCTTCAACCGACACGGTGGGGACGGGGTGCGCTTCAACCAGGGCACCTATCGTGTCCGTTCCGTCCCTACGTCCGAAACCGTCGTGCTTGATCGAATTCCCGGCAACGCGAGCGAGGACGTCGCGTATCGGGCGGTGCAGCTTCCCCAGGCACTCTCCTTGCGACTCGTCCTGCGCTGGCCCGTCCGCGCCGGTCGCTGGACCGAGCGGGTGGTGCAGCGCACCCTCGTCCGCTGGGGTCAGGGCGACCCGCTCGTGGGGACCTACGAGCGCCCGTGAGCCAGTCGTCCCAAGGAATGAGGAACCCCTCGAGGCCGGTCCCGCCGCCGAGCGAACCTTCGGGCACGGTCCCGCCGCCGAACGACCCCTCGGGCACGGTCCCGCCGCCGAGCGACCCCTCGGGCACGGTCCCGCCGCCGAGCGACCCCTCGGGCACGGTCCCGCCGCCGAGCGACCCCTC
>MDTG01064928.1_pt1 | contig 17895 bp, 14 predicted proteins | sample 811421 | NCBI WGS metagenome assembly MDTG01 (sample SAMN05326645, study PRJNA326480) | marine metagenome | isolation source: seawater | place: Pacific Ocean: South East | collected 2011 | reverse complement strand
AGATGGATGATTGCTCAACAAATATGCAATTTGAAAGAGCAGCACATTATCGTGATTTGATTCGATCGGTTCGAACAACAGTCGGTCAGCATGTTGTCTCGAGCAAATTGTATCGCGATTGCGATGCCATTGGATTCGCCGACCAAGGTGATCTCGCCGCATTGGTCGTTTTGCATGCTGATGAAGGCGTTGTCAAAGGTCAAGAGGTCTGGCCTTATGTGCATCGAGGAGACATTGGGGAAACCGTAAGTCGATTCGTTAGTGAACACTACGTTCATCGACGCCCTCCACGATTATTGCTAACACCGACTCCTTTACTTGACGGTCTGCAGCAATGGTTAGACGAACGGCGGGGTTCAACCGTCGAAGTTCGCACACCCATGCGTGGCGATATGGTCACATTGCGTACGCTTGCTGACCAAAACGCAGAGATTCAGGTGACACGATTAGCGAACAAATCCAGCGGATCGTTGGAGCAACGGGCTGCTGATGAGGCTGCAACCTTGTTGAACATGGAACAGATGAATCACGTCGTTTGCTTTGACATGGCCCAATTGCAAGGTGATGAGCGAGTTGGTGCTAGCGTCGTCATGCGGAACGGCCGACCAGCAAAGAAAGAGTATCGGACTTACATCGTCAAGGGAGATGCAATGGATGACCTTCGAATGATGAGCGAAGTTGTGGAACGGTGGTTGAAGCGACAAGAGGAATGGCCTGATCTATTGCTCCTTGATGGAGGAGAAACACATCTCAAGACGATTCGAGCGATGTTGGATGAGCATGGCGTCCATGACCGATTTGAATTGGCTGCCTTGGCAAAGAGAGAAGAAACACTGCATCGCGAGGGAAATGACCCCATTGTTTTGGATCGACGTGGCCGAATCTTCGTTCATGCGCGAGATGAAGCACATCGATTTGTCAACACATTCCATCGCAAACGGCGGAAAAAGAGCCGATTGGGCGACCCATTGGAAGACGTATTGGGCCTTGGAGCAAAGAAATTACAATCCCTTTTGCGTCATTTTGGAGGTCGGCAAGGCATCAACAATGCAAGCATTGAGGATTTGAAAACCGTACCTGGTATTGGTCCATCACTTGCTGAACGAATCCATGAATCCTTGCATCGCTAAGGATTCGGTGGCTCATTATGCATCGCTGCGAAAGGATCAATCCCTTCTTCATAGCCACCGACTTGACGGTCAACTAAACCTGCCATCTGAGCGAAATCTGATTCGGACAAGCCCATCTTTTGGGCCTTGTAGAGGGAATTCTTCGCCTCTCGTGCCGCTCGCTTTTTCTTCTTCTTCTTTCGACGGCGACGAATCAATAAAATCAGCAGGATAACGACGACAGCAGGGTACGCCCAAAACTGACCCAAAAGATACATCCATGTCACTTGCAATCGAAGCGTGACTTCATCGTCTAGCCCTTCGGGCGGGATGGTATACGTGATAACTTGGCGACCTTCTTCATCTTCGGTAATGATCATGTTGCCTTGCGCCGAAGTTCCTTCCTTGACGATGATTCCTTTCGGCAATGTAAAACTCACCGGACCGGTAAGATCGAATTCAGTTTCTTCATGGATTGTTGTGTCCCATGACCCTGTTTGGAAGGCAAGTGCTTCTTGCTCCAATGGTGGGAAGGTAACGCCTTCAGATGAGACCACACTGGTGGTCAGAATTGAAGAAATCTCATCGACCATCATCACCATCGGTTGGAGCAATGGAGAACGGAATGCCCCATTGATGTTTTCAGTCAGTAATGAAAGTGTAATCAAGTCAGGATCACCGCTGAACAAATCTCCCCATGGGCTCGAGATTGCTAACGTGAATCGTACCTTTGGAATCTTCACACTCACACTCAAGCCAATTTCATCGGATACAATAGGGCCGGGTGTTCCAAGGCCTGCAAGGCTGGTTTCGATTGAAAAATCACCAATGTCAACCGCAGAAAAATCAGGTTTTACTTCAGCGTTCTCTAATTCTTTCGAAGCAATATGGATTTCATTGGTCAGTATTTCACCCACATCAGTTCCAAATTCCATCAAACCATCCGAGGTGAGATTGAACACGAGTTGGCGTGATTCAGGACAATCCACGAATTCTGTACCACGTTCAAGACAGCGTTCAATCTTCATTGGGCTATCTGAGCGACTCATGATGTCTCCAATCAATCGAACCAAATCACTCGGTATCACTTCCATCCGAACGGTTGTATCATTATTGATGTCGTAGTACCCTTGGGGAAGCGCAACCCTATGTACGACAGCACTTGCCTCAAGACCAAATTCTACAGAAACAGACTTGGTCCATTCGTTGATATCGAACGTATCAAAGTCTACTGCAAGTGATGTTGAGACACATGTCTTTTGTGTTTGCAAACAGATGACTTCATCGTTCTCGTTAAGAATTGGATGGTTGTAAGTATATGGCGAAGGGCCAGCAATCGATACATCATTTCGGTTTTCGCCCGTTACAGAGTGTTCGAGGATGATTCGATCTTCGCCATCTATGGTCTCAATCCAATTGGGTAAAATCAACTCGAGCGTAATCTTTGAGGGGGGGAGATCGGATGGGATCATATCTTCAAGGAAGGAAGTATCGAGAACGGTCTCAAGAGACATTCCAGCATCCATGACACGACGCAAATCTTCGTTTGTAATTTCTTCAATGTATTCAGAGAATTCACTTTCGGGAATGTTATCCTGAATGATATCAAGCAAGCCAAGTTCGAACGTATTGCTCGTTGAACGGAGGTAAATCGGATGGTCGTATCCCATCGCACTTGAGCCCTGAATACAATACGAGATCGTATTTGGTGGAGTCACCGTTTCGGAACATCCAACGGAATGGCTGTAATTCAAACCACCAGCGGGTCCGTCGATACCTTCGGCAACAGAATCACTTACCCAAGACAATTGGCCCATTTGAATATCAGGACCACCTGGAATGGAGTCCGAAAATGCATCACCGACCGACTCGACTGGGAATTGATCGGTAAAATCGTCGAGTGGAGCTATTCCATTTTCATAAGCCAAGCGAATACCATCAGATGTGATTTGAGGAATTGTTGCTAAGTTGGAGAGTTCAACGAGGGAGATTCCCCAACTGTCCATCGTTTCCGTATCGAGATAATTGATACCAGCAACAAAGTCAATCTGGACAGCTTTTTCATCGAATAAATCAACCTTCAAATGCAATGAAACGGCCTCTTCATTCGGGTCCAATTCGACGATTGAGGTTGTCGAAGTGTTACGGTAACCCATGGTCAGACTAACTGTTTGTTCAGCCCGGGCTGCTCCAGAACTTGCATCCAAATTGTCCACAGTCCATTGCCCTACACAAACAGAAGGGAGACACGAATTCGGTTGGATGGAACCGTTTCCATCGACGCCAATGACCGCTGCATAATCGGGGGGACTAATGGAAAATGTCGATACATGACCTGGTTCTGCAAAGACATTGAATTGAGTTGTCAATTCAGAACCCATGATGAGGAGGCCTTGATATGCACGTTCGAGATTGAGGTCTGAATTCTCCAGGAGATTGAATGTGCTCGTCGATAGTTGAATCTCGGCGATTGTTGAGAAGCAGATTGGTGGCTCGAATACGTTGTTCTCTGTTACACCTGAGCCTGAATCATAAATCGAATCCTCAGTTGCATCGGTGGTGCATACTTCCGATGCTCCAGCCTCTGTGTAGATTCCATCGTATTGTGTGTTGATTGCAGTTACTGTTCCAAACCCACTTGACAAGAGATCATTGATGGTGTCCTCGACTTCATCAAGCATCTTATCTCCAACTGTTCCAGACCCATCATCGTAAGCAAAGTAACTGCGAATCATATCTGCAGGCACTCCATCGTCTGAATCTAAACCATCTGCAGCCAATGCAGATTCAATGAGGGGTGAATCGAGGCCGACTTTGCTCCTGTCGAACTCTCTGATAGCCCAACTAAGTGTCATCTGAATTGTTGATGTATTCTGCAAATCAAAATCATAGGTTCCTCGAATCCAATCTTGCTGGAATGGAGTTCCATCGTCATTGGAATCGTAATCATCGCAATCGCTGAATCCGGCCCCATCACAAGTCGACATGCCGTCCGCTGATGCCAGAGGGGCGAGAATCGGGGTTGCGAAAACAAGTGTCAAGCATAGTGTGAGAACCCTACTTCTCCATGTCGCACGTTCGTCCATGATGCTCCATCAGACCGAAGACCTTCAAAGGACTTCCCCTTAGGAGTCCTGTAGGCGTCGCTATGCCATTACAACCCTGCCTCTTAGTTCCTCTTGAAAAGGTGGAGTCGGTTTGGCAATCGTTGGTTGATTTGAAAGCACTCAATGCGAATTACGTCCCAGAACGTATTGGTGATCGGCTTGCAATACCAATCCATAAAGAAATTGAACTCGATGGTCTGGATGCTATTTGTGACGAAGAACACATCGAAGTTGAACAAGCTCCACCTCCAATTGATCCACATCATCGTATGCAACATACCATCCAAAGCATGGTCGGGTTCAAGGATGAATTGCTTGCGAGCATTCCCAAAAAATGGGAACGACTAAATGACTTGGTTCTCTTTCAGAAAGATGCTTTCCAAGAATCTGAATGGGAACAAGTTCTTGACCAGAATAATGACTTTTTCCATCGTATTGCTGATGCCCTCAATGTCAAACGAATCGGACGCCAACAACCGATTTCTAACGATGTAATGCGTTCCGCACAGGCTGAATTGTTGCACGGAAGTGATGGATGGGTCGAAGTCAAAGACAACGGTGTCTTCTATGGTTTTGATGCAACCAAAGTGATGTATTCCTCTGGCAATGTCACGGAGCGTCGTCGAATGGGTGCGATACACGCCGATGGAGAGACAGTCATCGATGCATATGCTGGGATTGGGTATTACACAATGCAACTTCTTGTCCACACCAACGTCAAGCACATTCATGCATGCGAAATAAACCCAAACAGCATCAAAGCTCTTGAGTGGTCTTCTCAACGAAATGAAGTTGAATCTCGACTTACGATTCACCCTCAAGATAACCTCATCACGCTTGAAGAGATGAAAGGGTCCGCTGACCGAATTCTACTCGGATATCTGCCGAGTTCTGAAGCGACATGGAGGCATGCAATCCAAGCTCTGAAACAGAGTGGAGGTACACTTCATATCCACATGAATGTCGAAGAAGAACGAATCGATGAATGGGTTAAGCAAACCATCGGCAAATGTTTGGACTATGCCCAAGAATTGGGACGAGAATGGAACGTAACGGCAAATCATCTCGAGAAAGTGAAATGGTATGCGCCTCGAGTTCGTCATGTGGTGTTGGACGTGTCTTTCTCTTCAATCAACACTGCATCATAGATCGGAGCCTCTTGTTTCGTGTTGTTTTGTACAACTACGTACCCACAGCCTGCACCAAGAATGACGAGGATAACGACAACCGCAATTAGAGCACCAGATCCGGTCTTGGATTCATCTCCAGAGGCTTGAGCTGAGAGTTCACCATTTGGATCAGCAACTCCGATCATTTCGACACGGTCGATTTTGGTTTCATAAAGCGGACGACCTGCTGTTGAAAATGGATTGTCGACATCAGTTCCTGTTGGATCATCAGATGTGGGAACTTCAGCAATTGCTCGCACGTGGCTCATCCCATCCCGAACAATTCCAAATGTTGCATAACCACCATCATCTCTGTTCTCGGGGTCAAGACCATGTGCTTCTGTTTCTGCAATGTACCATTGGGAATCCGCTGAATCTTCTTCTTGACCTCTTGCCATACCGATTGCTCCATCAACATGACTCAAGTTCTCGTTGTGTTCCAGTGGGATGGTCTCACCAGTTCCGCCGCTCCCACATTGGGCTGGAAGACCAGGGATGTAGGCTCCATTTGTTTTGCATTCAGGATCGCCGGATTGTGTGACAAAATCATTGATGACTCGGTGGAAAAAGATTCCATCGTACAATCCATCTTCGATGTGCTCGATCATGTTGCCAACGGTGATAGGGGCCCATTGAGGAAACAACTCGATAACAATCGTACCGGATACCTCTTCCTCAAAATGACCCGGCGTATAGATGACATCAATGGCAAAAACTGGATCGCCAAAGTATGAGTTCTGCATTGGTGTGTCTTCAACAACAGGCCCATCTGTCCATGTTGCAGGATCGATTCCATTGCTCTTCCAAGCAGGATCATCTTCCCCCGTCACCGAGATTGGAAGGAGAAGAAATACGAGGATACAGGACAAAACGATTCCTTGTTTGGATGTATTGCCCATGGATGAACGAGGACACACCTATTCATCAATCATTTGACTCAACTCCTACTTGAAACAATAAGATACAACCGAAGAAAATACCAATGGAACAAAAAAAGGTATTGAAAACGTTGTAGCCAGTTTGCAAGCGGAGATTTGCCTCACAAGAGTGAACTAAGGAGAAAATCGTAGGTTGATTCCAAGGCTTGCTTAAATGGCGTTTTTGGAGACCAACCCAAATCTTGTTGATACTGCAAGTCTAAACATCTGCGAGGGCGGCCTACCGGTTTATCGAGGTCGTGCTTGAATTCCCCTGAATATCCGATTACATTCGCCATATGCCTGTGCATTTCATTGACACTTATTTCAAGACCCGACCCCACATTCATCACTTCAGGTACCGCCTCAAAGTTCTCAATAGCAAAACAGAGGAAATCTGCTAAATCTGGTGCGAAAAGGAACTCACGCTTTGCCGTCCCATCACCCCAAATTGTAACAGGAGCATGATTGCTTTGTTTTGCTTGATGCATTCTGTGTAATATTGCAGGAAGCATGTGTCCGGTTTCAAGTGAAAAATTATCGTAAGGACCGAACAGATTGCAGGGTAGAACAGTCTTGTAGGATACGTTGTGTTGTTCATTCGCCATCACGCACGCTCGGTAAACAACGTATTTCGACAAAGCATAACCCTCGATGGGGCCTTCAAGCAGACCGTTTCCAATTGAAGATTCAGAAAGAGGCTGAGATGCTTCATTTGGATAGACTGTGGCGCTCCCAACATTGATCAGCCTCAAAATTCCATTTCGTACACAGGCACGTATGAGATTCAATCCCATGGCTGTATTTTGGTCGAGTGAATGATGTTTGATGGTTTGACTAGATGCAATGCCTGAAACATAGGCTGCACAATGTATCACGACATCAATTGGGTTGTCTTCAAAAAAATTCAATGTTGCCTCAGCATCGGTAAGGTCGAGTTCAAGGCGTGATGGGGATTGAACGACGTGTCCATTTTCTTTGAGCATTGGAACAAGATGTTGGCCAAGCATTCCCGACCCTCCAGTGACAAGAATGGTTGGCATGTATTATGGCACAACCTAGCAGTTAAAGAGGAATTTGATTCTAGGAAGCTACGATGCTCATACGTGGGTGATAGGTTGTCGAACAAGCACTTCCAGTGTCCTATCAGTTCTCATCATCAAAGGAGGTCTGCCGAGCTCGCTCCATCGCTTCCTCGCTTGTGAACCAAAATGTTGGCGTCTGTCCCAAGTCCTCGTCCCAGCGTTGAACTGCACGAGCGAACATTTCACCTTCTGTGTACGTCTCGCACCACTTAAGACACCAATCCGCTTGCTGAATCATTGCCTCATCATCAGGAGAAGTGCGCTTCAATACCTCGGCCTGTAATGCAATCGTCATGACCCAAATTGGAGCAAGGGCATATGTTGCAAAGGGGTTGCGCTCCATATCGACATTTCGATACTCGGTCCAGAGAGAGAACACTTGATCGTACAGAAATCCGATTGTGAGAACGGCAAACATGACGGTGAAAAAGATGACAGTAAGTGCGAAGTACGTACTCGATATCCCAAAGAATTCATTCGGAAAACAAGGCCCAGCGCTGCATTCCGCAGTGAATCTCCAATTGATCAATGGCCAAACAAGGAGGGTAATGGTTGTCCCCCACAACAGGAGACTTACAACTGCTTGGGATTGTTGCATTCTCCAGTATTGCCTCATAGCCCATTTTTTGAAAAATGAAACCCCTTCAGGACTTTCTGTCATGGTGTTAACACTGGCTCCATCATTAAATAACCAATCCCCTCAATGCTTGGATAGACTCAATCAAAAATGTTGGCAAGGTGTACGGACGTCCCCAAAGGTAATTACCACCAGAGTTGAGCGTTAAGTGGCGATGAGGTTGACTGAACGGCATATCCTCTTCATCCCCTCGTGGTACCCGAGTTCAGATGCCCCGCTTGCGGGCACCTTCTTCCAAGAACAAGCAGCGATGTTTGCTGAAGTCGGCCACAAAGTCGGAGTTCTTCATGCGAGATTTCACGACCTCCCATCTGCAACTTGGCTGAAAAGTCCATCAGAGCCGATTACAATTACTGAGGAAAAGAACATCACTGTCGTCCGCGCCAGTAAACGATTATTGCAGCCGGGGCCGTTCCATAGAATCCCTCCAATCTACAAATCATGTGTCCGCTCTCGAGAGAAGTTGGCGTTGAAGATGTATGATGCGTACACAGAGCTCAATGGAATCCCTGACATCATTCACGCAAAATCCGCTATGTGGGGTGCAATCCTTGCGAAAGCAATTGCCGAACGAGAAAACATCCCATATGTCGTGACGGTGGGTGCGAGCATATTCGCTCGAGGAATCGTCGGACCAAGAGAGCTAAAGACCGCTGCGGTTACATTGAAATCAGCCAATCGACTCCTATCGGTTAGCAGCACACTAGCAAATGATTTAGAAAGAATTCTCAAGATTCCAGCCTCAGACTTCACCATAGTACCAAATATGGTCGACCCTGATAAATTCCCTTTCACACCATTGCCCAAGAATGAAACATTCACCTTTGGATATATGGCCAATTTGGTTGAAGACAAGGGGCATAGTTTATTGCTTCAGGCCTTCAAAACCGTACCGAACGCCAAACTCTTGTTGGCTGGTGACGGCCCACTTCGAAAACAGTTGGAACAACTTACCACCACACTCGGAATCGATGATAGAGTTGAGTTTGTTGGTCCTATCCCTCGAGAAAATGCATGTGAATTTTTCCAAGAGATCGATGCTTTCGTCCATCCAAGTCGATACGAAACATTTGGCATAGTCTTGGTCGAAGCGCTTTCCACCGGTAGACCAGTCATCGCAACTCGTTGCGGTGGACCAAACGACATCATCCGAAGCGAAGATGGCATACTCGTCGACGTCGATAATGCCGACGGTTTATCTGAAGCAATGCGAGATATGATCGGCATGGAATGGGACACACAACCAATGCGTGACGGCGTCGTAGCAAGATATACGAAAGCAGCTATCCGCAGACAATTACTGGATATTTACGATACCATGCTCTAATCCGATTCTTCAAGCAAGGCTACTGTATTCATCACCCACAGACTTGCAAGAATGTTGGCCTACATACTAGGCGAACAAAATGTTACGATGTTAGAAATAAGTATAGCACGCATTCTAAATGATGACCCAGAATACGCAGAATTTCGCAGGCACATTAAATTCAAACGTGGTGCCTTGGCGAAACACCAGTGAAAAGCATTGGATGTAGACAATACACCAAAGATTCAGATTGAAGTCGCGCTCACTAAAGTTACACCGACTTTTTGTAGAAATAGAAATCAGAAATCGAACGTTCAGGGAAGCGGTTTTCGATTTTGTTCACAAGTTCCCAGCCGGAAATATTTGCGCCGACCCATTCGACGAATTTTCGATTCCTACAATGTTCAATCTCTTCTGCTTGCGCATCCTCAGAGTTACTTGAATAGACAATGACCCAATCACTCGCCAGCTGGAATAAATGGTGCATGTATGTTTCAAACACTGCATCCTCAACTAAGTGGAAAATAATGTCCAATGAGAGTGAAAGTTGCGCCTTCGCTTCACCATCGTATTGGTCCGGTACATAATGAATAAAATTCTTCGAGGAATCAGCCGAGTACATCTCTGTACACATCTTTACAGCTGTTTTAGAGATGTCATAGCCTGTATACTGTGAGACATCCATCAATCCAAGTTGGTTTCCATCACCACAACCCAATTCGACTACTGTTTCAATACCGTTTTCAGCCACAAATGCGTTAATCGTTTCAGCCTTGAACTCCGCCAATCCACCGTACGAACCATCCCCCGAAGTACCTCCACTACGGTAACGGCGTTCCCAATATTCAGCCGACCCTGTGAAAGGACTGTTTCTATGGCGCATTCGAAAGAGCGCACGCCGAATCCGATTTATCATTCAAAAACCTCAACAGACACTGGTATAACCATTACCTGATATTACGGGGACAACCCTTTTGCTCAAGAACGTTCCCTAACTATGGCCCAAATCAGTTCTACCTAACACGGTACACTGGAGCCTCACTAAGCTGGGCGCTCATGTTGCCCGCTGCTCACTCCTAACCTTGGCTGGCTCAATGGGTGAGTGTAGAGTCGTTCAAACAGACTGGGCTCAACGGCCTTCAAACAAATCCTCAAGCCCGGTGCGGAAGGCTGCCACAGACCGCCGATGATCAACCATTTGTGTGTGCTTGCGCGCCAGTGCCCCATAGCGCTCTCGGTCCTCATACACGGCCATCAGGGCATCAATGACTGCATCCGTATCATGACCATCGTCCACCAGAATACCTCCCTCTCCCAACGCTTCCTTTTGCGAGCCAACGTCGGAAGTCACACTTGGTACACCGAACAAGCCTGCTTCCCCTATGACCCGTCCCCACGTTCCTGTCCTCTCAAATAGAATAAGATGGATATCGATTTTCGAGAAGAACGCTGCTGCATCAATGTAGCCTAGAATCCGTGCGTTTGGATGGTGAGCGAGGTCTTGCGAATACGTATTATCTCCTGCAATCAGAACTTCTGCCTCGGGCCATCGTTCGAGCAACCTAGGTAGGATGCGTTGAGATGTTCGAAGCCCCTTTTCAGGGACCACTCCCATAATCCCGATGGTTGGTGGAGAACCAGCAGGTCGCTTCGCTTGCTCAGCCAAACGCAAGGCGTTAACCTCTTCTATACTCCCAAAACGTCGACCAAAATCGATTGGTAATGGTACGTTGTGACCTTTCTGGATGGAAAAACGTGATTCGATATCAGCCAGCAAACCTTCCCCAGCTGCACACACGAGGGCTGCGCCCTCCATTACGGGGCGAAAGCGTTCCTCAAGCAAGAAAGGCTTGTCATCTCGAACGAACATGACATAAGGCATTCCACGGGAAGCAAACGCTTCTGCGGCCCCTGGTGCCCAGTCAAGTTGGGTCAAGCCTATGCCGCCTTCTACATCGTGTTTGTCCAACCATGAACCAACTTGTGCGGCGAATTGGGAACTTCGCTTGGCAATGTGTCGGTCAAGGGCCCACTTTCTACGTCTGAGCTCGCCTTTGCGCTCTCGCAGGACCCATGCGACCTTCGACCAGAATCCTTCGATAGGAAGATCTGTGGTGGTCAGTTTCACATTGGGTTCAAGCAAACCGATAGGGTCGCCTCTGTCGTGACTTGCAAAGGCACTCACCGTCCACGCTGGATGCGTTGGAGCATCTTCAGAAGGCGACAATGGTACAAATGATGGTGCGGTTTCAAGCGTTGGTCCAGGTGAAGCAATACCGTTCAGTAAAGCTGCCAAAGAGCGCTCTGCGCCACCACCCGGTGGATCGATATCTCGCACTGCAGCAAAGAGTCGCCGGGTGCTCATACCTCTTGCTTAACATCGTCCTCTTTGAGCGTTGTGGGCTCTAAACAATGTTAACCAAAGCTCAAGGAACAGGTTCTGTAGTTTCATCCATTTATGAGAAATCCATTCCTTGATTACCTCAACTTTACTTCCACAGAATCGCCACCCTCTTCTATGTCCACCGAGTGGCTCGCTCATGGCTGACGATGTCGTCGAAGCGGAACTCTTCGATTCTTCATCAGACCGTAGTAAAACACAACTGAACATCTCACTTGGGGCAACTATTTCGTTTTGTATCGTCTTTTTGTTTCTTTCAATGTCATTTGGTGAGGCGTTACCGGACGAGAATTCTGTCGAGAGCACCTACGATTGGTGGGATGTGCCGCTCAACGAGCGTCACAACATGGATTTGCCAATGGACACAATGCGTGCACAACTTCCTGAGGAGGGTAAGTACGAAATTCAACCATACACGGAGCACTTCATCACCGTCGACCTACCTTCATCAGAACAAGACGTTGGGTATCCAGACGAAGCAAAAATGCATGTCGCCTTGTGGTTACCTGAAGTAGAGGAAGGAACCAAGGTTCCTGTCATCATGACCATTCATCCTTACTATGACTTTGGTGGTGAAGGTATGCCTGGCATTGGAGCCGATTCGAATCCGAACACCATTCCAGACGGTGGTGTTGGACAGTGGGTCTACGAAACCTTCGTTCCTCATGGATATGCACTTGCTCAAGCAAGCACGTTTGGGACCGGACAATCAACCCACTGTCAAGACGTCAAAGGCCTCGGTGAACAGGTCGGAATTCAAGCAGTCGTCGATTGGCTTGGCAAGCAGAACTGGTCGAATGGAAACGTCGGACTGATGGGCAAATCCTATGCAGGAACAACCAACTGGGAAGCCGCTCAGCAACCAAGTGAACACTTGAAAACCATCGTCCCAATCTCGGGCTCCATTGGGGTACAAGAGATGTTTTACCGCAATGGTTCATCTGAAGCCCGAGCCATGGGATATGATGCAGCGTACCAAGCTGCTACATCGGATTTGACTACAGATGATATGCGTGTTTGTTCTGACGACCTTGTAGGCCCGCTCAACCCGTGGTCGACCTATGCTTTTGCTGAATTTGGAGGCGCTGAATGGAACGACTATTGGGATGAACGTCGTCACCTTCCTGATGTGTTGGAGAATTACCGTGGAAGTGTGTATTTGGTCTGGGGACTCCAAGATTGGAACGTTGACCCCTACCATGCATTCCCGACCTATCAACTGATGAGAGATGCTGGAATCAATGCGCGAGCAATCGCAGGCCAATGGGCGCACAACTATCCTGACCAACCCGACCGTCACAGTGAATTGGGTACTGGCTACGGAGGAGAGGCCTATCCAAACATGACCCGAATGGATTGGGCGGTCGAATTGTACGGATGGTTCCAATACTACCTGAAGGGAATCGGAGATGAGCCTGAGCCAATGGTTCAAATTCAAACCCATGATGGGAAATGGCACGTCGAAGAAACCTGGCCGCCTGCAGACATGAATTGGCAAATGGAATCCATCGGGACGGACTGGAACGGCGATGGAACAGTCAATGGCTTGGGAGGATCGGTTACTCTTACAAGCCAAGTTTACGAAGAGGGATTGCATATTTCCGGACTACCCACGCTTCACCTTGAGGTTTCAACTCAAGCATGCAATGGAGGACAGATCTTTGCTACCCTTTACGATCATACACTTGATCTTCGCCTCGGCCATGCCACAATGGATCTTCGCTACCGAGATGGTGGCTACGATGCAAATCCAGTGGCGCCGTTTTCGTCCTACACGATGCTGATGGAATTTAATCCACTTGACGTTATTGTACCTGCAGGCAATTCGCTTCGGATTGAACTGACCGAAATGGGCGAGGATTATCTTCCAGGTCCTTGTGCAACAAACCCTCTTGGAGGATTATCCATAGATGGTGGAACGATAGGATTGCCACTTATCGATCGACCTGTGAATCATGAAGCATGGTTCCTTGCCCCTCCTTGGTGGGAGCAAGAAGAAACTCCGGCGTGATTAGTCTTCGTCTTCTTCCCAAGGTAGCCAATCTGGCTCGCCTTCAGGACGATACCACCAGTAACCATCATCGTCTTGGAACCATTCTGTACCGTCTTCATCAATGGAATAATTTTCATCGTCATCGAAGGTTTCTTCCTCTTCCTCTTCAACTGCCGTTGGATCTTCAAGTCCAGATTCTTGGGAAATCATCGCCTTGACATTTTGCAATTCGTCTTCTTCGTCTGCAAAGACTCGATTTTCTGTTCGAATGGTAGCACTGTGGTCACCTGCTTGAATTGCTTCATCCGAATCAGCAAAGAAATCATCAGTCATACGGGCTTTGAATTCTTCAAACTCATCACGACCAAAACTGCCAGTGAATTCCTTCCCAGAAGCAGTCATAAGTTCGTCCAAGTTCTTCCGCTTCCCGAGATTAAGATCGGGAGCGTCAGGTGCATCTCCTGCGTAGAAAGCATCTTCTTCAGCGAATTTGGGGAATGAACGACCTTTCGGATCAGCTTCTTCAATCGCTTCGATGACAAGGTCGTGCTCATCCTCATCAATTTCTTCTTCTTCGTATGCTGTTCCCACAACATCTACAAGTTTCTTGAGGGTTTTTCCGAGTTTGCGTTCATCGTCTGCATGCTCAGTTGTAAGTTTCTCAACTTGCTTGAGAAGGCGTTCGTATGGCGTTCCTGTTAGAGCGCCGAGGAAACGTCCGAATCCTCCTCGCTTCTTCTTCGCCATGACTTATGCTTGTGCTCCACTGTTTTCAAGGATTCTCCTTCAACCGTCCCTTGATGAAGGATGATGCATTGGCAATGGTGTGGTCGAGGCTTGGTTGGTCGAAGCAATGCGTTCTTACAACGCTGAATCCTATTCGATGAAGGATTCCTATGCAGCGCAGTTGCACCTTCCTGGTTCTCTTTTCCGAGACCTCGTTGTCTGGGCACTTCAATCACTTCCGGACGAGATTCTTGTTGGGCTTGATGTCAATGCTGAACGCAAACACATCAAAGAAGTGGAATTGGCCTTTGAGGGGCAAGAACATGTCTCCAATCTCTTTGGTGGTCAGGGCTACGTCATCAAAGAGGCACACGTGGTAAATCGGGGCGATTCCTATTCAGTTCATCATCTCCCAGAGGAATGGACTGATGATTTGTTTTCTGGACAGCGTGGTTCGCGTGCAGGTCGATTCACACATTGGTTGCACACGCACCCCAACGCCCCTGCAATTCCAAGTGGAGCAGATACAGATGCGGCTCAGGAAACAACCGGTGTCGACATGATTCTTGGATTACGTTTTTCTCCAGAAGGACCGCTACCATGGTTCGATGATGTTGATGGGACGAGGAGAAGTCTAGGTACTGACCATGCACCAAAAACCAAGCGTTCATGGTTTTCAAGAAAGGAACTTCCAGTTCTTGGTGTTGCACCAACAGGTCATTCCATCCACGACATTCAATTAATTGCCTTTCACAAATCAGGACTTGGAGTGAATGTAATTCTTATCGATGAGAGTGGCTATCCGTATGGATGGGACGATCTTCTTCATTCCGAAATTTGATTGTAGATTCTCTCAAGTCGCTCTGGGTTAACGCCCATGTCTCCAAGACCTAGACGAGATTGTGAATGGAGTTCAATCTCAACGGTCGAATCATCAACGATTTCTATTGAAATAAGTACATCATCGGGAAATTGCCAAAACGGCGTATATTCGACAAAGTGAACATAGTATGTCGATTCCGTTGATTGCTCTTCAAGAATATTGCAGTCGTATTCAAGAATGTAATCTAAAATTTTGATTCGAACCTCTTCCATAGAACGATTGAGCGTCGTTGATGATGCATCCATTCGATAACTGGCATCGCCGCCAAGGTGAGCACAGTTTGCACTGCCATCTGGACATGTTTCCATGTCTGAAATCGTTTCATCCTGAGCAGCAACAAGAATCCATGCTTGAACAAGAAGCCAAGGCGATGCAAGAATGAGCGTGAGCATGATTGCTTTACTCAGTGTAGGATGCATGGAAAACCTCGATTATGGTTCTCCATTTTGCTTCCATCCTCTTAATGCATAGTATTTCTCCATACAGGCATTTTCATCGTCATCGTTGACGAATGAAACCATTCCTGCAGCGATTCCAGCAGGGATTGGCTCTTTTCGAAGGCGCCACGAGAGGAGGTCTTCTTGCTTGGCATCAACACCAAGTCGGTTCCAGTGTTCGACGTTCCACTTTCGTGCAAGGTCCCATTGTTGGCTCGCTCGTTGCATCAAATCATCCCAAGATGCATCGTCTCCAGTAATTGCATTCCAAGCATCGAGCATGACTTCGTTTGGCGTAGCTCCTTTGGCAAATGCACACAAGATCATTGAATCACGAATCACGATACTGTTTTGACTTTCAATCAACTCTTCCATGAGGTCGATAGCCGATGCATTTGGCAAGCCTGTTGGTTCCTTGTAGCCCGCCCGCATGTGGGAAGCGCCCACGTTTGCAGTCATGTAGGCCATAGCATTGCCTCGCTTTCCACGAGGATCCCAAGCAGGAAGGTCAAGTCCTTTGCAATGTGCTGAAAGCCGAGTTGCAGGATGACCTGTCACCTCTTCGACATGTTTTGCAAAGGCTACCGCGCCTCCAGTGAGTACGGAAAATAAGTTGTTTGTGCCAGGCTCAGAAGTAGCAAGAACAGATAGCGCAAGTGGAGGCAATTCTGGTATCCCAAATTGCCACGGAACCACATCACCTTGTTTGTATCGCCCAAAGTCAAATGGAGCGGGGAAATGGTCTGGCCAATTGGATGGAAGCCAGCCATGCTCCACCAATTCACAAACTATGGAAAGTGCTGCACCACCGGAGATGGTGTCGATTCCAAGACGATTGCATGCATCGTTCCCGTCCATCACGTCAAGTGAACTTGTCAAGCCTAAATTGGCTCCGAGCATGGCCAATGTTTCATACTCTGGTCGATCGACTCGGTCAATATGGACAGGTCGTTTTCGAATCTTCTCTCCATCGATTGTTGGCCTGTCTGCTGCTTCACATGCAATGGGGCAGGGGGCGCAGCAAGCGGATTGCTTCGCATCTGGGAGCGATTCATGCCAATGTTCTCCTGATAATTCATGGGCATCAAGCGTTGTTGTTATGGTCACTGCTTCCCCTTCATTTGCAACGACACCACCTTGGCCACCACTTACCTTCAGTTCTGAAAAATCCGGTATCATCGCATTGGTTGAACTGTAATTTGCAGTTGGCATCCGGCCGTTTTCAGATGCATATATTGGGCCACGACTGGTCCCAAACGAATAGAATGGATCACCCGATCGTCTTCGTAGCCCCATCTCCTGTCGTTGAATCTTGACAGCGGATTTGAGACTGGCCTCACTCGAGAAACGGATTCTATCTTTTGTTGTCGACTTAACCGTAACTGCTTTCAGATTCTTGAATCCAAATGCAGCGCCAGTACCTCCACGTCCAGCAGCTCTCCTACCTGCGGTCAGAGGGCTAGCAATGCGTATTCCGTTCTCTCCTGCAGGACCAATGGACAAGCATTCACCCTTTCCTTCGAGAGTTTGTTCAACCTGCCATGTCGTCATCCCAGCTAAGTCACGAGCATCAACCAGTGCAGCATGACCATCAACAATCTCAAGCCTGCAGAGATGGTTCGATGCACCTGTAATGAAGAGACCATCCCAGCCAGCTTGGCGTAACACGTGACCAATGTTTCCTCCGATGTAGGTATCAATATACAGGTCTGTCAACGGAGAGCGCGTGACAACAACTGCCCTACCGGATGAGCCTACTGTACTGGCTTGGTACGGCCCAGTCATGAACAAGAGAGGATTTGTTGGATGACGTGCTGTATCAATGCGCCCTGTAACAGGATGTCGGAGATTCATGGCTTCGTCATAATCGGTTGTATCCCATTCAACCAGAAGACGTGTAGCAAGCCCTTTACCCCCCATTGATTCAATCAACCAATCATGAGGGATTTCTCTGGGTTCAACTGTTCCTAGTGACAGATCTACCCAAAGGACGCGTCCCGGGAAACCATCAAAACGCCAGTCAAGAAGCACCATTGATCAACCCATTGTTCGCTTCCAAGTGCCATCTTGTAGTTCGTACATCATCGGAACCCCTGTTGGAACTTCCAAACCAAGAACTTCCTCT
>MDTG01134613.1_pt1 | contig 17896 bp, 14 predicted proteins | sample 811421 | NCBI WGS metagenome assembly MDTG01 (sample SAMN05326645, study PRJNA326480) | marine metagenome | isolation source: seawater | place: Pacific Ocean: South East | collected 2011 | reverse complement strand
TCCTTAGCTATTTAATGCGATATTATATTCAATTGATTATAATACGCACATGAAAGAAAATTGGCAAGAACAACTACACAGCTTATTAAACTGTGATTTAAAAGAATTATATCCGCTAGCACGAAGCTTAAATAGAAAACTAGAATTTTACGTGGGTCCTACAAACTCAGGTAAAACATATAATGCAATGGAAAAATTAAAGCAAGCAAATTCAGGACTTTATTTAGCACCTTTAAGATTATTAGCACTTGAGGGTTATGAGGGCTTAAAAAAAGATGGCATTGAAGCTTCATTAATCACTGGTGAAGAACAGATGTTAAATGAAGATGCTGCTCATGTATGTTCAACTATTGAGATGATTGATTATGACTTAGATGTTGATGTGGCAGTTATTGATGAAGTTCAAATGCTTGATGATATAGATAGAGGTTGGGCTTGGGTTAATGCAATTATTGGTTGTCCTGCTAAAAAAGTAATAATGACAGGAAGTGTAAATGCACTTGAAGCTATTAAAAAAATCGCTACTTATTTAGGCGAAGAGCTTGAAGTTGTAAGACATAAAAGAAAAACAGAACTAAAGGTAAATGAAAAATATACATCTTTAGATAATTTAGAAGATGGAACTGCGTTGATTGCTTTTTCAAGGGCAGATGTTTTAAAACTTAGACATAGACTAAAGAAAAACTATACAGTGTCTGTAATATATGGAAACCTTTCACCTGAAGTAAGACGAGATGAAGCAAGAAAATTTAGAGAAAATAAAAGCCAAATCCTAATAGCAACTGATGCAATTGCAATGGGTTTAAATCTTCCTATAAAAACTATTCTTTTTGCAACTGATACAAAATTTGATGGAGTATCAAGAAGAAAAATTACAGTAAATGAAATAGTTCAAATAGCAGGTCGTGCAGGAAGGTATGGACATTTTGAAGCTGGGTTTTTAGGTGCAACTAGGCGAGATATTTTAAAGCATATAAGCCAAGAATATAAACAGCCAATTAAAACTATAAAACCACCTTTTAGAGTTAAGATAAATGCTCAACAATTAGAATCTTTATCTTCACATATTAAAACTACATCTTTAACAAAAATATTAAAGTTCTTTGCTGAAAATATGTCTTTTTCTGGCCCTTTTGTAGCTGCAAATATTTCATCTATGATAACAGCTTCAAAAATAGTTGATACAAGATTTTCTATGAAGCTTGAAGATAAGTATTTATTAGCACAAGCTCCAATCACAACAAGGTCACCTATTATCCTGCAAGCTTATGAAGCTTATATAGCAGCTGTTGTAAAACAAAAAGTTTGTAACTATAAACCATCTATTACCTTGCCGAAAAAAGCGATAACTCAAAAAGATTTATTACTTGTTGAAGATGAGGTAAAAAAAATATCTTTATATTTATGGCTTTCGTATAAACTACCTGAAATATTCCCAGACCATGACAAAGCTTATATTTTAAGAAACACTTTCAACTCATTTATAGAAAACTCGTTAAAAGGAAAAATCATTCAAATTGATACTCCAAGAAGAAATGACTTTAAAAGAAAAACAAATGACGAAAGAAGACCAAGAAGAGATGAAAAAACTTCATCAACAAGAAATGAAAAAGAGTTAAGACCTAGACGTGCAAGAAGTGAATTTAAACCACGAAGAAGAAGACGTGATTAGTCTTGATAAAATATTTTAATAGAAAATTAGTTAAAATATTACTAATATTACAAAGCAATATCTTAAGAAAGGAGTTTTTTTATGTTCAAGTTATTCAAAAATAGCACCAAAGAATCTTTTCAAAAAGAGCTATTTAGTGATGATATTAATATACAAAGAATCCAAAAAGATATTGATAATGGAAGAGAAATTAATACAATAGATGAGAATGGAAGAACGATTCTTTTTTCTCTATGTGCAAAGAAAAAATTTGAAGCAATAAAAATTTTAATAAAAAATGGTATTAATTTAAGTGTAGAAGATAAATACGGGCGAACAGTTTTAGACGATGCTATAAATCGTACTGATGGTGTAATGATTAGGTTTTTACTAGAAAATGGTTTTGATATCAATCATAAAAACTCAAGTAATAGGACAATTCTTCAAGATGTTGCCTTAGAGGGAAATTATAAAATTTTTCAAATACTAATGTCTTTTCATCCTAATTATGATGATTTGGATAGTTATGGTAGAACTGTATTATTTGATGCAGTTGAGGGTGGAAATGTAGACATTATAAGAGAGTTAGTAAATCATATAAAAGATATAGATATTACTGATGAAAACAATGAAACACCCCTTTTTAATGCAGTTTTAAAAGAGAATACAAAAATTGCAGAAATATTAATAAGTTTTGGAATGAACTTAAATAGTTTGGATAATCATGGACGAAATGTATTATTTAATACTATGTTATTGGGTACAAAAAATATTGATATCTTAAAGCTAATGATTAAGAAAAAAATAAATATTAATCAAATAGATATAAATGGTGAAAATATCTTAGATGAACTTTTATATATTATTTCCTTACAACTTCAAACTCCTAAACAATTGTCACAACTTGAGGGTAATTATTCTCTAATTACAAAAGAGACAAAATATCTAGAATTAGCTCGTATTTTAATTGAAAATGGCCTTGATATAAATAAAATGGATGAATATGGACTTACAACATTAAGTAAAGAAGTTGAAAAGAAAAATTATGAACATATATCTTTTTTAATTGATTGTGGTGCTGATGTTAATGTAAAAAATATAAATGGTAAGACATTATTATTAAATGAAATAATGAAAGGCAATTCAAACTATAAAATGATTTATTTCTTAGTTAAAAATGGTGCAGATATTGAATTAATGGATGCAGATGAGAAAACTATTATTGATGATTTAGTAGAAATTATGTTAATTCAAAAAGGCTTTAAAGAAGAAAACTTTGAAAAGTATCCAAATATTTACGAAGAAGAGGATTATTTTGCATTATTTAAAAAGATGCTAAATTACAGACCAAATTTAGATAAAAAAAGATCAGATGGAAGAAATATTTTATTTGATGTAATTATCTATAACGATTTTGATACATTAAGACAACTTTTTAATTATGGTATAAATCCTAATGTGGTTGATAATGAGGGAAATACTCCTTTATCAACTTTAGTAGACCATGGACTAAAACTAGAAGATGCTAAAGAGAGAGAACTTTTTTTAGAGCGTTTAGTATTTTTATTAAAGTTTAGAGTAAATGTAGATATTCAAGATAAAAGTGGTTATACAGTCTTTCATAAAACAGTAATTGCTGATGACTTAGCAGTAGTAGAAAAACTTCTTACAAAAAAAGCAGATTTAACTCTAAGAGATAAACAAGGAAGAACAGCTCTTCATCATACTCAATGGAATGGCAATAATAAAATTGCAAGATGGTTAATAGCAGCTGGTGCAGATATTAATCAAGTAGATAAATCAGGTTTCACACTTTTAAATTATGCAGCACTATTTAACCATGTTGATTTAGCAGTAACACTTATTAAATCTGGTGTACTAATGTACAATAAAAACAAGAAAAGCAAGAAAGTTGCAATGTTTTTAAAAGAAAAAGAAAAAAATCTTGATAAATTATTAATAAATAATATTATTGATGATAAAATGCAAAAAGCATTAGAAGAAGTAGTAGAAAATACGAAACAAGAAATCAACGAAGCATTAGAAGGATAAAAATTGAATAACAAGTCTATAATCATATTAGCAGCAGGTGCAGGTACACGAATGAAATCAACAACGCCAAAGGTTTTACATAAAATCTCTGGTAAAGAAATGTTGTATTATTCAATCAAAGAAGCTTTAAAATTAAGTGATGATATTACAGTTGTTTTATTTCATCAAGCAGCACGTGTTCAAAAAGAGATGGAAAAATATTTCTCAAATATAAACTATGTGATTCAAGACCATGCTAACTATCCAGGTACTGGTGGAGCTGTTATGGGAATAACTCCCAAGTACGAAGAAGTATTAGTTTTAAATGGTGATATGCCTTTAATTCAAGCGCAAGAACTTAAAAAGTTTGATATTGATGCAACTATTGTAATGTCTGTATTAGAACTTGAAAGTGCAGATGGTTATGGTAGAGTTATTGTTGAAAATGGAGCTGTTAAAAAAATCGTTGAGCAAAAAGATGCTTCTGTAGAAGAGCTAGCAGTTACAACAGCAAATGCAGGAATTTATCAGTTTAATACAAAGTTCTTACTTGAAAACTTACCAAAACTTTCAAATGATAATGCACAAGCAGAATACTATATTACAGACTTAATAGAATTAGCAATTACTCAAGGAAAAGTTTTAAAACCACTTGCAGTAAATGAAGAAAACTTTAAAGGTGTTAATTCAAAAGTAGAATTAGCAGATTCTGAAGTAATTCACCAAAATAGAATTAAAAATGAATTTTTAAAAGCTGGTGTTATTATGAGATTACCTGATACTATTTATATAGAAGAGGGCGTAGAAATTGAAGGTGAATCTATTTTAGAAAATGGAGTTACACTTTTAGGAAATGCAAAGATTATAAACTCTCATATTAAAACAAACTCTATAGTTGAAGATTCTGTAATTAAAGACTCTGATATTGGACCAATGGCAAGGGTTCGACCAGGTAGCGAGTTAAATGAAACACATTTAGGAAATTTTGTTGAGACTAAAAAAGCCTTATTAAACGGTGTAAAAGCAGGTCACTTAACATATCTTGGAGATTGTGAAATCAATGAGGGAACAAATATAGGTTGTGGAACAATTACTTGTAATTATGATGGTGTTAATAAATACAAAACAATTATTGGTAAAAATGTATTTGTAGGTTCAGATACACAGTTTATAGCACCAGTTACTATTGAAGATAATACTATGATAGGTGCAGGAAGTACAGTAACATCTGATGTAAAAGAGGGTGAATTATATACAAGCCGTGCAAAGAAAAGAGTTGTTGCTGGATATTATGATAAGCATTTTAGTGAAAAAAAGAAATAAGACAAAATTAAAATAAAGATAAATGATATGTTATTAAAAGATAAGAAAATACTTGTTGGTGTTACAGGTTCAATTGCAATTTATAAAAGTTTAGAATTAATTAGACTTTATATAAAAGCAGGTGCAAAGGTACGTGTAATAATGACAGAGGGTGCGAAAAAATTTATTTCACCTATAACTTTTGAAGCAATATCACAAAGTAAAGTCCTAGAAGAGAAAAATGAAAACTGGGATAAAAATCAAGATTATAATCATATTGATATAGGAAAATGGTCTGATATTTTTGTTCTTGCTCCATGTTCTGCAAATACAATTAATAAGCTATCAAATGGTTTAGCAGACAATTTACTTCTTCAAACTGCACTTGCATATCCAAGAGTTAAACTTTTAGCGCCTGCTGCTAATACTATGATGCTTAAAAACCCAATTACACAAGCTAGTTTAAAAATGCTTAAGCTTTGTAACTTTGAGATTCTTTCTTCACAAACAAAAGAGTTAGTTTGTAAAGATGTTGGTGACGGAGCGATGGCAGAACCAGAAGATATTTTTAATGCAACATCAAGAGAACTTTTAAAACAAGAGTATTGGATAAATAGAAAAGTTGTATTAAGTGGTGGTGGAACCTTAGAAAAAATTGATGAGGTTAGATATATTTCAAATTTCTCATCAGGAAAAATGGCAGCATCAATGGCTAAGGCTTTATATTTTAAAGGTGCAGATGTTTGCTTAGTTAGTTCACGTGGATATGAAAACTTACCTAAAGATATTCATATTATTTCAACTCAAAGTTCAGATGAGATGAAAAACTTTTTAGTTGATGCAATTAGAGTTGCAAAAAAAGGAACTTTAACAAAAGCTACATTAATGGATGATTCAAGACCTGAGCTTATTCAAAAACGTGCATTTTTATTTATGGTTGCTGCTGTTAGTGATTATATTCCATCATTTCCTCAAAGTGGAAAGATGAAAAAAGAGATGATAGGTGATATTTGGAATTTAGAGTTAAAACAAAATATTGATATCTTAGAAACATTAGATAAAAGTGATTTAATTACAATAGGATTTAAAGCAGAAATGGATAAATCAACTGCACTTAAATCTGCTACATCAATGCTTGAAAAAAAGGGCTTAGATGCTGTTTGTTTAAATGTTTTAGATGATGCAAATAGTTTTGGAAAAGATGATAATAAAATTGATTTAATCTTAAAAGATAATTCCTTTAAATTTGAGGGTTCTAAGCTAGATATTTCTTTAGATATTTTAACAAACTTAGAAAAAGAGTTTTCTCATTATGCATAGTACCGCACCTGCACATATAGCCATGATTATGGATGGAAACGGAAGATGGGCAAAAGAGAGAAATCTTAAAAGAACAGCAGGACATAGTGTTGGAGCTGAAGTTGTTAGAAAAATTACAACTCATTGCGGACATATTGGAGTTAAATACTTAACTTTATATGCCTTTTCAACTGAAAACTGGAAAAGACCTAAATTAGAAGTTGAATTTTTAATGAAATTACTTGAGAAGTACTTAAAACAAGAGTTAGCAGTATATTTAGAAAATGGGATAAAGTTAAGAACAATAGGTGATACTTCAAAATTTTCAAAATCTTTACAAAAAACTATTAAAGAAACAGAAGAGAAAACAAAAAATGGAACAAAACTAACTCAAGTTTTAGCCCTAAACTATGGTTCAAAAGATGAAATTGTAAGAGCTGTTAAAAAAGTAAATGAAAAAAATCTTGAAGTAAATGAAGAGAATATTGAAGCAAACTTAGATACAGCAGGTATGCCAAATGTTGATATTTTAATAAGAACAAGTGGAGAGATAAGACTTTCAAACTATCTTTTATGGCAAAATGCTTATGCTGAAATGTTCTTTACAAGTACATATTGGCCTGATTTTAATGAAAATGAATTAGATGATATTATAAGTGATTTTAACAGTAGAGAGAGAAGATTTGGAGGTATTTAGCTTCATCTTTGGTGCAGTTATTGGCTCTTTTTTAAATGTTTTAATTTTACGTCTTCCTTTAAATAAATCTGTTGTGACTCCTAGAAGTTCCTGTCCATCTTGCAATCATATAATTGCTTGGTATTATAATATTCCTCTTTTTTCTTTTCTATTTCTAAGAGCAAAGTGTGCTTATTGTAAAACAAAAATCTCCTTTCAATATTTTATTGTTGAATTATTAAGTGCTAGTTTAACACTTGCTCTTTTTATAAAACTAGGTCTTAGTTCAGAGTTTTTATATATGAGTTTATTGCTTTATGTTTGTATTACTCTTTCTTTTATAGATTTTAAATATAAAGCTGTTCCTGATTATTTACTTTTAATTGTATTAGCTTTATCTTTTTTTGCTACTTCATTTTCTTTACTTGAAGCATTTAAAAATGCTTTTTTATTCTCTGGAGCCTTTGTATTACTAAATTTTATAATAACTTTTTATATTCAAAATATAAAAGCAAGATTACTAAAAGATGAAGATTTGAAAAATCAAGAAGCATTAGGAGAGGGGGATATTCCAATTATTGCAATGATTGCAGTGATTTTAGGAATAAAAGGTACACTTGTAGCTATATTTTTAGCAGCAATTTTTGCTATAATACCATCAATTTATTCTAATCTTGTAAAAAAAGATATTCAAACACCTTTTATTCCTTATTTAATACTAGGAATGTTAAGTGTTTATTTTTTTGATTTAGAAAATATTTTAAAGGTACTTTTTTGAAATTAAAACAATATTTATATTCACAACTAGCAATTACATTTTTCCCAATATTCTTAGGCTTATATTTTATTACGTCTATAGTTTTTTTAGTAAAAATTGCTTCTTTAACATCTATTATCACAATTAACTTTTTAGAATTATTTACATTATATGCTTATGTAATTCCTCAAATTTTATTTTATACTATGCCTATTTCTTTTTTTATTTCCCTTGTAATAACACTTTCAAAACTTTCAAGCGAGTATGAACTTACGGTTATCACTTCTTTTGGTTTAAATCCAGTTAAGATTTTAAAGATTTTTCTACCCTTAACTCTTGTATTATCTGCTTCATTATTAGTTGTATCAGTTGGTTTAATTCCTAAAACAAAGTTTTTAACTAAACAGTTTTTAGAAGCAAAAACAAAAGAGGCAAACTTTAATATAAAAGCTAGTGAATTTGGACAAAAGTTCGGGGATTGGTTGATTTATATAAAAAGTAAAGAAGATAAAGTTTATGATGAAGTAAAACTATTTAAAACAAAAGATGGAAAAGACCAATTTATCTTAAGTAAAAAAGCAGTTTTGAGTAATGATAAAGGTGATCTTAGTTTTAAACTAAATGAGGGGAAAGCTTTTTATATAGATGAGTCTGAAGTAAATCAGATTGATTTTAAATCAATGTATATTAATGATTCCATAGCAGGTAGTAAAATTGAAAGATTTACAACTACATATGAATATTGGAAAGATAGATTAAAAAGAAATATTGATATTGATGATTTAAGCTTTTTTGTTTTAACATCTCTATTCCCTGTTTTATCACTTTTTTTAGTGATTACATTTGGATATTTCAATCCAAGATATGAAAAAAATAGAGCAGTTTCTTATTCTCTTGTAGCTGTTGTTTTATACTATGTTTTAATTAAAGCAATTGGAGATTCAATTCTTTTACATGCTTTATATTTAATACCTACTATTTGGCTTGGAGCTACTTACTTTTTATATACAAAAACTGTTCAAAAAGAGTATTAGGAGATTTTATGAATTTAAAATTTCTTATTTCTTATGATGGTTCTTTATATAAAGGCTCACAAAAACAGCCAAATAATCAAACTGTAGAAGACAAACTTTTAAAAGCTTTTAAAAGAATAAATATTGAAACAAAAATCATTTTAAGTGGTAGAACTGATAAAGATGTTCATGCAACTGGTCAAGTTTTTAATTGTATTATTCCTGATTTCTGGACAGATTTTGCAAAGTTAAAAGCTACTTTAAATCAACAACTTCCATCTTCAATTCGTATACATCATATTAAAAAAGTTGCAGATGATTTTCACTCAAGATTTCATGCAAAGAAAAGAGTTTATAGATATCTTGTAACTACAAAAAATATCACAGCCTTTAACAATAATTTTATAACACAAGTTAGAAATATAGATGAAAAGAAAATAAAAGAAGCGATAAAAGAGTTTATTGGAGTTCATGATTTTGAGTACTTTCATAAACAAGGTAGTGATAAAGATATAACTATTAGAGAAGTGTATGATACTAAGTTTTATAAATATAAAGATATTTATATATTTAAATTTACTGCAAATTCATATTTAAGGTCTCAAATAAGATTAATGGTTGGTTTTTTACTTAAAATTTCTGAAGGAAAATTAAGTATAGAGGATTTAAAAACACAACTAAGAAAAGAAAAAAATATCCATAGGCTTCCTGCTTTAGCAAATGGTTTATATTTAGCCAAAGTGATATATTAAAATGTTTTTAAAAAAGAAAAAGTTTTATACACTTTCAGATATTCAAAATCAAATAGTATATACTCCTTTGATTTTTGTAATATTTCTAGCTTTTATCTCTTCTTTGGTTACATTTTTATTTTTTAGTTATCAAGAAAAAAACAAAACAAAACTTTTAGTTCAAAGTGAAACTTTTTATAAAAAAGAAGAACTAAAAAACTATATTAGTAATATCAAATACAATACAAGTGCAAACTTTGATGATATTGAGATTGAACTAAGTAATAATGTTTATGAGTTAAATGGATATATAAAATCATCAAAATTTGAACATAAAAAACTTGATTTAGAAAAGCTTGAAGAGTATATAACAAGTATTGAAAAAGAAAAAGATATTAAGTTTTTGCTTTTTGATACTAAAAATTATGATGTTTTACATGGAAGAGCTTTAGTAGAAAATCTTGCAAGACTTACAAATTCAAAAATCAACACAAATAAGTTTAGAAAACATATGTTAAATAATATTCAATATATGGGAGATAATAACCTTATGTATTGGATTGATAATAAAAAGCAAAATATCCAATTAAGTTACTTTAAATATGTAAAAGAAAAAGAGCTATTTTTAGGAGCTTTTTCAAAAGTTGATGATATGAATCTTTTAACAAAAAAAGTTATATATGATACGATAATTGCAAAAAGTAAAAATATTAATAATGCATACTTTTGTTTTTATGATAAAAATAAACAAACTGTTTTTAATTATTATGGAAAAGGAAAAGAGCTTAGTATAAATAAAATTGATGATTTTAAATCAATAAAAGAAAAAAGTTTGGCTTATACTTTTCAAAAATATCAATATGAAATATTTGTAAAAGAGACTTTTCTAGAAGATGAAATACGAAAAATAAAAGGTGATTATGAATACAAGATAATTATGAGTTTATTAACAATTATCTTTGTTGCTCTTTTATTAATTACAACATCTAATCTTTTTGCAAGATTTATTAATACGATTTTTAATAGGTATAACAAGAGAATAGAAACGAAAAGTATTTTATATAAAAAATGGAAAGATAGATATGAATTAGCAATTATTGCTTCAAATGATGGTTTATGGGATATTAATCTTGATACAAATGAAATCTTTTTCTCTAACAAATGGCTTGATATGTTTGGTTATAAAAGAGATGATGTTCAAAACTTTGAACAGTGGCTTGCTTTAATTCACAAAGATGACAAAGAAAAAGTACTGAAGAAGTTTGAAGCTCATGTAAAATCTAAAACAGATAATTTTACTTGTGAATATAGATTAAAAGCAAAATCTAATCAATATAAATGGATATTAGTAAGAGGAAAAGCTTTTAAAAAAGATAACTCAAATAGAATGCTAATGATGTCAATGGATATAGATAGTAGGATGAAACTTACAAAAGAGCTTCGTAATGTGGAACTATTAACAGACTTTGGAAGAATTGTAGTTTTTAGATGGCTTAATGATGAAAAGTTAACTGTAAAGTTTGTCTCAAATAGTATTAGTACCTATGGGTATAAAGCAAATGATTTTTTAAATGGAAATATAGAGTATTTTAAATTAGTTCATAAAGATGATATTTCAAAATTACAAGAAGTAATACAAAAAGCAATAAAAGATGATGTTACTTCTTTTACTAATATCCATAGAATAATAGATAGTTCAAACAATATAAAATGGGTTTATAATCGTACAATTCTAATCAAAGATGACCATGGTAAAGTAATAAGTTTATACGGTTATTTAAATGATATTACAAAAATGAAATTAAATGAAGAAGAGCTAAAACAAAAAGTTGAAATAGAGGTTGATAAAAATATTAAAAAAGATAGACTTTTAGTTCAACAAAACAAACTAGCATCAATGGGTGAAATGCTAGGAAATATTTCTCATCAATGGAGACAACCTTTAAATAATATCAATTTATTACTATATTTTATTAGAGATAATTTTGAGAACTTTTCAAAAGAAGAGTTAAATGATTCTATAAAAAGTGCAAAAATCCAAATTGATTATATGTCACAAACAATAGATGATTTTAGAAATTTTTACCAGCCAACAAAAGATAAAAAAGTATTTGATATTAAAGACTCAATTACTAAGAGTTCTAAAATTATTAACTCACTATTTGAAAGAAATAATATAGCTTTAGAAATAAAAGGTATTGATATAAAAATAGATAGTTATGAAAATGAATTTGAGCAAGTAATTGTAAATATTTTAAATAATGCAAGTGATGCAAAACTAATAAAAGAAAAAAAAGAAAAATTTAAAGCAAAAGTTTTAATAAATGTTTCAAAAGATGAAGAACATATTATTATTTCAATATCAAATAATTGTGGAAATGCAAAACAGAGTGTCTTAGAAAAAATGTTTGAACCTTACTTCACAACAAAGTTTGAAAATCAAGGTACAGGTATTGGCCTTTATATGTCAAAAACTATTATTGAAAAGAATATGCAAGGAACAATTGAGGCTTTTAATAAAGAGGATGGAGTTGAATTTATTATCAAATTAAAGTGTTAATTTAAGTTTTGATATAATCAATACAATAACAAAATGGAAGAAGAAAAATGAGTAATATGACAACAAGAGTACTTTTAGTTGAAGATGAGGATGTAGCAAGAAAAACTCTTGCTTTTTATTTAAATACTATTTTTGATGAAGTAGTTTTGGCTTGTGATGGAGAAGAAGGATTTTCAATATTAAAAGAAAATATTGAAAATGATAAAACTTTTGACTTAGTTCTAACTGACTTAAAAATGCCAAATGTTGATGGTATGGGAATGATTGATTTAATCAGAGAAGTAATTCCTAATCAAAGATTTATAATTGTAAGTGCGCATAAAAATGAAGAAGATTTATTAAAATTAATTAATTTACGTGTTTTAGGATATTTTCTAAAACCATTAAATATTGATAATATGATGGAAATGCTAAAAAAAGCAAAAGAAGAAGTTTTAGAAGATAAAAAAGAGGCTAATATAAACACAAATTTAGTAACTTTAAATAAAACATATACATACGATTTATCAAATGATAAGCTTTACAACCATGAATCTATTGTAAAACTTTCAAAAAAAGAGTTAGATATTTTACAAGTATTAATTAAATCTATTGGAGAAGTTATCTCAGTAGAGAAGTTTAAAGAAGCAGTTTGGAATGATATTGAAACAAATGATTCTGCTTTTAGAACAGTTATGAAAAGATTAAAAGATAAAGTTATTGATGATGATTTTATTGTTTCACATAAGGGTTATGGATATATAATCGAAAAACCTTTTATAAAGTAAGAGATAAATAAAAACTATTGATATAAAAAAGGGGAAAGAGTAATCTTTCCCCCCCCTTTTTTTATAAGTTAACTTCAGAAGGTGAAGTTTCTTCTGCTTTTACTTTTGCTTTTTGAAAAATATAAATCATTGCGAAAATACCTAATCCTATTGCATAAGATAAATAGTGTGTTGGTAAAGATAAATACGATTCTATAATTTTTGGTAAAAACATAAAAGGTACAATAGTCAAGAAAATTAATCTTTCAAAGATATTTGTTCTTGTAATAAAGTATCCTTGAGTTGCACAAGAGAATGCTACCATACCTATAAATGCAGTTGTAAAGATTACTAAAATCTCAACAGGGTTAGTTATCCAAATCCATCCTTGAGGGTTTGCTGGATTTAACTCATCAACTCCTGAAATTAATAATAATTCTGGGTTAAAGAAGAACATAAACGGTAAAATTGCAGTTCTAATATCATATTTAAAGCCTTGAATACCTGTTTTAATTGGATCTGCTTTTGCAATTCCAGCAGCTGCATAAGCTGCAAGCCCAACAGGTGGGGTATCATCTGCTAGAATCCCAAAGTAAAATACAAATAAATGCGCAGCAATTGCTGGAATTAAAAAGCCATTATCTTGAGCAAGAATTAAAATTACTGGTGCAGTTAATGAAGCCATTACAATATAATTTGCAGTCGTAGGTAATCCCATTCCTAAGATTAATGAAACAACAGCTGCAAGAATAAGAATAATAAATATATTTCCACCTGATAAAGTTTCAATTACTTCTAATAATACTTGACCAAGTCCAGTAAGAGTAATAGATCCAACTACAATACCAGCTAAGGCAGTTGCAATAGCAATTGGTATCATATTTTTAGCACCACTTATCATTCCTGCTAAAATATCAACAAAACCGCTAAGATAAATATCTCTAGTTAGTTTCTCTTTTGCTAAAAAGGCTCTAAATGGATGTTGCACAACCATTAAAAGCATAAGTAACATAATCGCATTAAAAGCAGCACTAGCTGCTGATTCTCTTAATACCATTAATGTATACATTAAGAAGAATATTGGAATTAAATAATGAATTCCTCTCATAAAAGTTTCCCATTTAGGAGGTATATCTTCTTTATTCATTCCTTTAAGACCTAGTTTTAGTGCTTCTAAATGAACAATATAAAATAGAGCAAAGTAAGAAACAAAAGCAGGAATAAAGGCTGCAACAATTACATCTGTATACGCCATTCCTAAAAATTCAGCAATAATAAAAGCAGCAGCTCCCATTACAGGTGGCATTAACTGTCCATTTGTTGATGAAGCAACTTCAACAGCACCTGCTTGTTCTGGTCTAAATCCTGCTTTTTTCATTAATGGAATTGTAAATGTACCTGTTGTAACTGTATTTGCAATTGATGAACCTGAAATAATTCCTGTAAATCCAGATGCTAAAACAGAAGCCTTTGCTGGTCCTCCTCTATATTTTCCAAGCATTGCAAATGCAAGATTTATAAAATATTCACCAGCTCCTGCTTTATCAAGTAGTGAACCAAATAAAACAAAAAGAAAAACAAATCCAGCAGATACACCTAAAGGAACTCCAAAAATTCCTTCAGTTGTTAAAAACATATGACCTGCTAATTTATTTAAACTTGCACCCTTATGAATAATAAGTTCAGGCATATAAGGGCCTAAAAAATCATAAGCTAAAAATACAATTGCAATAATACTAAGTGCAAGTCCTAAGACTCTTCTTCCTGCTTCTAAAAGTATAACAATACCAACTAAAGCAACGATAATATCTAAGGCAATATAATCTCCAGGTCTTTGTGATATTTCTTCATAAAATACTGCGATATAAGAAGCAGTACCAACTCCAATGGCCGTAAGTGTAAAGCCAAACCATCTTATTTTTTTTAAGAAATAAGTTTTTTTAAACATAGGGTAAATCAAAAATGCTAAAAACATAGCAAATGATAAGTGAATTGATCTAGTGATTGTAGAGTTAATTGGTTCAACTACAATATATAATTGAAATAGTGACCAAGAAAGTGCTATTACTGAAATTAACCAGAATTCATAATGTTCTGCTCCAAAGACTCTTTGGCCTTCTAGCTCATTAACAATTGCTTCTGATTCATTTGCTTGCTCTTTTTCTAATTCACTAAGCTTATGAGCTTTTTCTTCATAAACAGACATAGTAAATCCTTTTAGTATTTTGTAAATTATTGTCATACTTCATTTAAATTTATTTAAATGAAGTATAAGAATTACTTTCAAGAGCAGAAGCTCTTGAAAATTTTGAAGATATAAAGATTATAATAATCCTGCTTCTTTGAAGTATTTTTTAGCACCTTCATGTAGTGGAGCAGAAAGTCCATCTAATAAAGATTCTTTTGTAATATTATTATATGCAGGGTGAAGTTTTTTGAATTTATCAAAGTTTTCTAAGATAGCTTTAACTGTAGTATATACAGCTTTTTCACTTACATCATCACTAGTAACTAAAACAGCTTTTACACCAAATGTAGGAACTGCATCAGGATTACCTTTATACATTCCAGCAGGAACATCAGCTTTAGCAAAATAAGGATACTTTTTAATTAATGCATCAATATTATCACCTTTTAAAGGAGTGATTTGTACATCAACAGAGTTTGAAGCATCTTTAATATTTGCAGTAGGGTGTCCTACCATATAGAAGTAACCATCAATTTTATTATCTCTTAATGCATCAGGCATTTCAGAAGCTTTTAAAGCACCTGCAAAAGATAAATCATCTTTTTTGATTCCACTTGCATCAAATAAAGTTAAAGCAGTTGCTTCATTACCACTTCCTGGATTTCCTAAGTTAATTCTTTTTCCCTTAACATCTGCAATACCATTGATATTTGCATCTTTTCTTGTAACTAATGTCAATAGTTCAGGATAAATAGCCATTACTGATTTTAACTTCTTAACAGTTTTGCCCTCAAATTTGCCAGTTCCATTTGATGCTTGATATACAACATCAGATTGCGCAATACCAAAATCTAATTCACCATTTTTAATAGTATTAATATTATAAACAGAACCACCAGTTGATTCAACAGAACATCTTATCTTTGTTTCTTTCTTATACTTATTTACAAGCCTACAAATTGCACCACCTGTTGGATAATAAGTTCCTGTAACACCACCTGTTCCAATAGTAACAAATTCAGCTGCAAATGCAGGAATAGTTAAAGCACCTAAAAGTGTTGCTGTAACAATTTTATTCATTCTTTCTCCTTTTTTACTTATATAAAATAGATTATATCATATAAAGATATATAAAATAAAAGCTTATTAATTTCATAAAAGTTATATGTTAATTACAATTAAGTTTGTAAATTTAGCAAATGTAAAATTTACTTAAGCTTAAGTAGTTAAATATTTATAATAATAAGAATTTGTAATTTTCACTAATATTTAAGAAGTTCTTTAAGTTGAAAATACCAATTTAAGGTACTTGTCTTAAATTTAAAAAATTTATTTTAAAACTACTTGACAAATATACACTCAATAGGTTATAATTCTTTAGCAGTTTAAGACAATGAGTGCTAATAAATTTAAATGGTTGTAAAATGATTGATAAAAAAGAGTTTTTATTACAGTCTATTATTAAAGCATATATAGAACACTGTGAGCCTATTGGTTCTACACAGTTAAAGTCTATGTATGATATCACTTATTCTCCTGCAACAATTAGAGGATATTTTAAAAAATTAGGCGATGAGGGTTATTTAGCTCAAGAGCATATAAGTAGTGGAAGAACTCCAACTACGGAAGCTTTAAAAGAGTATTGGAATACTAGACTTAATTTTGATATTTCAGATATAAATTTAAAAGCATTACAATACTATGCATCTGAAGTAGAAGTATCAGTTTTTATTAAAAAAGAGAAATCAGATGTATTAAAAGAGATTTTAAATGTAGAGAATAAATATATGATATTAGAGTTTTCTTCATTTGCAATTTCAGTTAAATTTTCAGATGCTTTATATAGATTTTTACAAGATATGAGAGGTTTAACTCTAAAAGATATCTTACGAATTTCAAAAGATGTTGGAGCTTATGATGTTTGCGATGCTATAAATCAAACATTACAGAATTCAGATTTTGAAATCTTTAATTATAAAGAGTTTTTGAATTTAGCTTTGAGTTATGATTTTGATGAGTTAACTATTAATAGATTTCTAAAAAGACAAATTTTAGATGATTTAGAAGAAGGTTTATATTTTGAAAACCTTTTACCAATTGGTTATATAGGTATTTGTCATTATTGTAAAATTGATAACGAAGATGTGAAGATGCTTGTAATTGGGCAACTTCCAAAAAATTATGAATATTTTTATAAAAAAATTACAACTTTTTAGGAGAAGAACTTGAGTGAAGAAAAAAAAGAAGAATTACAAACAGAAGAAGTTTTAGAAAATGAAACAGAAGTATTAGTTGAAGAAGAAGCACCAGTTGTTGAAGAAACAATTGAAAGTGTAAAAGCTGATTTAGAAGTTAAATTAAAAGAAGCAGAAGATAAATATTTAAGAGTACATGCAGATTTTGAAAATATTAAAAAAAGATTAGAAAAAGAGAAATATAATGCTATTGATTATGCAAGTGAAAAATTTGCAAAAGATTTATTAGCACCAATTGATTCTTTAGAAATGGCACTAGCAGCAGAAGAAGCTGCAAAAGATATGCCAAGTGATGAACTATTAGCAAAATTAAAAGAAGGTGTTGAATTAACAATCAAAAACTTCTACACAGCTTTTGAAAAACATGATATTTCAGTAGTTGAAACTGATGGAGAGTTTGATCCAAACTTCCACGATGCAGTAATGCAAATAGATAGCCCAGATCATGAAGATGGACACATTGTTCAAAGACTTCAAAAAGGTTATAAATTTAAAGAAAGATTACTAAGACCAGCAATGGTAAGTATTTGTAAGAAATAGATTTTTGTTGACCGAAATGTCAAAAAACTAGAATATATTAATTAAATAAAAAATAAAACTTGATAAGGAAGAAAAATGAGTAAAGTAATTGGAATTGATTTAGGTACAACTAACTCTTGTATGGCAGTTTACGAAGGTGGAGAAGCT
>MDTG01366695.1_pt1 | contig 17897 bp, 14 predicted proteins | sample 811421 | NCBI WGS metagenome assembly MDTG01 (sample SAMN05326645, study PRJNA326480) | marine metagenome | isolation source: seawater | place: Pacific Ocean: South East | collected 2011 | reverse complement strand
TCGCGCAGAGGTCCCGAAGGCCGTAAAATGGTGCCCACAGCCACAGTTGCGGCAACAGCAGCGCTGCTCCTCGGCCTGCTTCTCGGGAGAGAGCAGGAGCTCGCACGTGCGCTGGCAGTCGGGGCAGGAGCAGCCCTCCTTGCCGGCCTCGTGCTTGAGCCACTCGAAGAGCTTGCGGAAGGCCGGCTGGTAAATGTTCAGGCGCCCGCTGCGACGACCGTTCTTCACCTTGTCAAAGGTCAAGTGCTGCTCGCGGATAAACTGCTCCTCCGTGCTCTCGAGAAGAATCTCCGAAACAGCAATTGCAAACTCCGAACCCTCGCAGATAACATTGCGCAGCGTCGAGATGTAGGTGCGGCACGATTTCCACTTCATCGTTGCCTTCGGCGCAAGGCCGTAGCGGGTGGACTTGCAGGTAGCGTGCATCATAAAGTCCTGCAGCAGCTTCCAGTGCAGCAGGAAGAGGCTCTCGAGCGTCTGCGCGGAATCCGTGGCGGTCTTTGAGAAACAAAACATTCGGCGAGGATATATATCGGCCGTCTCCGTGGACTCAAGAACGATCGACGACATGGCAACAGCCTACCTCTACCTTCTCTTGGTGCAGGTGAAAGGCTTCAACAACAGAACGTTTCTGGTGATGAAATCAGAGCTCCCGTCGTGCCGGAAACATTTACTGCTCTCGGTCCGATTCTCAAGGCACGGAAGGAAGAAAATCGTCGAGGTCAAGAAGAAGTGGGCCAAGGAGAGCAGGGGGAAGAAGGGTCGATTGAAGAAAGGGATCGAGCTGGCGCTGCTCTACAAGTGCAAGTTTAAAATTCACTAACACCTCGTCTACGTCGTCTACTAGTCTTTATATTGACATGCCCGTCTACGAACTGCTCATTGCCCTCTTCCTGCTTCAGCTCGGCTACGAGTTTGTCGAACACTGCCCACTCTGCCTCGTTTTCCCCACTCTGCTGCTGCTGCTGTTTTTGGCGGGAATTTTCCTAGTTTGACTTCATCGTCTTCGACCCGTTGTCGACCCTAGACGACTGCTTGGCCTTTGTGCCGTTCTCGTCGGTGCTCCCGGAGCCGGAACCCTCGACCTTGTTCGAGATCGGCTCCGGCGGCGCAACAGGCTCCGGCTTGATCCCCAGCAGCAACTTCTTGTCCTCGAAAGAGAAGGGGTCCGTCTTTGTCGCAAGGATCTCTTTCGGAAGAGACGAATTGCGCAAGAGGTAGGTGGCATAGGTCTCCCACGAAATCACGCCCTGCAGGTAGAGCATCCGCAGCTGCCCACTGTCGCAGTAGGGAGTGATCGGAATCTCGATTCGGGGCATCTTTTTGTTCAAGTGCGACTCCAGCGCAATGCCCTGAAGCGCACGCTTTGACTTTTTTGCATCCTTCATGACCTTCTTCAGAACCGACTCCTCGTTCAAAAGGCGCCAGAGCTTCGTCATCAGAGAAGCAATCACCTGTTTCCAAAAAATCAACGATTGGCGAAGTGTCTCATGAACACCTTCTTGGTCGCTGCGGACAACATGGTCGTTGATGAAGAGCGACCGCGGAACTCCGAGCGTAGAGCATATGGTCTCCTGCGCCATGCGGTTGACAGAGACAAAGTCCGTCCTGCCGCTCGGCTCGATCATCGTCCCGACCTGAAACTGAGACGGCAGCGGGACCATGTTGTCGAGGGCGTTCTTGGCGTTCTGCTGTCCCTGCGTCGGGTAAAGGGCGTTCATGAACAGCCTCTGCTGGTTCTGCAGCTGCTTGACCTGCATCTCGTCTCGCTGGAACTGGTTGTTCTCGGTCATCTTGATGTTGTCGGTGTCGGCGTAGAAACCAAAATTGGCAGTCTCCTTCTCCTGAGCGTTTCCAGAGTCCCGCTTTTGAATGACGATCGGAGGGTTCGATCGGATGCGCTCGCTTATGATTGCAGCGTCGGACAGCTCGGCAATAAAACGAAAGACAGGCTCGAGGATCGAGACGAGGGAGGTCATCTGCCCGTCGATGTGCGGGTCGTAGTTGAAGCCCCCCAAGACGAGGGCATCTTGGACCGGCTCGAGGCCCGAATCCGTGTCGTAGAGCTCGTAGGAGCGGACGCCCTCCTTCGTCGTGACGATGTGAATGTCGTAGGTCCCGACGATCGGGACGTAGGGGATCGGGACACTCTTCTCGTCGACGCGAATGAAACGGACCGGTACAAGGCCAATGCAGAAGATCATGTCCATGGCGGCCTTGCCAAAGGGGATCCAGTGGTCCTCGAGCAGCCGCTGCGTCCTCGGCATCTTGCTGGCACGGCAAGCACCAGCGCCACTGGAACCCTCGCAAAGATCAAGACCGTTCTCAAAGACCTTGTTCCGGAGCAGCGAACGGCACATAAAGCAGAATTCGTTCCCGTGAAACATGTCAACATAGCGCCGAATGGCTATTTTGCTCAACACCACACGGTGATCGCGGTTCTGAAGCGATTGCGTTGCCATCGTGTTTACTTTGACTTGCTGACTTGGGTCCTATATACTATCGCTGATATGCCGACAGAGATCATGAAAAAACACTCTGCCGTCGTCGGAAGCGTCCACCGGTACCTGCAGGATCAACTGCTTTGCCAAGCGCTTGTCGGCCTCGGTCTTGTCGCTGCTGTCGTCGAAGAGCCGGAGAATGTCCGCACAGCTCAGGCGGACAAACTTTGGCCGCCTTCCAGCAAACAGTTCTTCGAGGCAGGCCTCCGAAGCGACAGGGCCAACGACAGCCTGCTCCTCCCCGACCTGCAGGACGAGAAAACAGTCCTTTTGCCGAAGCGGAGTCTTTGCGTGGACGTAGAGCTTCGAGTCCAGCGTCTGGACAAATGCATCAGAAGGCGTGGTAGGAGCGATCGTAGCGACCGGTTGCCAGAGAAGCCCGTCGAGGCTGGTTGGATAGTTCATTGCGCTTGAGCGGGGGCTCTGGGATTGTTCGGTTGCTGCGCTGAAAATGTTGCAGCCGACACTCGGAGCTGCAAAAGTAGAGAGCAGGCTGGTTCGGGTCCTGCAGGACATACTGCTGGAAGGGCAGCGTCGTCGTCTTGCAGAGGGCACAGTGGTGGAACGGAAAGCACATGTTTTCTCTGCCTAGAACGATTCACCCCTATATACGATATCGACGCCCTTTGCAAGCAATGCTCGAGGCAAGCCGAATTAACTACCAGCAATCGCACGAGGTAAAGGAGAAACGCTTGAGCCATGCCGAGCCGAGCCAACTAGAGAAGACCAAGGCGAGGCAGTACATGCAGTCGTTTGCAGAATTCCTCTGCACCGAGAGAGGGAACGAGTTCTTCCTCGGTCAAGTGCTTCGCTACCGTCTCGGGCAGAACGATTCGCTGATGGAGAATGTCTACGTGCTGTTCAATCTGATCCTGAAGACACCGATCGACTTTGTCTACTGCAACGAGTACGGCATTGGACTGTGGCCGCACGACATCGGCTTCCAGCGCATTCCAGTGCTGGAAGAATGGCTGAAGGAACGGCCGAACTGGGCCTTCGACGACTACATCTCCGAGACGACGACCTTCCTCGTCTTTCACACCGACTTTCGCTTTTCAGACATCTTCCAGAAAGACTTTCGACGGGCCTTCTACCGACAGAGCATCATGACGCTGTTGAAGTTCGGAAAGAGCTGCAAACGCCTGCGGCTCGTTCAGACCATCATCCGCTCGAGCATCCTGATGCACGGCATCAACGAGCTCTAGAGGGACAGCTTCTGTGGTCCAGAAAGATCCTTTCGCTCCTTCTCGACCGTGCAGACGGGGACGAGCTGGTGCCGGACCGACAGGCGGTAGGAGGAGAAGACGAAGAAGGCGTCAAAGACAACGAACAGGACGCTGAACAAGAAGGACACCGTGTCGGAGAGCACATAGTGGTTGAAATCGCCGAGAATCGACGACAGCTTCAAGAGGTCGACGGCAAGGACGAGGAAGAAGATCCAGACGGTCATGCGAGAGATGACGACCTGCAGGATCGGCTCGAAGGGCAGGCTCAGGAGCAGCCCATAGAAGGTGCGCGCCGAGACCGTAAAGACATGCAGCGCAAGGCCGTCGAGCGCGGACAGGTTTGCCATGAAGGAAAAGTACCATACCGAGATGAGGACGGAGAAGATCGTCGGAAGGACGAAATCGACCGACATGTTAAAAAGGGACGACATAGGCGCCCAATTGGCTATATAGAGCAATGGCCACATTAGCATTTTTTTTGTATATATATTCTTGCACCGTGCTTGTACAATCTTTTCGTAGCCCCCTTGCAGTATGTCCGAAGTTCTTCAAACCTTCGCTTCCATGCTCTTCCCCACGGGCTTTGGCGCCGGTGTGCAGGTCTCCCCGAAGGAGGGAAAGGCCAAGGTGCACGGCTCCGTCAGCAAATGGCAGACCTACCTGTCACTGCTTCTCTGGGTCCTTGAGCTAGGTTCTCTTGTCCTCGCTGCCGTCTTTGCACTCCTGCTGCAGGAAGACATCAAACTCATCGACGACGAGGCCATCACCGGAGGAGGAGACATGGCCGAACGCCTCAACACCAACCTGCTCCTGAACACGATCGCCTTCATGACGAGGGCAGTGTTCGTAGGCTTTGTTGTCCTCGTCAACCTCAGCTCCTGCAGTGTCCCCGCCATCGCCGGGACCGTATCAAGCTACCTCTTCTGCGGAGACATTTGGAACAAGAATCGCACAAGCAAAGGGAGCAGGAACAGCTGCCTTCTGGTCTGGTTCTTCTTGGAACAGGTCGTCTTCCTCCTGCCGCTCGTGACGATGGTCATGCTGACGCTAGGGAACGACATTGCCGGCGTACTCAGCAAGAGCTGCCTTCAGCTCGGTATGGACGAGTGCGGCTGGGAGTGCGCACTCAAATACTCCCCCTTCACGACCTTTGAAGAGACCGGACACACCTTTACGAGGCCCGTCACCGGACTCTACGTCATGGCCTACTTGCTCTACTTTGTTGCCGCCCTCGTCAAGGTCTTCCGAAACAGCATCCTCTACCTCTGCACCAGAACGCTGCTCGGAAACAACGCCACCAGTCACAACTCGGTCGGGACGGACGGCAAGGCAGTCGAAGAGGCCATTACGGCGACGCTCAGTGGTGCCAGCAAGTCGAGGGAAGAAATCACCTACTCCTTCAACGATGGGGTACGGAACAGAGGAGGAATGTTAAAAATGCTATAACCTACACTAGATACACTATCTTAGACTACACCCTACGACCATGATCATTGCCTACGACCTCGAAACTGCCATCATGCAACGCGGCTACAAACGCCCGCAAGGACTGATCCTTGAAATCGGTGCCTATGACCTCTTCCTAAATCGCTCCTTTCGATGCTTTGTCAACCCGACCGAGCAGAAACTCACCAAGGAGAACTACCTCAGTGTTCTCGAAGCCAATGGCGCTAGGCCCTACCCGACAAGAACGCACGCCGAGAACATACGCTACGAGCCAGAGAATGCCCTCCCTTTGCGTGTTGCCATGCAACAGTTCTTATCCTTCATCGAGACGGCAGAAGTCCTCTGCGCCCACAACGGCAGGTCCTTCGACGACAAGATCGTTCAAGGCAGCCTCGAGAGATGCGGTCTCCAATGGCCGAGCGAACTGCGCTTCCTTGACTCCTACTACGACGTCAGCAAAAAGGTCTGGCCGGGCCGGAGGTCCTACAAACTACAGGTCCTCCACCGCGCCCTCTGCCCAGAGGCCAGTTCTCTGAAGTGGCACACGGCCTTGGACGACTCGATGGGCCTAGCACACCTCCTCGGTGCAGCGGCAAGGCAGACGATAGGAGAAAATGTCGAGCTTGCCGCGCAGTACGTCGAGAGAGACTATGGGGTCTCGAAATTGAATCGACAGTTCGAGGCAAAATTCCCGCGCCGCCTCAACGACTGCATCGGAAGACAGACGAAGGAGGCCGTCAGGAGGAAGCTGAAAAGCAAGAGGCCGAGCACAGAGCTCACGATACTCTGCCTTGACATCTGCATCAAGGCAGGGCTGTGGGCAATGCGTTAGAACTATGGGTCTAGCATTCTCAAGTCTTGCGAATTACATTCTCCCGACCGTCATGTCGATGACCGGGACCGTCGTCAAAGGCGTCGGCACCTTTCACGGCTCCATGACATCGTTTGTTGCACGCACTGCCTACCACGGACTTGCCACTTCGTTGGCATTCCTGTTCACCTGACCGCCTAGAAAATCAAATGCACCAAGACAGCCAGAACGCTCAGGACTGGAAAGACCAAGAAGGCCATCCAGCCGAAGAAGAGCATGTAGGCACCGGCTGCAATCGTACCAAGCTTTATCCACCAACGGCCGTAGGGCTGGTAGACGAAGAATATCAGAAAGGCAAAGACGATCGGCAGCAGAATGTGCACGAACAAGGGCACCAGAACGATCACGCCGAGGTCCGGCTTTACCGTAAAGCAGACGATCAGCTGGAAGAGGAAGCTGACGCCACTGGCAAAGAAGGCACCCGCACAGATCCAAAGAACATGCAGCGAGACCGTCAGCAGGGCCCGACCGCCGACGAGACTGTAGGTGTTTCCTCTCTGCAAAGACATCAGGCGGAAGGCATAGAAGATCATTGCCGACAGGACAAAGATGCCGATCACTGCCTCCGGCGAACGGCCAGACCAGACAAAGGTGCGGTAGATCACAAAGGGCATCAGGAGGAGGTCGACGAAGGAGAAGGACTCGACCATCCCGACACCGAGCGAAAAGGCCACCAGCTCCTCCTTCGGGTTGACCAAGGCCATTCTGTAGGTCGCCGTTGCGGGAAAGGTATCCTTGCAGCCGCCAAGCGGCCAGTAGAGACCGACGCCGAAGGGTTCGAACTCGGGGGCCTCTATGCCGTCCCCATGAAGGACAAAGGCGTCGGAAGAGCCGATGGCCTCACGGACGGCAGCCGGCAGCTCGGTCAAATTGCGCGTAAAGTAGTGCCCTCCAACGCTGTGGGCCCAGCCGTACCAGTTCTTGTTGCCGCAGGTGACGCTGTCCAACCCTTCCCCCCAGATGGCAACATCGTAGACGGCGCGCTTTTCGCTCCGCTGCAGGGACACCGTCATCTCTTCCCCCTCTACGCCCTCCATGTCGATCCAAACAATGTCCGTCGGGCCGAGCTCCCCGTAGACGCCATAGGACTTGTCCGTCACAGACGCAAGCTCATAGGGACTGGAAGCGCTGGTCGCCGGAGGAAAGACAGGCAGATGAGAAGCAACCAAAGAAGCAGATAAGAAGAAGACAAGAGAGCGAAAGAGTCCATGCATCGTTGCCGTCGTAGGAAATATATTAACACAAGCTCCTATCTACATATATATAGAAATTGTCCCAAGGCAGAAAGTAGAAAAAAATGTCCTGCAGCGCCATCGAAGACTCCACCTTTTTCTCCTCCACCTCTGTCTTCGCAACAATAGAGTGCACGGGGAGCCTCGCCTTTCTCGGCTTTACGCTCCTGAACATTGTCAGCGCCTTCCTCAGCAACTACGTCTTCAGTCTCCGGCAACAGCAGAGAAGGATGCTGCTCAAGGTACCGCGCTATATTGCTGGCAGGGAGTCCGACCGCTGGAGGAACGAGTTCTACAAATTCCTCTACCTCACCGCAGCCGCGCAGGCCATCTACATCGTCCAAGTCGTCTTTATCATCACGACCAACCTCTGGCAACTGCTCATCATGGTCGTTGCCTCGACGGCCTCCGACTATATTCTCTACGAGTTCGACTACGTCAAAGCAGACAAGTACGACACTATTCGCGACGACATTCAATAGTATGCTTACGGGCAAAGAGCTGCTGCCAACGAACACGAAGCGGCAGTGGAAAGGGCAGAAGGACCGAGGCGCCGAGCTGACGGCACTCCCGCTTCTGACAACGCCAGTAGAGGGCAGCCTTTCGAGGGTAGAAGGACAGGCAGCAATGGTTGTTGCGGTGCCCCCCATCTTTGCCACCGCCACGTTTCAGAGGGCAACGATTGTCGCGGTCAAGAGGAATGTAGATGCGCTCGAATGACTTGATCTGCACCTTTTGCATCTCGAGGCTTGGGAACTTTTTCATGATGAAGAGGAAGGTCTCCTTCCACAGCGACAGCTTGGAGAAAATCGGAAGCAGTCCAGAGGCCACCGGCCGAGGACGCTTTGCCTGCCCCTGCTGCGCTTTGCTCGACGGCGTTGGACGCTTCTTGCAGTGCTTTGGGAATATCTTCGTCGTCGACTGAGCCTCTTCCAAATCGAAGAACAGCGCGCCAGAGCTTGGCTGCAGGACGAGAGAGTCCGCAAACCCGGCCAGAGCACCAGAGTCGTGGACAAATGGACCCGTCAGGCGGCCGTACTTCTGAGAACCCATCGTCCGGTAGAGCTTGTGCGTCGAGTAGACCGAGTCGTCGATCGCATTCTTCTCCGAGGTCTCCCCCTTCTCGTTCGTGTCAAAGTAAAGGTAAGGCTTGGCGTGCCCCTGATGGAAAAACTCCTTCATTGCCGTCAGGAGGGTCAGAGAATTGCGAAAAAGGATTCGTTTTCCTTCCCGACTGGTCCGATAGACGACATGCCACGAGTACTTGCCGGGACGGTGAGATTTTAGCATGACATACTCGGCGCGACACTTGTACTGGCGGGCCAAAAAGTCCGCAAAGAGGTCCGCAATCTCTTCCCCAAGCGTAAGCTTCTCGGAAGCAGTCGTCACGAACGAGTCAAAGTCACAGGGGTCCGGAAATTCAATGTCCAGATAGGCACGACAGCCAAAGCGCTCGATCTTCGTTGCACAGGCCGAGCAACTCGAAGCGTAGGTGCAGGTCGGAGAGGGCATGATCTCGTAGAAAGAATTGTTTCGACGGTCCTTCTGGTTTGCAGCAATGATGGCCTCCAGAGCCTTTGCTGTCATCAACCAGTAACGCTTGATCGCAGACTTGCTCGTGTCCTCCCCGACGAAACGGAGCTCCGGACGATTCAGCTCTGCATAACGGATGTGCATCAACTCCTGAGGACCGTGCTCACCGATGCGCTGAGAGAAAGGCCCGTAGACGGCATCAGGATAGGACTGGGAGTAGGGCCGACGGTGCATCTTCAGTCGGTTTCTGTAAATCGACTTGCTCTGTCTCCGTCGGTGGCGTAGGCACCCTCGTCAAGATCTCCTGAACCGTACGAGTGTCGGAATTCTCCAGCTGCCTCAGCTCGGCCATGAGCTCCTCGTCGCTGACCTCAAGGCCACCCTGAAACGACAAATCCTCGCTCAAACGATCGTTGATCTGCTCAAAATCGTCCTTGAAGTCCGACAGCTTGTCGAGGAGCTCGTCGACATCGCCGACCGTGTACTTGGCACCCTTGAAAGCCTTTGTCACACCACGGAGGGCATCGATCTGGAGATTGTTGATATGAAGGTTCTCGAGCTGAAGGATACGTGCTAGGATCATGTCGCGACGCTCCTCGATCGAAGCCTTGTGCCGTCGGAGAAGGATCCGCCGGCGAGCTACATGCTTGCTGGAGCCGAGCTTGGTGATGCGGAGAATCTCCATCTCCGTTTTCTGAATCATTGCAATAAGCGTCTTGTCGACCGCATAGAGATCGTTCACATAGGCACCGATCGGCAAGGTTGCCTGAGCCGTGCTGCGGCGACAAAGAAAACGACGCATGATTGCCCTTTGCCATCTGCACAGACGGGCCTATATAGCCGACAGCAGAGACGGCAGCAGAGTTGGGTGTAATATTTTTTCATTATATAGGTAGCAAATAAGGCATAGTATTCAAGACAACGACATGCGTGCCGTTTACACTTTTCTCACCCTCTTACTGCTTTCTCAGGCACCGGCGGCGCTGGCGGCCTGCGCCATCGAGCCAGACGGAAACGGTCATGTCACCATTCCGGACGGGCAGACGAGTATTGCCAATTTTGCATTTCAGAGCTGCAGCAGCCTTACGAGCGTCACGATACCCGACTCGGTCACAAGCATAAACAACTATGCATTTGAGAGCTGCACGGCTCTTGCGAGCATCACGATACCCGACTCTGTGGAGAGCATCGACGAAGGTGCATTCCTATTCGGCTCGTCTCTAACCAGCATCACAATACCAGACTCGGTCACGAGCATAGGTAGGGGGGCCTTTGCAGCAACAGGTATTACAAGCATTACCTTCATGTCTTCTGCTGTTTCTATAAATAATGGGGTGGGAGGAATTCTTGGACAAGTTGTCTCGTTAAACCAAGTCTGCGGTGTTGATGTGACGGTTGCCCCGTTCAATGGTATGGGCAACAACAACGTAGACCAAGCCAATCAGGCGCAGTGCACGGAGCCGTTATGTCCTGATGGCGTAAGCGGAGTGAAGTGGTGCGCCCCACCCCCTCCATGTACCTCACCAGACACCACCGGCTATGTAGTCACAGAAACGGATCTAAAGCTTGCCAGCTTTGCTGTTACTGCAACCTGTGCCACTGGAACCGTCGGCACTGCAAGCGTCAGCGCGTGTTCTGCCGGAGGAGAAGCCTATGTCCTCAGCGGTTGTAGGCCAGTCTACGATTGTGCCAATCCGGCGACGACAGGGACATTTGCACTTGCAGACGACTGCCAGCTCTCTGGAGAGGTTACGCTCAGCGGCGACCTTGACATTCTCGGTGTCGTGAAGGGTGATGGCTCCTACCCAGTCGTCAAAGCTGCCTCTTCGTCGAGGCACTTTACTGTAAACAACAACCATAAACTTACCCTGAAGTACTTGAAGATCATCGATGGGAACGTAGGGGGTTCAAATGCTGGTTCCATTCATCTGCACGGTGGAAATCTCAACATATCCCATTGTGTCTTTTTCAACAATCAGGCTAGTTCCGGTGGTGTTATTTATGCTGATAATGTTGGTAATACTCTGGACTTTGATTCTGTTGTTTTCAATGCCAATCATGCAAATGGTATGAATGGAGGAGCCATTTGGATATTAGGGGGTGTGTTAGTTGAGCATTCTTGCACTTACACCATGAATACAGCAGCGCGTGGTGGTGCAATTTATATCGGTTTTTGGGGGGGCACAATGTCTTCATTTGACAGCACGTTTGAAGGTAACACCGCAGTGTATAAAGGAGGTGCAATTTGGGTATGGGGGTATTTTGGTATGGGGGTAGTAACCCTGACAAGGGCTACCTTGAAGGAGAACAAACAAACAGATGCGGGGACAGGTGGTGGGGGTGCACTTTTTTTAGACGCGCAAGTAACTGCGAATATTAGAGAGAGTACCTTCATAGATAATGAGGCAACAGCGGATTCAGGTAGTGGGAAGCAGGGGCATCAGGTTTTTACAGCGAAAGGTAGTTCTGGTACTCCCTCCCTCACCATCGTCAATACGCAGTTTACGCACATTGCGGGAGGACATGCCTTCTACGGGTACGATTTGGGCTCCTCCAGTGGTAGCGCCGCAACATACATAAGCCCAGCAGACTGCTCGGCAAACCCCTGCACGGAAGCGCCCTTCACGCACACCTGTGCCGTCCTTGGCAACGAAGGCGTCACCTGCGACTACGATGCAACCTATCTGAGCACCTACAATTGCGGCTACAAAACAACAAGGACACTCTACCCCTTGCCACCGCCTGTAATTCCATGCAGTTGCACAGCGACGGAGTTTGACACCTCGACCGCCTGCCAGCAGTATAAGACGAGCTGCCCCGACGGTGAATTCCTCGGCACCGACGGCACCGCAACCAGCGATCACTCATGCACTCCCTGTGCAGCAGACGAGAAGAGCACCGGCGGCGCGCCCTGCAAGAAGCTCATCGACTGCCTCACGGCGACAGAGCAAGGGCACAGGAACATTGATATCGGCTTTGCCAGCGGAGACTATACCGTAAGCCTGTCGTGAGGAGGTATTTAAAAGCAGGGTTATATTTTTTTATCATATATAGGTACCATCTAGTGTATATTATTCGAGAAGACGACGACTACGACTACGATGCGATTTCTTCTCTCTTCTATCTTACTTATCTTACTCTCACAGGCACCGGTCGCGCTGGCGGGCTGTGCCATCGAGCCAGATGGCAGTGGTCATGTCACCATTCCGGACGGAACGGTGAGTATTGCTGTGTTTGCATTTAACGGCTGCACGACTCTTACTAGTATCACAATACCAGATTCCGTGACGAGTATTAGTGGAGGGGCTTTTCGAAACACGGGTCTTACTAGTATCACAATACCAGATTCCGTGACGAGTCTTTCTTCAATGCTATTTTACGAAAGCACTTCTCTTACAAGCATCACGATACCAGACTCGGTGACGAGTATTGAAGATTATGTATTTTACGGATGCAGTTCTCTAACCAGCATCACGATACCAGACTCGGTGACAACTATAGATAATAATGCATTTCAGGGCACAGCCCTAACTCAAGTATGTGGAGTCGATGTGACGCAGACACCATTTTCTGACCACAGCGAATTACAGGTGGACCAAACCAATCAGGCGCAGTGCACGGAGCCGGCCTGCCCTGCTGGTACGAGCGGAGTGAAGTGGTGCGTGCCTCCTACTGTCTGTACGTCACCAGACACCACCGGCTATGTAGTCACAGAAACGAATCTAGAGCTCGCCAGTTTTGCTGTTACTGCAACGTGTGCTGCTGGCTACACCAGTGCCGGTGGTACCGTGGCGGCGGCAGTATGTGGTTCCGACGCTCAGCCCTACAGCCTGAGCGGGTGTGTAGCCCACTCTGATACCAGCGGCTGTAATGCGGAGCGCAAAAAAGTCATTGAAGGAACTGCAACGACAGACGCCTCCTGCGGTGCCGTCTGTGCCAACACACAGTACGCCTCCGGAACACAGTGCATTGATTATACCACCACCTGCCCAGCAGGCTCCGAGCTGTCTTCGGCACTTCCAGACGCCCAGCGCACCTGCGAAGCCTGCCCGATCGGTGAATACAAGACCCTCAACGATGGCTCAGAATGTCTCGTGTGCCAAGACGCATACGAAGTCATTCCCATCAACGCAACCGAAGGCGCGACCGATTGCCTCGCCTGCAACGTCTCCACCGAATACGATCACGACAGCCTCGCGCATACGGGGTGCATTGCAAATCCAAATACGGTTTGTGATCAGAATTTTCAACTCGTCGTAACGGCAGGGAATGCAGTGAACCTTTGTGAAGCGTGCTCGCCGGGAACAGAACAGCTTGCCGATGCCACCACCGCACAGTGCAAGGCATGCGTCGAGGGACAATTCTCGAGCAATGGCCACGCCTGCGCCGCGCATTCCGACGTTGAGACCCAATGCTACGAGCAGGGGAAGAAATTTATCAAAGGCACCAGTAGCGTAGATGCACACTGCGGAGACGCCTGCCCTGCCGGACAGAGGCCGAAGGGTCCCGTATGCGCCTATGCCGTATGCGCCAACGAGCAGATCACCATCAAGAGGACCAGTGACCAACATCCGCTAAGGCTCGTCAGTGAGGCCGACTGCGAAGGCAAAGGCTGCAAGGCAGGTGAATGGATAGGCGCAAGCGCACCATCCAGTTCCGTCGCCGGATGGGCAGATGTCAGCGGCCAAGGGAGTTTTAAGACCGTAAGCCTTCCCGAGGGGCTCTACTTTTACATATGCACTTCTCATAAAGCGATGGTCGGCGCCATCCTCGTAGAAGACTGCAAAGACATCATACACGAACACGAGTGCCGCTGCAACGAGGGTCATCACTACGACGGCAGCGCCTGCGCGAAGTGCGGCGCTCCACAGTGCACAAAGAACGAGGCGGCCATCTGGCACGACGAAGTAGTCAACGGAGCAGCCGATGCCGGCGCCTGTGAGGCAAGCTTGGACTGTACGACCAAGGCCGCAACAAATGTAGCCTGTATCCAGCCATACGAAGACGGTGGTGTACTGCAAGCAACGACTGCCTGCTGCAAGATCAGCTCAGGCGCGACCAGACTGCTTGGAGACAAGAAGACCGCTACGACGCAGTGCTGTGACGGCGGATTCCAGAGCGCCTCCCAAGCACAGTGCCAGACATACTTGAACACCTGCGCGGCAAACAAAGAGCTCGTTGGCGGATCGGCCGATTCCGACAAGACCTGCTCCGACTGCTCGCCAGACAAGACTGCTGAAAACGGACAGCCCTGTGAGACATTCGCGGAGAAAGAATTCGGAAACATAGTCAAGCCGACGAGCGGAGACGGCATCAAGGGCAGGATCAAGGGTACCAGCTTTGGCACCTCCTTGGTCCAGAAACGCAAACAGTTCCAGAGCATCATCAAATTCTTAAAGCAACAGATCCGTGCGCTCGCGACGAAGAGAGTTAAGATGGAAAAGGAAGATCTTCCGCTCTCGGAAAGCTTCAAAACGAAAATGGGCGCTAGGACAAAGATCGATGTCGTCGTGCCAAAGGTGAAGTCCGCCAAGCTCGACACTGCACAGGCCTGCGACGAGGCAGATGTTGATGTCAAAGTACAACCGGACGCCTACGATATCAATCTGGCCGAAGGGGAGTCTGGCCTTATCTGCTCCGGAAGCGACCCTATCACCAAGCTAGAAATGACACGAGAGGGCGCCCTGCACGGCGAAGATATCGATGTCTACGATTACGCCTGCTGGGACGGTTCCGCTTGGTCCACAGCCGTAGAAGTGCAGTCGGGGGCCGACTATGTATGCGATGGCATGAAATTCTACGTGAACTCTTTGTCCGGTATTACCTGCAATGTCTCTGCGCCAGTAAGCACTGCCGATGCAAGCGTCGTAGCAGGAGTCAGCGGTGCAGACTGTGGTGCAACGATCGCCGACGGACAGTCGTGCAATTACACCTGCAATGCCAATTTCGTTGCGACAAGCGCACCAGCCTGTAGCGCCAACGGTTTCGTGCCGGCAACGTGCGAGTGCCCTGCTGGCCACGAGGACAAACCTTCTTTAATTGAGGTGACGAGTGGTGTGCCAGATGAAAGTGTGAGTAAGGCTGAGTGCGAGGCGTATGCGTATGCGCAAAATGCTCCAAATTATTATGACCATGCGTCGTGGCAGGAAACCGTACCAGTTGGATGTTCTAAACAAGAAAGTAGTGGTGACATTTATTGGAACAATGGTGCATCAAGCACAGCGGACTGTTCGGACCGTACCTGCATCCAAAAGGGTTTCGATGGAAGCTGCCAGCCCTGCGCCGCGAATGCCTATGCGCTCAGTGCAGGAAGCACGACATGCACCTTGCACTCCGTACAGCACTGCCCGGCAGGGCAATTCTTCACGGCTGGCAATACGCTGACGGCAGACACGGCCTTCTGCACGGCCTGTCCTGCCAACACCTTTCAAGCAAACGAAGATTCCACTGCAACGAGTTGCGAGTGTGTGGCAAATTATGAGTACGGGTATGTGTCCTGTGACTTTCAAGGATTTGGAAACTCACAGGATCACCTTATTGATGATTCGGCTGAATCAATTAATCTTCGTGAGAGAAACATCATAACAGTTGATATTGACGGGGATGGTGACACGGATCTTGTAACTTCGGGCGCACAGCAACTAGGTTGGGTGCCTAACACAGGTTCCGGTGTTTATGGCTCCACACAGCAAATAGCGACTAGTTCGTCTAATAGTTTTTACGATGTCGTCGCTGCCGATTTTGATGGTGATGGTGATATTGACTTGGCCACAATTGAATTTGGTTGGAGTGATGGTTCTGAAGGTAAAATTAGGATGTTTGTGAACAATGGGGTAGGTAATTTTACAGAAAGTTTCTCGCTCTCAAGATCGAAGGGAAGACGACTCTCCGCTGCTGATATTGATGGAGATGGAGATATTGATCTTGTTTGTACGATTTATGCCAACACGTTGGTTTGGTTAAAAAACCCACAGATTGGTGGTGGTTCGTGGACATCTTCAAATACTGTTTTTGTCAATAATGGTGGACTCTCTTTACCATATAAATTGATCACTGCTGACATGGACGGCGATGGGGACATCGACATTATGGTCAATGACCATAATAGCAACAAACTACTTCTGTATAAAAATGACGGTTTTGGTGACTTCGGGCCCAGTAGTGGTAGCAGTGCCATTGAAATCATAAGTGGTTCGGTCAGCGCCGAGCATATTCCGGTAGGTGATGTTGACGGTGATGGCGACCTCGATATAATATATGGTGGAGCAATTTACTTCAACGATGGCTCGGGGACCATGCAATATTCCCAATCTTTACAATATACCGGTAGCACCTATGAACCTGCAATGATTGCCATTGGTGACATCGATGGTGACGGTGATCTTGATATTGCGAGTGGTAGCTACATTGGATATGACTTCATGTGGCATGAAAATGTAGCTGGGACCTTCTCTAATAGCCCCACTAAATTTAACGTGCCCGGAACTTTAAATGGGTTACCTCCATATTTTAAAACAATTGCCTTGTCAGATATCGATGGAGACGGTGACCTTGACTTTGTATACACTGCACACGCCACAGGAGATTACCCGCAATATTGGATTGAAAGCACTGGCAGCTGTACAGAGGGCTGTGCCGCCTGTCCGGCAGGCGAAGGCTCTCTTGCTGCTGGATCATGCACGCCCTGCGCAAGTGGAGAATACTCGACCTCTGGCGGAGCTTGCACGACATGGAGCACTTGTGGGCCCGGACAGCAGCCCTCCACACAGCCTAGCGCCACAGCAGACTCTGGGGCATGCGAAACCTGTCCTACAGACACTTTCTCCCTGACCACCGATACACTCGTTTGTACGGCACATGCCACCAGCCAAGCGGAGTGCGATGCGCGCGGAGGAGGAGGCTTCATTGCTGGCACCGGAACCGCGCAAAGGGACACCTGCCTGCCGATCTGGAACGAAGAGACCAGCGGTATCTACTACGTGCAAGACATGACGATGGGCGGACAGGTCTCTTTGACTGCTGATCTAACCCTCTATGGGAATGAGACCTCCTACGCCAGCAGCCCGACGACGATTACTGCTGCTTCTGGGGCCCAGCACTTTTCAGTTGAACATAGATTAACAGTGAGGTTTTTGAAAATAAAGGATGGTTATTCTGGTGGACTCGCTGGTTCAGTTATGGTTAATGGTGGGGGAATTCTTGATGCTACATTTGTAACCTTCTTCAATAACGAAGCGGTAAACGCAGGGGGCGCTATTTATGTCGGAAGTAGTGGCGAAAGCATTGCAATATTGACAGACGTTCATTTGGAAGACAATGAAGTTACTGACGGAGGGGGTTGGTTTGCTTACGGTGGTGGTGCTATTCACAATGAAAAAGAGGTCATCTTGACACGTGTCACCATGAAAAATAATAAGGCGTCGTTGTCTAACGGTGGTGCATTATTGGCTAGGGGTAATTCGGTGTATACAATTCGAGAGTGTGTTTTCGATAAAAATTACGCAGCCACAGGAACTCAAATAACAGCACTACACGATTCGTCCGCATCGATAACAATCGTGAACACAAAGTTTATTTCGTGGTATACGGACGTTGTCACTAGTAGTACGACCAGTTTTAAAACCATTGATTCAAACAGTGTTGCAAGTAACGGTCTTGGTTCAGCAGAAAAGGTCTGCGCCGATGCGGACCCATGCACGGTTGTGCCCTTCAATGGTACCTGTGTCGATCAAACGGATAGCCCAAGTATGCTCTGTCCGGACACTTTGACCTGTGCAGCGGGGACCTATTTCGTCCCAGTGACCAATGCGCTGCCACCGGACGGGACCGAGTGCAAGGCCCACAGCACTTCCTGCGAGGCGGGTGAATTCGTCGGCGCCGGTAGCGAAGATGCCGACACTTGCGAGGACTGCCCAGCAGGATCCGCGCAGGCCCTTGGCGAATTTTCCGGAAACGAGTGCACACTATGCGCAGCGGACACGCACACGACCAGCGAAGGACAGGCGACATGCGATGCATGCCCAGTCGATCGCCACGGATACAACACGACGGGGAATGCAGCGGCCGTTTTGCCGGCTGTGACTCAATC
>MDTG01126199.1_pt1 | contig 17898 bp, 20 predicted proteins | sample 811421 | NCBI WGS metagenome assembly MDTG01 (sample SAMN05326645, study PRJNA326480) | marine metagenome | isolation source: seawater | place: Pacific Ocean: South East | collected 2011 | reverse complement strand
TTTGCTAGCAATGGCTGGATGTCCATCAGCAGATGATGACGCAGAGGCCGCTATGATGCGGGGAAAGCCAGATGAGCCTAGCGTAGAAGAGCTTTGCGCTATGGCTGTGTCACGGAATAAACAATCTGTTATGGCTGTCAAAGAATATCTTTCTGATCCTTCTGAAAATAATATACAGTTTGCCAAAGAAGCGTTTGGTGAGATTGAGGAAGAGGATCAAAGAGCTATGTGGCAAGCGCCTACTAAAGTTTCTACCGCACCATTTACGACTGAAGAACGCAGATTATTAAAAGGAGCCTAGGGTGGACATTATTGTTATAGACAATTTTTTCCCAGACAAGATAGCACAATCTTTTTGTGATGTTATGGCTAAGCAAAAGTTTGAGTTTTATTGGCCTGGCGACAATGCAGTGCCTAACTTTCATTGGCACATAAAAGATTGTCCTATGGCATTTGCTGTTCATACTCATATGCCAGAAAAGCTTATTGGTAAGCTAAGATTGTGTGATTTCTATAGCAACTCGCATACGCATGGCGTTTATCCATCAAAACATTCTGACTTCCAAAGCGGAGCAGGAAAAGCTTATACCGCTATTTACTACCCAGAAATGGAGTGGAAAGAGGAATGGGGTGGTGGACTATATATCTTTAACGATGATAAAGTACATAGGCTTATTGGCTACAAGGGTAATAGGCTTGTTTTTTTTGATGCTAGTTACGATCATCAAGCTGCTGGTATAATGCCTGCAGCAAATTATTTACGCATTTCCAATGTCTTGAAGTATTCTTCTGATATTGGCGATGGGTTTGTACCGTTAGACTTTACTAAAATTAATTAAGGAGAGGAATATGAGTAATTACGATAACACCAATTCTGGTGCATTGTTTAAGAACGAAACCAAGCAAGGTAATCAGCCTGACTATCGAGGCCCACTGAATGTTGGTGGCAAGGACTTTGAAGTGTCTGCCTGGATTAAGAAGTCCCAAGCAGGTAAAAGTTTTATGAGTATGTCTATCCAAGAGAAGGATTCTTGGAAGAAGGATGCACCTAAAGCTGCTGAACCTAAAGTTGCTGAGCCAGCAGGTGCTGATGACTTTGAAGACGACATTCCATTTTAATGGCTGTCTATACTTGCGACCGTTGTGATCAATTAAAAGATGACGACTGGTCGCCTTGTTCGGCTATTGGCAAGTACACCTGGATTTGTGAGGGTTGCTTGCCAGAAGTAGAGGAGGAATCAAATGAAGAAGAAAGTTAAAAAATTATGGAAGGGCCAGTTTGTTTCGGTTAGAGACTATGAGATCGAAAAAGCTAAAGCTGATGGGCTTTTATGTATTAGTTTTGGTGAGTCTAAAATGACGCTAAGATCCCAGGATTTAGATAGACTCCAACCATCAAGTCAAATCTTTAAATCAAAAACTGGTGGAAAAGATTACCGCCTGGTCGATGTTAAATTTAAACCTGATACAGATAAAAGCCAACAAGGTTTATTCAATGAGTAATACTGTTATGCCATGTCCTGATTGCGGGGCGTTGTTAGAACCAGTTCATAGCGCCAAGGGCGATCTTCTAGGTTACTTTTGCAAAGGCATTCTTGTTAAGTCTTGTACTTATATTAATGTTAAGTCCACTGCTGAATATGAGAATGAAATAAAGTATGCCAAAAAAGAAAGCTAAGACTGTTCAGAAGCTTAGGAAAGAAGCCTTGACAACCTTGCAGAAGCTTGTGAGGCTCAAGGCGGCTGACGACAATGGCTACTGTTCTTGCGTGACCTGCGGTGTTACAAAGCATTGGAATGATGGCATGCAAGGCGGTCATTTTATAGCTAAAGGAAACGGTGGCAGAAACATGTGGGCTCTGGTAGAGGAGAACGTGCATCCTCAGTGTGCAGGTTGCAACGGGTTTGGAATGAAATTTGGAAACGCTGAGAGCAGATACACTTTATACATGGAAGACATGTACGGCAGAGACAAGGTTGACGAAATGTTAGAAAAGAATGTTGTTTCTAAATTAGATAGGATTGAGTTGCAAGACTTGATTGATGACTGGAAAGATCAAATTAATGACCACTTGGAGAGAATTGCATGATCAAAGAGCTAAGCTTACTTATAGTTAATGACCAGGCTGACGTAGAAATGTCGGTTCATTTTTGTCCATTCGATAAAGAAGTGAGTTTTTCGATCTGCAATACAAATCAATCAGTGCATGCAGGGTGCAATGAGTTTACATTGCAAACAATGCATGACATTAAAATTATTGCTGATTTTTTAAACAGCGCATTGGAGGCAGAAAGTGAATTGTTGGGTATGTAATACTGAATTAATTTGGGGTGGCGATCACGATATTGATGAAGAAAGTGAGTTTTATCGGATAGTTACAAACCTGTCATGTCCACACTGCCTGGCCCAAGTCGATGTTTATCATAGCCCAAAAGATGAGCTTACTGGCAAAGAAGATACCTATGTGGGAGAATAAATACATTGTTTGGGCAATACTGTTACTGGTTTTCTATATCTTTATAGCGCCTCGTGCTTTTGGCTCGGAGGCTAATGTAGGGGACTTTGGAACCAACCAGCAGGCTGAAACAATAACTACTACAACAGAGACTACTGTGAACCAGGAAGGAATGCCTGTAACAACTGCGGTAGCACCCTCTACTCCAACATACCAAACTGACACCTGCATAGTGACATCTGGTGCAGGCATGCAAACGCTTCAGATTGGTATTAGCGCGAGTAAAATGAAAGTAGATCAAAACTGTGAGAGGCTAAAGCTTTCTAGGCAACTAGAGAAGCTTGGATTAAAAGTGGCTGCCACTTCTATTCTTTGCCAAGATGCAAGAGTGTGGTGGGCAATGCGTAATGCACAAACACCATGCCCAATAAAAGGGCTAATTGGAGATGAAGCTCTTGACTTCTATAAAGAAAACCCTAGTTTTGTTCCTGATCCTCCTGCTGTCCACAAAGACGATTGCGAGCGAAAACGACTTCGATATGACAGCGTTAAGCGAAAGCACGTCTACGATAAACAATGTAATAACAAATAACATCCAAGATTACATCCAGTGGACTACTCAGTCCATGCTCGATGGCAACACAATCATATACAACAACGATGACGGTACTCAGTACGAGCTGACTCCAGAGCAAATGGATGTCTTTAACCAGGCTTACGCTGATGGCTTAGTAAATAGCACCCCAGAGGCTCTTACAGCCGTTCTCCTGAACGATATGATTGACCTAGAGCAAGACACCTATGAAGAAGAGAAAGAGACTCTGATAGAGGCTGCAAGCGAGATAGCTGCAGTTACAGAGATAGCGGATATGCTTGTCACTGGCGATCAACAAACTAAGATTAACGCTGAGCAATATGCAACTGACAATGACCTTCGAGCAATAAAAGAATCTAGTCGCCAGAAGTTCAATACCAGCATTAGCGGGATGCTAGAAGCCAGTATGACTAAGAATATGATTGAGGGCTATGCCCAGGATTCTTTTGTTATAGACACAATAGCCAGCTCATTTATGGCTACGAACACAATTATGGACTTCTTTACTAATACAGCGGTATCTATAGACCAGCTAAACGTAAGGCAGTTAAACCTAGATTGGGAGGCCCACAATACTGGGGTTGAGAGTGAAATGTACTTTTTGTACTCGAATGAAGCTCAACAAACTTTGGAGATAATACCTCGATGAATGCACAAGATGTTGCCTTATGGATAGGCATAGCAAGTTCTATTGGTGGAGTAGCTGTAGGTTACGGAACTTTAAATGAAAAAGTATTGCAGTTAGAAGCGTCTACTGACGCAACTCACCTGGAGTCTAGGCTGACAAAAATAGAAACAAACGCTACTGACGGCACTGGATTAGAAAGCAGATTAACTAAACTAGAAGTGAGGATAGAAGATAATGACATTGGACACATTGGTAAAGAAATTGAACAGCTTAGGGGACAGATTAAAGCTACAACTAACAAAGTTGCGGGAATACGTGTCCCAAGCACAAGTCAAATTAAATCAGACATACGAGTCCTTGAAACAGAAGTTGAAACAATTAAAGTCGAACTTAAAAGTGTTGAGAGCAGACTTGAGAAAATAAGCAATAGAAAAGTTAATCCATTACTTTAGGAGGGCTTATGTACCCAATAGTTAGAGTAACCTGGAATGACGCTCAAGAAGGTGAACAAGGCTGGTTAGACATCCAGGATTGCGTTGATACACCTATGGCTGTTTGTTATACAGTTGGCTGGCTTGTAGAAAACACTGATGAAAAAATAACCATAATGACATCTGCGGCTAAGTGTCAGACTGAGAAAGAAATAACGCAAGGGGGTGGTTGTACTTCTATTCCTGCTGACTGGTGTACTTTAATAGAATACCTGGAACCCAAAACAACTAGACCTTTAGATAGTATGTAGTCTATACTTAGACCTTAGTTAAGTGAACATGCCAGTGGGCAGGCATTCCTCCAGAGCTGCACCGACCAGCTTCTCCCGCAGTCGGTACTTATTATGAGTAAAGGATCAAAGCCAAGACCAATGGAAGTCAGTCGTAAGGAGTTCAAAGAGAACTACGATAAAATATTCCGTAAGAAAAAAGACTCAAAGGTTAAGAGAAACAAAAACACTATCCTCCCTCGTTCCCCCTAGGATCTAACGATTCTTGCATTTTTACAACTTTCTGGAACTGTAGTGATTTCTCGTAAGCATCCACGACATCTTTTAACAGATCGTTTCTCATCTGATACAGCTCATCTTGTCTTTCTTGTTTCTCTTCGCCAGTCATAGTTGGGTGAAATCTATTTAGATCTAGCGCTTTATTTACGTTAGTTAATGCTCTGTTTGTTTGAACGAATGTGTCGTAAGCAAATGGGCCGCCAAGCTCTTGGAACTTTTCCATCTGCCTGGCCATAGCTTTCTCGTTGTACTGCCTACCAAACGCCATTATGTTAGCTCTGGTTTCCTGCAATTCTGCAAGCGTTTCGTAAAACTCTCCTACAGAGTTAGTCACTCTTCTGCCGCCTGAAGTAGCGCCTTCTGTTTTCCACCAATTGGTCTTTTTTATCTCTTCGTACAATGCGCTTCCACTGCCTACTGGTCTGGGTAGCTCATCATCTGCATATAAAACAGCTTCATCTAGCAATGCCATAGTTGTACCTGCTGCACCGTTAAACAATGATTCAAAGAATGCCTCTACTTTTGGTGCTGAGAATTCTAACGGAGAGCCTATAGATTTTTCTGACAGTTGAGATAAAAAGACAGATCCATCTCTAGTCTTCCTGGCCCCAGGAGTTAATCTGTCTAGTGAGAAGTTTTCTATGTCTTTCCCAGTAAACGTATCTACCCCAGAAAAATACTCATTAAACACATCAAGAGCTAGTGGAGTAGTAGGAATAGATGTTCCTAAAGTAAATAAGTTTTCTACAGCATCAGACAGCCAGTCAGAATAATCTGGGTTTCCGTTTTCATGTTCTATGAACGCAAGCTCTACTAACTGCTCTGCAAACCTAGTTATTACTCCTATCTCATAAGGTTTAGGAATCCTAATTATTTCTTTATTGCCTTCAGCATTAGTAAAAGGCATATTAAAATACATAAGTTTTTCGTGATCTTTTAGCTCATCCCATTCTTCTCGGTTATGTTTTATTGCCATATAAGCAACACCAGCAGCCACAAAAGCTAACCCTGTAATTCTACCTATAATTACAGATCTGTTAGGAGATTCATCTTTTCTAAACTTTCTGAAAAAACCATCAACACCTGTCAATGCTGGTTGTAAGAATGGAACTGTTGCAGCGTAGTAGTTCATCAAAGTGTGATTGCCTTGCATAGCAAAGTCACCACCCATTTCTCTTGCGTAGTATGCTGCTTCTGCTTTTGGTCTGCCTGCCTCAACACCAAGCCTGTACTCTGTAATTTTTTCTGCCAACTCAATAGCACTTGCAAATTTATTCCATGCTAAATACGCTGCCTTTGGACTGCCGATTATAGTCTGTATAGCGCCTCTCTGTGTTATTTTTCTAGTAGCAGATTCTAATGCAGAATCACTGTTGACAAATCCAGAGTAACCGCCACCGTTAGCTATAAAGTCACGATAAACCGCATCCTCTGTCATTGCGGATTTTATGCCGCGCAGAGTGTTAATAATTGGAACCTGGTTGTTTTGGCTTAACAACGCGCCTTGTATAGATTCCCTAACTAAACTCTTAGTTAAAAACTTAACACCAAGAGTAATTGTGTTTTGGAATACTCTGGTGGATCCTTTCATTAGTCTGTAGAAATCATTTCTAGCTGGTCTATTTAATGCAGCTAAAGAATCGTATAATTGTGCGCCTGGGCCTGAGTCCTGCTTGTTAATCTGGTAAACGCTTGGCTTACCATTGTTCATAACGTGAAGTATGTCACCGCCTTTTTTATGTTGACCAAACCGCCAAAACTGAAAGTAGTCAGGCATGTCTTGGAACGCGAAAAAAAGCTCTTCTTCTACAACATCACGAACATCTTCTTCTAAAGTTAGTTCGCTCATTATTTCTTTGACCAGCCTTTGTACTTCAACTGTTGCAATAGTGTCGCCCGTTGTTTCTGCAATTGAAGCCTCAAGATATATGCCTCTAGCGCTAGACCTTCTTATTTCATTTACAGCTTCGCGTTTAGCGTGATTAACTAATGTTTGTGTTAAGAGCATGTTTGCATTAGTAATAATGTTTTCACCAGCAGGGCGTACATTTCTTGATGAGCCAAACAGTCTTTTTATGCCTGGAGAAGCATTGTCTAACGCTCTCATTCTTTTTGCTAAAGGTGCTACGCCTGTAGGGTTAATACGGTACATCGGCATGTATTCAACTCGTTGCCACTTATCTACCTGCGCCTGGCTTAACAATCCACCATCTACAGCAAACTTAACAATAGCTTTATTCCACACCTGATAGCGATCAAAAGCTTCTGGCATGTGAGGGTGCATTTTTGGAACATCTTCTAATATTCTACTAACTTCTTCTCTAGTCCATAGATTTTCTCTGCCTTGCTGTTGCAGTTCTCTTGCTGATCTTGCATACATGTAGTCATAGAAAACCTCTAAGAAGTCACCTTTAACATTAGGGTTGTACCTAGCAAATTCAATTATATCAACAAGAGACTCTGCTCCTTTAAAGTCAAATTGGACATTGCCTTTTTTGTCTGTTCTCCACCTAGGCGCTCCATAAGATAAAGCACCTGCAACAAACGCTGAAGAAGACCTGGTTAACCTTGCAATCATGTAAGAATTTATTTCACTTAATTGCAGCTCGCCTCTTTGTGTTAACTCTATGACAGCATTCTTAATCCCTTGCAGGTCATCTACAGTTGCTTGACGCAATCCTGTTCTAGTTAGCTTAGAGTTAGCAGCTCGCTCTCCACCAATTTTAGATCTAAATGTTTGCGCTGGATCTTGGTTATACCAAGCAACCATTTCTTTTTGCGCTTTTTTAATTGCCTTACCGTATGGAGAACCCTTTAGCCAATTGTCATACCAAGTGTAGATGTTTGGAGTCATCTCTTTGGCTTTCTCAGGCTGGGTTAAAAACAACCTATGAAACTCTGCAAAACCTTCGCTTTCAATTAATTTTGGATTTGTAGTATAAGATACACCTTTGACTTCTTCAGTTGGCCCTAACAGTGGTATTGGCCCTACAAAATTAGGGTTTTCTTTTCTAAAATACGCATCTACTTTTTGTTGGTACGCAGAATAAACTAATGCTTTCATTTCAGCAGGGAATTGACCGCTACGATAAAACTTGCCTATCTCTGGGTTTTTGTAATCTATAAGGTGAGCTATTTCGTGAGCAATAGTCTCCATGTCATTTGCGTTTCTAATTCTTATAGTGTCTTTGCCTGGTATGTAATAACCCATGACGTTCTTGCCGCCTCTTATAGAGTTATTAATACTGCCGTTAAATATAGGTACACCTAAAGCTTTGAGCAAAGGCGCTATAATATCGGTTCGTCTTTTCGGCTTGTCTTTTCTTTGGCCGTAAGTGATAACTTGATCAGGCCCGTATGCTGGTCTTTTAATGCCAGCCTTGGCTCTTACATCTTCTACAACTGATACATAATTCCATGCGGGGCTAAAGCCACCAAAAGATTTTTGTATTTCTGGGTCTTTGTGGCTGTTGTCTATAGTTTGTTTTATTTGTTCTGCATCAGCTTTTTGTTTGTCTGACCTGCCAAACGTAGAGCCAGCAGTTTCTACTTCAATAACATCTCTTTCGTTAAAGATTAGGATTTCATTTCTTAGCGTACCTGCACCTTTAACACCACTAAACCCATCTTTTTTAAGCTGAGCATTAGTCATGTCCATTGTGACATCTATGCCAGGATTATCTTTTCTGACTTTTGCATCAGCAGCTATCTGATCTTGTTGTGTAGCAATCTTGCCTTTAGCAAACAATGTAACTCTTCTAGCTGTTCCATCACTCATATCAACATAGCGCTTACCGTATTCAGCGTTAGGCGACAAGTAGACACCTGCACCCATTTTGCCTTCGATAGATGCCTTGATAGATAAAAATTGTTTATTAGTCCAATGATACAACGGCTGGTCTACATTGTAGCCAGCATCAATCAAATCATCTCTTACTGTTCTTCGTGTTGGGCGCTCTGAAAATTGTGGCCTTACAGATAGATCAACTATTGGCCCAGTTGCATCGGGATCAATATCTGGTAGCGTTGTTTCAGGCTTAGCTTTGGCAGGTTTAATTGGAACTTCAACTTCTTTGGCTAAATCGCTGTCAAGCGTTATTCCAGCTTTAGCAACAGCACGAATTTTATTTTCCAGTTGTTTTCTTGTATCAAAAAACCCTATATTGTCATAAGGGCTATTTGGCATACCTTCTTCGTAAACTGCATATTTTGCTTTTTTGTGTCCAAAAAGATAAGCTTGTTTTTTGTCTATCTTTCTTATAGCGTAACCGCTAGGCTCTCCATCTATAAATACACTGTACTCTACTGTCTCTTCCCTTACATTATCTCCAGGCGTAAATCCTTCCGTCTGAGCTTTATACATTACAAAAACTTTCCCAGCAGTTTTGAATTTAACTTTATAAGGCTCACCAACTTCACTGTCTTCATATATAGAATCGTCAGTTTGGTCGTCTAGTAAAGGATTGTCTATACCAGAATCCTGGTCAAGTATGTCGTCTAATACAGGGTTATCTAAAGTCGGCCCTTCATCTACAAAGTCGTCTGACTCTGGGAAGCCGTACTTGTTGCCTGTGTCGTCAACATTAATAACACCCTCAAACTCCATCATTTTTAGGTATTTTTTAGCGTCTGCTACAGTAATATTTGCTCTGCTTGCAAGCTCTTCTGGAGTGAAAAACCCTAACTCTGATAAATCATAGGCTTTAGACGTAGCATCTTGGTACGCTTTAGAGTTGTACTCCTCTACTGCAATGTTTGGGTCTTGTGTAGGTTTGTCTTCTACAACTGGATCAGTAACAGGTGTATCTATAATAGGCGTGACTGCTTCGTCAGTTATATCGTACTCTGCTTTAAAGTCATCTATTAACTTTTGTTTAAGATTTTTTAATGTAGTCTCGCCAGTGTTAGCCTCTTCCATAACATTTGTAGGCTTGCCTGTTTCTACATTAATGTAATCTCCCATCATGCTTCTTAGGTAGTACGTTCCGCTAGTTGTTCCAGTCGCAGAAGGTATCTTGACGTATTGGACTTTATTGTTTTCACCTATAGAAAAAGTTGTTATAGGGTAGCCTTGATCCGTCTTACCTCTGTTTGTTTTAACTTGTATATCAGATGGGTCAATGCCTTCAGGAAGTGGTTTAGATGGCGTTACAGGCTCTTCTACGGGGTCTTCTACAGGATCTTCTTCTATTACAGGCTCTTCTTCTACAACAGGATCTTGAGCCGTATCAGTGTCTGTTTGAGTGTCAAAATCAGACGTAACAGTGTCTTCAGTGGGGATAAATGTTGTAGGTTTGCCGTTTTCGTCAACGACAACAACGCCTGGGGGAATTTCGTCATCGTTTAAGTTCTTGCCGCCTTCAGGTATTTTGCCATTTGTAACCCTAACAGATCCGTCAGAATCCATGTAAAACTTAGCGTTGGCAATGTCTTTGTTTTTTGTATAAGCATAGCCAGTGACAGCAACATCAACAGGTGCTGTAATACCTTCTGCAAAACCTTCAGCAAACACTTCTGGGTAACTGGTTATTTCGCCTTCGGTTGCTATCTGTGCTGCTGCCTCACCACCGCCACCGCCAACCATTTGGACAGCAGTTTGAGCTGTCAGGTTGTCAACTAACTTTGCTCCGTAAGGTGCTTGTGCGCCAGCAATCTTCTTAGCTAAAGTAGATCCTGGTGTTAAGAACTTACTAGCTACACCCATAGTAGCAGCGTCAAAACCGCCTATAATCCCTGCTCTTGTATTTGCATGGCTGTATAAAGCCTGTATATTGTCAGAGTCAGATAAAAATTCAGCAACATCTGATTCTTCGGTTATGTCAACGCCTGCTTTTTGCAAGCCATCCATGATAGAAAAAGCTTGTTCTACATTAGCGCTTGCTAAACCTGTTCCAGCAACAACGCCTGGCAATCCTAGTGGCGCACCCATTAAGCCACCTATTATTGACTCTGCCATACTAAATCCAGACATGGCAGAAACTTCTGTAATAACATCAATAGGGTTGTCTAAAAACGCCATAAAAGACTCTTTAGCGCCTTCTGACTGAAAAAACTTTTGTACGCCTGGGCTGTAAGTAGCTCCGCTGCCCATGTCCCCATACTCTGCTGAAACCTTTGCATAATGCTCGCCATCAGCTAGTTTCCGCTTTTTATATTCTTCTGGGTTTTGATACCTATCTTCAAACTCTAGCATTTCGCCTAATCCAGGAACATTAGGGTTTCCAACAGAGTAATACTCCATGTCTGCTAATGATCTTCCTGACTCTTCGCTAAAAGCTAAATCGTATGCCTCTAACGAGTTTCTAGCCATTTTTGATTGTATTGCTCTGGGGTAGCTATCGACAAGCATGTCAAAAAGGCTGTGATTGCCTTCAGGCTCTACGTCATCATCAAGAGAGATAGGTTCTAAAAATTGTGTGTCTGTTTCAAAATAAGAATCAGGAATGTCAAGCAAAGACATTTCACCTAAAACTTCTGGAGATAAAGGTAAATCAATGCTTTCTGATTGAGGAACGGGTTGCTCTACAGGAGTCTCTACATCAACAGCAGATACAGTATTATCTTTAATTTCTACAGGATCAGGAGTTTCTTGTAGATCTTCTATAACATCATTAACTGCACTTTGGTCTTCTTGCTTATCTTCCTTATCGAACAGACCAGCGTTGTAAAGATCTAATAAACTTTCTGCCATTTTTCTGCCTATTTTTTGCGGTTTTTTGCGTTTCTTTCTGCAACTTGCCTTGCGTATTCAGCTATGTTTTCATCAGTTTGCGGTCTTTTAGGATAAAGCCTTCCAAATTCAGTTTTAAGTTCATTATAGTTTGGCAGTTTTTTTACTAATTGCTCATCTGATATAGATTTAGATCCAGTTGAATACGTTTTATATTTATCAACGTCTGTATCTTCTATGCCTGTGCCGCTAAGTAATGGATTGCCAGCATCTTTTAAAGCTTGAACCAAAAATTGGTTATAATCAGGATTTAATTCTGTTACCGATGTTCCATTTATTTGCGCCTGCATTTCAGCCATTCTTTTCATTTCAGGAGGCAATGTTGATATGTCTTTTGTTCGTCTTGCTATAGTGTAATCTTTTAACTCTTGTATAGTAAAACCTGCTTCTATATAAGGGTCAACAGCTTTTCTAGCTGCACTAGTGTTTTTGTTTTTAGCAAATTCAGATGGAGTTAAGAAGTCTAGATTTTGTTTCCTAGTATACTCGTCACTTGATCTGTTTGCTGCTTCTTGCTGAATTTTTAAACCTTCTTTCCTAAGACCTAAACCTTCCTCGGCTCTTTCAGACGCTTCTTGTGCTTGACTTAAATCAAACAAAGACTTTCTATTTGCTTGGCGTTCTTTTAATAATTCTGTTTTTGCTTGTATGTCTTCCATGTCTATCTTAGACAGAGATAAATTTCTAGCTCTTTCTTTGTCTCGCTCTTTGCCCATGCCTGCCACACCACTACCTAAAGCAGAACCTATTCGCTGTGACAATGCTTTATTTGGATCTGAAGCCATTAACATTAACCCAAAGTCAGTAATAAATTTGTTTTGAGCTGCATCTGGCCCATCCCTAAAAACATCTAATAAACCTTTTTGACCAGGATTTAAAAGCCTAGAGTTAGTCGGCTGATTAATCATATCTCTTTGTTGCTGCCTTACAGCAGCTCGCTCATCGGCTAATGTTTGAGATTGCTTAAACTGCTCTTGTAACAATTTTTGATAATCGTCAAATGCGCTTGGAACTGTTGCCACTAGATCATACCTCTATTCATCATTCTCATGTATTCTTCTTCTTTCATTGCCTGGCTTACTTCAAAATTACCTTTAGGAATAAACTCAGGCGTTCCGTCACTTTTACCTCCAGCAGCTATAAGTCTATCCTCTGCTGGTGCATAAGGTTGTACTTGTTGTTGTCCACCGTAATCTGGGCCACCGCCACCACTAACAGCATAGCCGCCACCGCCACCTCCGCCACCAAGCATGCTTAGCATCATGGCAGATTCTAAAGGTTTGTTTTTTGCTGTCTCTAATATCTTACCTGGCGCAGCTTTTAATTTAGCGCCTAAAGTTCCTTGTTCGGCAAGAGATAATTTATCAGCTCCTGCTTGCAATGAAGCGTCAAACATGTTTGCTGTAACTGCTTGCCCTCCACCTCCAGTTCCTGTTGTTGCCGCATCAAAAACTGCTTTGTTATGTGCAAGCATAGCCTCTTTTGCCGCTAAACCTTCTTTGCCAGCAAAAGACCCTATTTCTGCTGCTGTTGGAGTATAAACACCTCCAGCAAGACTTTCTGTTGCTATCTTATTAAGAACGCCTTGTTGAGCTGCTGCAGCTTTAGCTGATCCTGGGCCGCCAATTAAAGCCTTAGCACCACCAGTAGCGCTTGCCTCATATACTGGGACAGAAGCGCTTTTTATTGAGCTTGTTAATGCTTTACTGCTTGCCAATTTACTACCAGTTGTTGTTGTTGCAGCAGCACCTTTAGTTTTTAACAATGTTGGTATATGTGAAGCGCCCCCAAGCGTCAAGCCAAATAAAGCGCCTTTAAGTGCGCCTTTCTTTTTGTCTTTTCCTGCTGTAGCTGCACCTATTGCAGCACCACCTAGCATCAGTGGTATTAGTGGTAATGGCATTTTAGTAGCTCCAAATAACTGGTGTTGTGTCTCTTAAATCTACATGAATAAATGTTTTAGCAACACCTATTCCTGTAAAACCCATTGCAAGTGCATTCTTTACAATAGTGTAACGATCAGCACCGTTGTGAATACGAATGTCTGCTGCAATACCTAAAGTATGCTGCCCGCCTACAGATTTATGCTTTTCAGCACTATGGGAAGGATCTCTATACCCTGACGTAATAATAAAAGGAAACCCGCAAGCCTCTCTAAGCTCGTCAAGTTTATGTATAAACCCTTCGCTCATATTGTTTTTGCCAGTTTCCTGGCAATTAAAATCTTCTATTTTAAAATATTTATACGTCATTTAGAGATACTTTTTGCTATAGTTGGGTTCATAATCTGACCTTGCGCTATCTGCTGCTGCCCAATAGATGCAGCATTTCCTAGCATTCCTGAGCTCTGGCCTGATCCTTGGTACATAGGAGCGCTGGTCATTCCTTGGTAATTATTAAACATAGGTATTTGTTGATTGTTAAAATTCATTCCGTACCCCATTTGGGGAAGCAAGCCAAAAACAGCGTCTATAGCAGCGCTTCTTTCTGCTTCACTCATATCTGGAATATTTATTCCACCTGGAAACTCAGTAGGGTTTGCAAGTCGATAAGCACCAGTTTTTTTTGCATTAGACAAAGCAAACATAATCTATCCTGGTAATTTTGTTGGTGAGTTAAACAAGCCGTAACCAGCTAAACCTAGACCTAAAGCGCCAGCTAAATCTGATCCGCCTCCACCGCCACCCCCTGAAGTGGTCGATATTTGGCCAAGGTTAACACCTGTAATACGACTAGCAAGACGGTCAAGAGCTGTTTGTGGAGCCTCTTGATTAAACGCAAACCGTTCTCTTGAAGCATCAATAAGTGCTTGGTCATAACCCATTTGCTGACCACCAACACCTGCAATAGTCTGAGAAGGCTGTAAAAGCGCTCTCTGAGAAATTGGAAGAGAAGACATAGCTTGAGCCTGGTTTCTTAGCATAGCCTGTGTAGCGGCTCCTGCGGTCGCCTCGGCAGCTTGTTGCTCCTGGATTCTTTGACGATCACCACCGAACGCGCCTTGCTGTATTGCTTGGCTTCCTATTCCTGGAAGAATTTGACTTTGAAGCTTAGCAATAAAAGGATTCATTACCGCCATTGATTGCTCAGATGTTGGATCAAGCATTGCAGCAGTTGATCTAGCTCCAGCCATGCCTAACGCTGATTGTGCATTTGCAGCATCTAAAGCCATTTGCTGACCAGCTTCTATGTTAGGGTTCATTGAAGCAACTGTTTGGCCTGGAAAAAATTGCATCCCGCCTCTATCAAAAGCTTCTTCTGATAACCCAAACAAACGAGTTAAAGCCCTTTCCTGTGCTGGAAACGGCCTACTGGTTTGAGTAGTATCCGATGGTACGTCTGAGCTACACATAATTTATTCCTTTATAAACATATTAGTAGGCCACACTGGTTTGTAGCCAAATTTTTCCATATGATTTATATAATTCGATTTGTCGTTGCAAGCTATAAAATAAGCTGGCGTACCCCTATCGTTCATAATTGAATCATATGTATTTTTTAAAATTAAACTTTCTCTTACACTAACTGCGTCTGACTTATGCCAGACCATTACTAGCGGTATTCCCGCTAAAGACCAGGCTCCTACTATCTCACCGTTTTTTTCTACAACATGCGTTGGACAAGTCATGTTGTCGTTATCGCCTATTGCTGCTTCTATAGTTTTTTGCTGATCTTCTATTGTTAAAATTTTTCTTACTGTTGGGTACATATCTCTCTCCTAGCCTATTCTATGCCAAGCATTATTGCTGCCATATCTGTAAAGCCCTTCTGCAGACGAGCCAAATGTTGACCCATTGCCGTCATTATAAGCAACAGTTCCAACCTTGGGGTTTACAGGCGCATCCGCTAAAGGTATAAAAAAGTTAAAAGTTTTTAAGTCATCAATTATTTGCCTTAAATCTCTTAACTCTTCTTCTATTGTTACACGATCATACTCTTCAGGTAAATTAGTCATTACCTGTCACCCTCAAATCTTCCCTGCACAACCATATCGGTTATTATCCAATCATTACCATCTACGCTTTCAATCTTTAAATGAATGTATCTGCCAGCAGTTCTTAGTGGGAAGCTTTCAAATGTGTTATTTATAGTAAAAGAATCTCCTGTTGAAAAATCTGGCACTTCATCAATTGTACTCGTAGATGTAATAAATATTTGTGGAGATCCTTGACCTTCCTTGCCTACACGCATTGCTGAAAGCTCTTTGATTCTATCAGCGTCTCCAAAATCATGCGACTTAGTAATTGCAGAAACAACCGTTCCTGGCGGCAAATCTGGCCTACTTCCCTCGTAGTATATTTTGCATTCACCATCTGCAGAGATAGGGTAATTAAAAACACCCCTTTCTAAGAATGCTGTTCTGTTAGAGTCTCGCATTCCCCATTGATTTGTTTTGTAGTTATAATATATTTCTTGTTGTATATCCAACGAGGATTTAGGCATAGCCCATACAACTTCATTTTCTTTAGAGTTGTCGTAAGCTACAATAATGCCTAGTTGAGAAGACGAAGTAAAAGCAATGTTTTCTCTGTAGAATTCATTCATCCCAGACTCTCTGCCAATCATTTTAACACTGGCTCCGTCTGTTACAAAAAACCCATCCCTTGATAATCCGTAATTTTTTCTGCCTACGGTTACAACCGAATGAGGAGAAACAGCACCTACGTTGTTTTCTAGCGCTGGCCTGTAACCAAATATATTAGGTAGCCCAACGTAGTTAATAATAAACATTTGGTTTTCTGTATATGCAGCTAACCCATTACCTAATTGCGCCACACAAACAATAGGTGTGTTTGCCTCTCTTATTTGTAAACTACCTGCTGTATTAGCAGCACCAGCTTCCCAAGTGTCTAAATCATCTGCTGAACACCAAGCAAACGTAGTTGGAAATTCTATTGATGGAACAGTTAAATTTTCTTTAGTTCTGTTAAAGTTAAAAGCCAACATATGCGGCCCTTGTTTGTGAAATATTTTAATTCCATCAAACTTACAGTCAGGCGTTTGAATTGTTAGCTTTAGCCCTGATCCTGCTGATCCGCCTGAGGGGCGAGTAGCAGTGCCTCCATCAATTACATTGCTATTTGTAAATGTTGTGTAATCACCATAACTGTCTACTTTTATACCTGTGACCTCTCCCCCAGATACAGTAGTGACAGTTACATCAACATTTGTATTTGTAGCCGTTCCTTCTAATTCCATATTTACTATAGTGTCGCCTACCGCATAGTTAATACCAGGCGTAGATATAGTAAATCCACTAGGCTTGCCTTTGTAAAAATCTGCAAATGTTTCGTGATCTTTTTTAATTTGCGCTTGCGTAGATCCTTTAGCGCCCATAACAAAATTGCCAAAAGTAGCAAATGACCAAGTTTCAGCTTCGTTTACACCGTAGTCCCAAACTGTAGCTTGTGAATCCCAGGTTGTAGATCCACTATCCCAAGTTGTTGCAGCAGTGTCTTCTAAAAGTCCGTATGTTTTTCCAGCAGAAACATCTATTGCTGTTTCAGATAAATTTCTATATCTGTATAACTTAGTAAGACTTCCTGCATAAGCTGTTTTATCGGGAGTTAAAGTTCCTTCTACAGGTATAGATTCTCTTGTAGCAGTTATTCCTCTAATTAAACCTGTACCGAAATCAGCCAAAGGAATTGATCTGCCAGCTTTGCGCTTCATCCCAAACTCAGTGTATTGAACACCGTTTACGGTTTCCCACATAGGAATTCTTCGGTCAAAAGCTTCTGGAAAAACACCAGTCTTTAGAAGATCCGATGCGTCAAATTTAAACCCATTGCTTTTATCTGTTTCAAATGGCATTAAGCTGTCCTAACCCAAATATACGTTACAACGTAAGGGTGCATATTAAAGTGAGATTTTGTTGCGCCTGGGCTTGTTAAGTCTCCATCTCCATCATCCCCAGTACCTCCTGCGTATTTTGTTTGATAAAGATATTGAATCCCTTCGTCATCACCGCTATTTGCAAAAAGAGAGTGCTGATTACCATCGCCAAAAGAATCTCTCGGTATACCTTCTCTGTGCCTGTGGCTTGGCATTTCTTCTACATCAAGTGTAACTCTTGTCCTACCTTGAGACTCTTGATTACTGTTGAATAAAGTGTGAACGACTTTACGATCTGTTCCTGGAGCATCTGGATCGCCAGTTGTACCTGTAGCCTCAAAAGAAAAAGAGCTTGTTGTAGGAATAGCTGTGACCACCCTATCACCATTTGGATCAAAACCACCTATAGCATCAAAACCAGAAAGCCTTACAGTATCGCCAACTGAAATAGCATGAGGGTAAGCTAAAGTAACAGTCATAGTGTCAGTTGATGAGACAATAGAAGCAGAGCTAACATTAGCTTCACCAGCAGACCCTGTGTTTGGGTAATTTAAACCAAGATCAATTCCTGCAATTGATTTTCCTTGCGAATAAAGCTGCCAAGTACCAAAAGAAACACCTGTGTAAAAATATCCGCTAGTGCCAGGGTTTGTT
>MDTG01000265.1_pt1 | contig 17899 bp, 17 predicted proteins | sample 811421 | NCBI WGS metagenome assembly MDTG01 (sample SAMN05326645, study PRJNA326480) | marine metagenome | isolation source: seawater | place: Pacific Ocean: South East | collected 2011 | reverse complement strand
TTGCATTTGGATGGACTGCTGTTACTGTGCAAATTTTATTATGTGAACTATGGAATTGGAAAAGTTTTTTAATATTTATATCAGAAACCCCGTCACCATATGTTAAAAAAAATGGTTCACTAGAAAGATGTTCCTGCATTCTTTTTACTCTTCCTCCTGTCATAGAATCCTGGCCAGTTTCTATTAAGGTTACATTCCAATCAGTATCATTTGTATTATGATATTTTATTTCACCTTTTTTTAAATTTACCGTTAAATTTGCATTATGATTTTTGAAATTTAAAAAGTAATCTTTTATAACTTCAGATTTATACCCTAACGCAATATAAAAATCATTATAACCAAACTTTGCATAAGTTGACATTATATGCCACAGAATGGGGTATCCACCGATGGGTACCATTGGCTTTGGAATTGTATCTGTATACTCAGATAATCTTGTACCTAACCCTCCAGCTAATATTAACACTTTCATATAATTAAAACTTACTATCTTTAAAATTAATTTTTTTATTATTCTTTACGTCCAATTAAATGAATTTCTGAACAAAAATGACTCTCATCAAGAGAATTTTGCATTTTATCAATTGATTTTAAATAGTTTGAGTCAAATATGTCCATTAATTTTTTTGAAGATCCATTTTTATTTAAAATTAGGCCAATTCCCCTGTAAAGATCTAGCATATCTACACCAAATCTCCATTCAGCTACAGATTTGATTCCAATTATATCATTCATTTTTTTCAATGACTCCTCTGTAAATAAATGTGTATGTCCTCCCGATAATTGTCTTGGAAATAATTCTTTGAAACAATTTTCAATAATTGAACTAAGAGAAAACATAGGTACTGAATAATATAAATAATTTGCCTTACTTTGTTTAAATGCTTGGAAAAAAAGCTCGGGTTTTCTTAAATGTTCAATAACACCAATAGCACTTATAACATCTGCTGATGTATCTGTAATAGCTTCATAAAAATTACTTTCCTCACCATGAAATTCCAGAGGTTCTTTCGATAATAGGTTGTTGATTTGATGATTACCGTATTCTACAAGTTTTTTGCTCACATCTACACCTGTTGCCTCTATATTCTTAATTAGTGAGGAATAAACAAAATAACCTGCTCCACATCCTACATCTAAAATAGATAAATTATTTATTGTATTTATTGATGACAATAGAAACTCAATTTTAGGAAGGTAGATATCTTTGCACCTCTTTAGGAAATTATCATCTACATAATCAGCTACATTATAATTGTCACCTCCTTCACTTATATAAAGTTCCCTCACAAATTCTTCAGTATCATCATAGTTACCATTTAGGTGATTACATTTGGTACAAAATTTATAAGGAACACCATGAGTATTGAAATCAATATTTTTATGTAAATTATGACTACAGATTTTACATTTCTTTCTGACTGGTTGATTTGTATAAACTTTGTTTCTCTGTAATGATAATGCAAGTAATTTTTTATTATTCTCAAAAAAATCACTTTTTGTAGAGAAATAGAATTTTGAAGATTTAGAATACTTATTAATAACCATTGATCAATTTAATTGAAATTTCATTTATATCTTTGTGCTCAACCTCATTCGGGTCATGGGGAATATTGGCCAGATTTAATAATAATGCTTTTTCATTTGATGTATTTTCAAAACAAAACCATATCATTGGAGGCACTGTAATTCTTAAATAATTTAATTTAGAAACAGTTACTTCTTGGAAATATTCAAATGAATTTGAGCCTGGTCTTTGGTCAAAAAAAATAAACTTTATCTGGCCGATGGGCACAAGTAAATTTAAAGTCATTTGTTTATGTCTTTTCCATCCTTTTATTTTTTTAGGAAGAATTTCAGAAAAATATGCTTCCCCAAATTTTTTAAATCCCTGTTCATTATTTTTCATTGCATGAAGGACATCACCTTCATTAGTTGGAATTATTTTCTGTTGAGTGAGTAGAATGTCATCAATTACTTGAAATTTCATTTTATTATCTTTTATTTAAAATATTCATATATTCTAAAATTTGATCATTATTAAACTTCTGCATGTTTAAACCATTAGTTTCATTATAATATCTATACCAGTCAATTGTCATTTTAATTGTTTGTTCAAAATCTAGAGTTGGCATCCAATTTAAATCATTTAGAGATTTCTCACAATTTAGTTTTAACAAACCAGACTCCTTAAATGAAACATTTTTCAATGATTTATAATTCCATTTTGAACCGGGCCACTGCAATGACATCTTCTTTATTAATTCATTTACGGTGAAATTATTATCTTGATTAGGACCAAAGTTATATGCCTCCCCATGAAATTTGTTAGATTTATATAAATTAGCTGCTAACTTTAAGTAGCCGCTAAGAGGTTCTAATACGTGTTGCCATGGCCTTGTAGCTAATGGGTTTCTGATAGAAACTGTTTTCTTTAATGACCAGGCCTTTATACAATCAGGAACCACTCTGTTTTCAGCCCAGTCTCCACCGCCTATAACGTTACCAGCTCTACCAATTCCTATTCTAACCTTTGATTTTTTTAAATTAAAACTTGATAATAAGTAAGATCTTATTGCTAACTCAGCCATTGATTTAGAAATACTATAAGGATCGCTGCCTCCCAATTGATCAGTTTCTCTATAACCCCAAATCCATTCTTTATTTTCGTATACTTTATCACTCGTAATCATAATTAAAACCAGCTTATCTTTATAGTTAAGTAAACTTTCTAACAAACTAGCGCTACCTATGGAGTTAGTTGCCAGAGTTTCAATTTGATTTTTATACGATTTACCTACAAGTGCTTGTGCAGCTAAATGAAAAATAAAATCTGGTTTGAAATCATTTACTATTTTTCTGACTTTTTTTGTATCTTTTATATCTACATTACAATTTTTTACTAATGATTTAATATTGGATATTTCATAGTTCGAAGGCTCTGTTGGAATTCCATTAGATATACCAAGTATTTTAGCATCCAAAATATTAAGCCATGAAACTAACCAACTTCCTTTGAAACCAGTATGACCTGTAACTATTATTTTTTTTTTCTTGAATAAGTCTAAGTAGTTCATATCTTTACTTCGTTAAAATTTTCAATATGAAAGTGATTTACTTTATCTAAATATTTTTTAATAAATAAACCAACACCAACAAAATCAATATTAAAGTTAATGGCAGTCGACAAATCTGATAAAGCATCACCAAAAAAAATATAATCTGATAAATTTTTACTATTTTGATTAATTATAATTTCCATATTCTGGTGTTTGCTTCTTGGTGAGCCGTAAGCTGCATCAAAACTTTTGATTAATTGTTTTTTTTGTAAAATTATTTTTATTTCATCTTGAGGAGTTCCAGTATTAATATAAATTTTTTTATTCATCTTATTAAGCTTATTTATAAATGATAAAACACCATCTATTAAAGGAGCTTCTATCACTTCTTTTAAGACTAAATCAGAAAAATCATTACACAACGTATTTAATTCTTGCTCATTTAAACTGTGGTTGAGAAATTCTTTATAGTAAAATGAAATTTTTTTATGTCTAGACATCCCACCATTTTCAAGGTGATGATCAACAACTTTTCTTTGGACTTTTGAACCATGGTTTTCGAATAATTGGCTAAAAGCCTTTGTTTTTATTCCTACAGAGTCTACGATTACTCCATCAAAATCAAAAATAAAAACTTTTTTATTTTTTAGGGAACTAATGTATTCAGAGACATTTTTCATTAATATTTAATTGAAGTTGTCTGTTTCTTCAATAATTTCCAAAATTCCTTGTCCAATATCCGTATATTCGTTTGCTATAAGTTTAATTGAGTGTTTGGGAGTGTATTGATACGGAGTAAGCTGATAGTGCTCCCTTGTCTTTATTGAGGTATCAAATATAATATCTGTTTTTTTCCCTATGATTTCACAAATTATATCGATTAATTCTTTTAATGTAAGAACTTGAGTACCTGTAATTGAAACCGCCTTACAAGAATACTTCTTATCTAATGCAGTTATACTCAATACTGCAGCATCTTTAATATGAATATATTCCCTTTTTTCATCTCCTGTTCCAGCGACAATAACTTTATTTTTATTCAATATCTCAGAAATATATTTTTTTACACCATTCCAATCCTGAGCCATCGGGCCGTATAATGAACCGTATCTCAATATAGTATAGTCTAAATTAAATTTTTTACTGTATGCCTCAAGTATAATTTCTGCAGATTGCTTTGAGACCCTATAAAATGATCCTAACTGACTATAAACATAAACAGTTGACGCAAACATAATTTTTTTATTATGAATTGCGCATGCCTCAATAATATTGGTACTTCCAATCACATTGCTTTGTATAGTCTCATAAGGTTTATTATCCGACTCTTCAATATCTGCTATACCTGCCATATGATACACAATATCTGTTTTTGATATAAAATCTGTTATTTTATCTTTATCCAAAATATCTGCCTGAATATAATCAAATTTTTCACTTCTATCTTTAGGTAAATTTTTATCAAGTATTGAAACGCTATAGCCTTTTAAATGTAGGGCTTCTGCAATTTTTAATCCAAGAAATCCACTCCCGCCTGTAACTAATACATTTTTCATATTTTATTTATAATTTAATAATGTCTCATAAATGATTTTATATGGGTCATTAACATGAACGACTAATTCATCCAAAGATTTTTTGTCATAATAAATAAAATTTTTATCTTTATTCAGTAAAAGTTCTAGTTTTTCATTAAATTCCTCAAAATTTGAAGCTCTATACTTATCAACTAAAGCATTCTCATTTTTATAAGATATAAATTTTGAATTATTTTGGGGATCCAAGAATAAACAATGTTTACCTAATAAGAAAGATTCATAACCAAGAATTGATGCATGTGTAGCACATATTTTAGAATTTAAAACTAATTGATAACTTTCTAGAGAATTATCAACAGATTCAACATCTGAATTTTTGATAATTTCGTTTTCGAACTTATCTTCCTTAGCTGTTGGGTGATGTTTAATTCCAATTCTCATATATGGTTTTTTTTCTTTTATTCTTACCAACCACCTTATTGTGTCATAGTAATCTTTTAAAAAATCGTCATAGTCATCATACAAATCATAACAATTCATCATATTTCCCCCAACAAATAATAAATCGTAATGATATTTCTCATAATTCGGATCTTTAATTAACTTTTTAGTCTTATAATTAATCAATCGTTGGTGATGAAAGAGTGAGCCAATTGGAACGGCTTTTTTAATTCGTGAACTATATTGATTTGATCTAAGATGTGATTTTGTTCCAAGAGTAAAAAAAACATCAAAATCGTAAAATAAAGAAGTCTGATCACCTGCAAGATTACTTTTTTGAGAAGTAAATAAACATTTTCCGTGATTCTTATGAAATATATCTTTCATCAAAGGATCTATTTTTATACATCTCTCCATGTATAAATATTTTGAACTATTAAAATAGAAATGAGTTGAATATTTATTATAGTTATTAATTATTCTCATCGCTAAAGGAAACAAATTGACTTTATAGATTGTTGAGAGAAATAAATAAAAAGGTATTCCAAAAAAAATTTCAATAAATAGAATCTTCAATGTTAAAAACAAGCTATATCTTTTAAAATTTTGAAAATAGATAGTATTATAGTTTGCATACCTTTTATCTTTATCTTGAACAAAAATAACAACTTTATTTTTATCAAAATAGTCGATTAATCTTCTAATTCTTGTTATTTCGTCATAATAATAAATATCATAAATTATTAAATCATATTTTTTTTTGGTCAGCATTTTTGAATTTATTAAAAAATAGAATAATAAGCCTAAATATAGAATTAAATATTTTGGTAATTGACTGATAAAAAGTGATTTATCATGTGAACCTTTTTGATTACTGTACAAAACAGCAATACGTCTCGTAACTTTTCTACGAAGTGTCTCTTTATTTAAGCCATAAAAAAATTTATAATATGAAAAAAAAAATGAAAAATTCTTATTTACATATTCTTTAAACGACTCAAAGAGATAAGAGGAAACCTTATTAAAGGATTTTTTTCTATCAGAAACTATTTTAAATAAATGCATAAAAATTCTTTTATCATGATCTCTGGTTGTATATAATAATTTTTACATATCAAGAAGTGGTTAAATTTTCACAATTTATGGCTAGATCTTTTGATAATTCATGGGAAAACATTTATTTAAGAAATGAGCAATTAAATATTTATCCCTTTTATGACTTAATAAGTTTTTACATCAAAAACTTCAAAAGTTTAAAAAATTTCAAGACATTGGAGATTGGATGCGGATATGGAAACAATATAGAATTTATGTCAAAAATGAAACATGATGTTTATGGTATTGATGCAAGCAAAACAATTATAAAAAAAGCTAAGGAAAGATTTAAAAATAAAGACAATGTTAAATTGTTCTGTCAGGATTTTAGTAAACTAGATTTTAAATCAAACTTTTTTGATTTTATATTAAATAGGGAATCTTTAACCTGTGTTTCAAAAAAATACGCTATTGAGTCACTTAAACAGTGTAAAAAGGTACTGAAAAAAAACGGCTTAATGTATTCAACGTTTGTTTCCAATATGAATACATTTAATGGTATTACAATTAAAGATGATCTAACTTATAAACTCGAAGGAAATTACTCAAATGTAGCACAGCTAAGATTTTATAATATAATTGAAATACAAGAAATATTTCAGCTTAATAAGTTCGAAATTATTGAACTATACCATCATTCAAAAATTGATTATATAAAAAAACCAATTGATTGTTTGTCATATTGGACAGTTATTGCAAAAAAAAGATAGTATCGTGAATAATCTTGCGACAAGTCAAAGATATAATTTGTTAAGATGTGAGTCATCTGAAGAATGGGATAAAGTAGTTTTAAATTCAATAAACCCTAGCATTATCTCTCTATCTTCCTTTTTAAAACTAAATCATAAAAATCATGAGAATTTTCTTATAAGAAATAGAAATGAAATAATTGGTGGTATCACTTTTCTCTGCTCTGATAATAATGAAGATATTGTATCCTCCAATAAGGTAATTTATACTCCAATTTTCTACATTAAGAAGATCTTTAAGAATAGATCAATCGGAACAATCAATGTAGAATTATACAATATTATTTCAGCTGTATACGACTACGTTATTAGTAATTTTAATTCTATTGATCTTACATTTGACTATCACACGGTAGATATAAGACCATTTGTGTGGCATAACTTTTACAATAACAAGGAGAAATTTTTAATTACTCCTAAATTCACATCTGTAATCAATTCTGAAAATCACACAAATAAAGATTTTTTTAATGAATACTTGCTTAAGAATTTTATAAAAACAAAAAGGAATGAATATAGACAGGCTAAGATGTCAAATATAGAACTTTCAAACGAAATAGATTTGAGTAATATCTCTAGACTAATGCATGACACTTTTATTAATCAGGGAATAAACATAGATAAAGAATATAACCTTAAAAATCTCTTAGAACTACTTGATGATTTAAGAAAACAAAAATTAGTTGAGTTTTACTGCACAAAAGATAATGAAGGATTAATATTTAATTTTGCAATTATCAGCATAATTAATAACACCGCTCAGTTTCTTTACTCTGGAAGGTCTCTTATTAATAATAGTTCCTATGCTGGAACTTACTTACATGCCGAAATAATCAAAGAATTATTAAATTTGAATATTCAAATTATTGATCTTGAGGGAATAAATAGTCCTAAAAGAGCATTTTTTAAAATTGGTTTTGGTGGGGAAACTAAGACATACTACAATTTAAAAATACATCGATAATTTATATAGAAAAAGTAAATCAATATTTATGAAAAACTATGACTGGATTATTTGTGGAGGTGGAGTTAAAGGAATTTTCTGTGCTTACCAACTTAATAAATTGGGTTTTAATGTAGCAATAATAGATGCCGCTCCTGTTCTTGGTGGTGTTTTATCGGCAATTAGATTTGAAGATTATTATTTAGATTTAGGGTGCCATCTTTTTGATAATAGTAGAGCAGATGTAACTGAAATGATGATTGATTTAAACCAAAATGAAATAAAAGAAGTAAATGTTAGTTATTCTTCAAAACTTATGAATCAATTATCAGAAAATTTTGCAGTTCCTGATTTTTCGATCAATAACAACTTAAATAACAAAATTTATGAAGAAATGACATCTATTTCAGAATCAAATATAGATGCAAATAATTATAGTGAATATCTAAAAAACAGGTTTGGTCCTTCAGCCTCAAATATTCTTGAAAGAGCTTCAAAAAAAATATTAAGAAAAAATGCTAAAGAGCTGGATGTTGGTACAAAAAATGTTCTTCCTTTTAGCAGAATAGCTATTGCAGATGACGCGAAAACTTTTGAATTAAAAAAAAATAATAGACACTTGAATGATAGAATAGCTAATTCCCATAAATTTAAAAATTTTCCTAAAGAAATTTATAATCACATGAATTTTTATCCAAAAAACAATGGTACGTATGGTTTTGTAAAAAACTCAGAAAACTATCTAAAAAGTAACGGTGTTGACATTTTTAAAAGTACTAAAATTAATCAAATAGAAATAGCAAATTCAATTTACCTAAAAACTGAAAATGGGGAAGAGTTAAGTTCAAATTACTGTTATTGGTCATCTGATTTAACATTACTAGAAAATCTTCCTGATGTTCAAGTCTTTGTTAATAAATTTATTCATAGAGTGCCTATGGTATTATTCTATTTTTTTTTAAAAAAGGAACAGATATTAAAGCATACTTATATACATAATTTTGATGAAAAAGATTATATATACAGAACTTCTTGTCCCGGACTCTATGGAAATCAATATAATAAAAATAATTTGACGTATGTATGTTTTGAAATCACAACGGATATTGGCTCACAAATATGGGAAATGCCAGAAAAGTTCAGATCAATTGTATGGAATGAAGCAATCTCAATGGGTCAAGTAAAAGGAGAGTTGCCAAAGAAAAGTCATATTATAAAAACCCCTATTTCATTCAAACCAGTAAAAAAAGGATTTTCCAAAAGCTACAAAATTTTTTTATCTCAGCTATCCAAAATTAACAGAAATTTATTTATTTCAGATCCTTCACTCTACTCAAAAATTCAGATCGCATCAGAAATTCAGAATATAATAAAAAATTTATAAATATTTATGTGGATTTTTTTTATAAAGAAATTCACAGAAGTCAAAATCTTCTTGATAATCAATATCTGTTGATGCATCTCGGTCTAGTTCGATATAATAAGGATTTTCACCAACAAGTGAGCCCCACTTTATTAAGTTTTCTGTGCTTAAAATATTAACAGCAAAATTTATCCGGTGAATCCCCCTTAAATCTTGCGATTTCATCCATGGAGCTCTTGTGAAATTTAGAGGTCTATAATTTTTTAATAAATATTCACTGACTTTTGAACAACTGAGTAAGGAGTCATATTTTTTTTCCATATCAAAATATATTTGTAATGACTCTTGGTAAATTTTTGAGTTAACAAGAGGACTTGTTACTTGTGTCCAAATAACATGTTGGCTATCTATTTTTTGAGCAAGATGTTTATACACTTCGCTCATTGGCACAGTGCTTGATGAATAATATTTATCTCTTTTATGAATGATAGCTTTGTTAAAATTTTTAGCAAAATCTAATACCTCATCTGACTCTGAAGATACTAGGACGCTTTCAATAGAAATTGTATTTTCAATTTGATTTAATTTTAGTTCCAACAAGTTTGTGTCTGCGAATGGTCTTATATTTTTTTTTTCAACTCTTTCTGAGTTACCCTTTACCGGTAATATTGCAGCTAGATTATATTTACTCATAACTATTTTAATATTTTAAATAATTTTTTTTTAATTTAAATTTTTTTTGTGGCCTTACTGTCAGATTTCCAATTAAAGTCTTTTTTTGGTTTTTTCCAATCTTTACCATAAATAAGCTCGCATATTTCAATAGAATGCTTAGGTATTCTTATATCTAATTCATTTATTTTAAAATAAGTAAATTCATTTAGAAATTTAACAGGCATTGAATATCCCATGAGATTATAAGTTAGTTGCCATTTATCTAAAAATTGTTTAATCGGTAAAAAGCAAAATTTAAAAAATCTTAGACATTTTACTATATTAGTATACTTGCCGTCATAATCGTGATCATCACAAGCAACATGCAGTACTCTAAACAATATAAAATTTTTAGGTATTTGATAAAATACACCATATTCATTATTTAAAGGATCACTATAAACCTTATGATAAAGATTTATATCTAAGTGTTTCCCACCTTTTTTTTTAAGATGGATTGTGTTTTCAAATGAGCCGCCCCTATCCTGAAAGCCTTCATTTACAAACAATCTTTTTAATTTCTCTATATCAACTTTTGATTTAAAAATAGCAATATCGATATCATGATCCCAAGATATCAAATTACCTTCCCTTACTATACCAAGTAAACTTCCATGACATACCCAATAGGGGATCTCATTTTTGTTAAGTAATTCAATTGTGGTTTTAAAATTACTGTCTATAATAGTGTCACTATTCATGTTATTAATTAGATATTATAATAACTAAAAATATTCTACATTTAAAATCCATGATTCTTGTAATTAATTTAGGCCTTAAGAGTATAAGGTCAATTATATTTGATTATAAAGGTAGTAGAATCTCTCTTGCTAGAGAACCAATAAATTCTTATTTAAAAAGTGACTTCGTTGAACAGGACGCAAATGAATGGAAGATCAAATTTTTTAGAGTAATCAAAAAATCTATAATTGCCGCAGGCAAAAGATGCAAAATAAATTACATTACTGTTACATGTTCATCAAGCTGTTTAATTTTAGTCAATAAAAAATTTGAACCTATACATCCTATTATAATGGTCTCCGATAAAAGGGCTGGCAAACAAGCAAAAAAAATTAACTCTCTAACTACTCTAAAAAAATTAAATAAAAATAACAAATATAATATTACTAACTATAGTCAAATTTCTCGGATATTATGGATAAAGGAAAATAAACCCCAAATCTTTAAGAAGGTTTATAAATTTCTGTCCCCTAATGATTATTTAATTGGACTTCTTTTAGATGGAGAAACCTTTACAGATCCATTAAATGCAGAAAAATTCATGTACGATGAAAAAACATTAAGATATGTAAGCGAAATTTATTCACAAATCTCTATCGATACAAATCTTTTGCCAGCATGCTTAGAAATTGGTTCAAATTTAGGAACATTAGACTCAAAAGTGGCTAAAGATCTAAATCTAAAAAATAAACCAGAAGTAATCCTAACAACTTATGATGCTATCACATCAATATTTGGAGGAGGAGGTATTGAGGATGGAACTGTGAATGACCAATCTGGCACAATAAGTTCGATAAGAATGTATAGTAAAAAGAAATATATTGATAACAAAAGTAGGGTTTTTTGCCAATATTATAAACCAACAAATGGTTATTTTATTGGGGGTTCAAATAATTTAGGGGGCGGATTAATAGAGTGGTCAAAAGATGTTTTTTATAAGAATAGTAATGATGCATATAGACTTATGGACTTGGAAAGTAGAAAAGCGAATGATTTTAGTTTTAATCAGGGCGCACTCCTTTTCTCACCAAATCTTATGGGGTCGCGTACACCAGATTGGAACCCAGATGAAAGAGGTACATTTTTTGGAATAGAGAGGTTCCATTCAAGGGGAGATTTTATGAGATCAATATTTGAGAGCATAGCATTTACACTAAAAGATATTATTGAAATTATTGGTAAAGGCAGCACTAAACCAAAAAAAATTATCGGTGGAGGTGGATTATCAAGAATACCTATTGCAAACGAACTTAAGTCAACCATTACTGGGCTTCCTTTTTATACTTCAAAAGAATTTGAAATTACTGCTCTCGGTGCAGCAATTATAGTTCTCACAACTAATAAACATTACACATCAACTAGACAAGCTATGTCATCAATGAATATTGAAAAACAAAAGATACTTCCAAACAATAAATATAAAAATTATTATGAAGATCTTTATAACTATTATTTAGAGCTAAAAAAGGAATCTTATCCTTTGTATAAAAAACATAGACAGATAATAAATAGTAATTTGAAAAAAAAGGATTCCAGTCTATTTAATTTATGAATAAAAATATTTATGAATTGCAAAAACTTGTCCCAACAAAAATTTATTTTGGTGAGAATTCATCTTATCAATTAATTGATCTATTAGAAAAATTATCGACTTCGCGCTTACTTATTATTGGAAGTAAGCGATCTTTAAAAGATACTTTCTTAAGTGATATCATCAAGAAAATAGAAAAAAAAATTAAGATATTTACTTTTAATAAAGTCACTGAAAATCCAAGCATAAGAATGTCTGATGAGTGTTATCAAATTTTTAAGAATGAAAAAATTGATACTTTATTAGGCATTGGTGGAGGCAGTGCTTTAGATCTTTCAAAGGCAGTTGCATTGTCGCTAGATAGGCAAAAATTAACTTCAGATTTAATCTACGGCTCAATTACTGATGTACCTAGAAAAATAACTCTCATTTTAATTCCTACTACCAGTGGGACTGGTTCTGAACTAAGTTTTGGATCAATACTGACCGATGAAAATAATAAAATTAAAAAAGGCCTTAGAGGTAAAGTAATAGCAGCAAACCATGCAATCATAGATCCAAAATTAACTTATTCACTTCCAATGAAAAATACTATGATTACTGGTTTCGATGTTCTTACTCACTCAATTGAAACCTATATTTCAAAAAAATCCAATATTCATTCAGAGAAATTATCCAAAAAAGCCTTGAGTATAGTATTTGAATTTTTACCTTTACTAAGAAATGATCTTAATAATGAATCAGCAAGATATAATTTGTCTTATGCAAGCATGATAATGGGAATAAACTTGTCTATTTCATCAACTTGTTTGCCTCATAGAATTCAATATCCAATTGGTGCATTGACGAATACTCCACACGCTGTAGGACTCGCATCACTGTATCCTGCATGGTTGAGTCACTTAACTAAATTTGCAGATGAGAAGCTGAACAATTGTGATAGATGGATATCAAACTTTTCGGATTCAATTACGTCAAATTCTGCAATAAATTTTATAGAGAATGTAAAATCTTTTATAAAAAAAATTAATCTTGATTATTGCCTTGAGGATCTTGGTATTCATGAAGATGAAATTTTAAATATTGCAGGACAAGTCGAAGGGAATTTAGATCATGATCCATCATATCAAAATCATAAAGACCTAATTAACATTTTACATAATTCATTTTCAAGATAATTTTATGAAAGCAGTAATACTAGCAGCAGGCATGGGAAAACGTATCTCAAACCTTACAAACGGTTTGCCTAAATCACTTTTACCATTAAATAATACAAGTATTATCGGGTACACTTTAGATATACTTTTTAACAGTGGAATAAATGATTTACATGTCGTCACTGGTTATAAAAGTGATTTGATTGAAAATTATGTTTTGGATAATTGGAAAGGCAATGTTGCATTTACTAATAATCCAAAATATGAAAATTCAAATGTTTTATACTCTCTATACTTAAGTATGCCAAATATACTAGATGATGATATAATATTTATTCATGCTGATACGATATTCTCGTCAGAAATTTTAAGAAACCTAATCAATAAAAAAAATACTAATATTCTTTTGCCTATTGAATTTAAAAAGTGTGGTGAAGAGGAAATGAAAATAATTACTAAGGATGGAAAAATTACGGATATTTCAAAGAGTATACCATTAGATATCTCTGAAGGTGAGTTTCTTGGATTGGCTTCGATCAGATCTCCAATTTTGAAAATGATAAAGGAAAAATCAGAGGAAATGTTTGCAAAAAATGATTTATCTTTTTTTATAGAAGCCGCAATTCAGGAGTTAATTGTGGATAGAAACTTAATTGTTAATTATTATGACGTTAAAAATGAGCCATGGATCGAAGTTGATACAGAAAATGACTATATAAAGGCTTGCGAAATGTTTAAAAAGTGAAAGAGCATTTATTTAATGAGATTAAGTTTTTCAAGTATTTTATATTTTATTTCACACTGGATCCAGTCGTCTTCATTATCTATATCATGAATTAGATATGGAGGCATTTTATAACCAGTAGATTTAGACATGTATGTTGGAATATTTTTGATAAATGCATTTGCTTTTCCCCATATGAATTGTCCTGCCTCATGATAAGTTTTTTCAAGGTCTTGGGATCTTTTCAAATAATTTTTTTTAACAATTATTGAAATTTGATTTTTATTATTTACGCGCAAAGCTCTTTGTATTGGAAAAGAAAATTCAGAAATTGGAATAATATAAGGTGATCCAGAGTCTCTTAGTAACATAAATGATTTTTTTAGATGCTTTATTTGTATTAAAGGCGCAGTTGCAAATATTCCACACACATAATCAAATGAAACATTATTTTTTTTTAATTCAATAATAGCATGTTTTATTACTTCATTTATTGGCGTATGGTCATCAGCAAGAAAAAATGGTCTAATAAACGGTATTTCAGCTCCATACTTTTTTGCTATCATTGCTATTTCTTTACTATCTGTGGAAACAATAACTTTTTGAAAAATTTTTGATTTTAATGCTGCTTTAATTGAATAGGAAATAATTGGTTTTTTATTAAAAATTTTTATATTTTTTTTTGATATTCGTTTGCTGTTCCCTCTAGCAAAAATTATAGCTACTGGCTTATTATTTTTTTTCATAGTTTATTTTAAATTTAAATAATACATTTATCATGTAAGATACTGATAAATTTATACACGATTAAAACTAAATATTAAGGCAAAAATGAAACATAAATTAAATATGATAAGTCTCGCAAAAAAACTATTTCCGATTAATCGCTCAATACTTGGTGATGGTTTTAAAAAGAGCTTGAAATACATTAAAAATATTCACCCTGATATAAAAATAAAATCTATTAAAAGCGGAACAAAAGTTTTTGATTGGGTTATTCCTAAAGAATGGAATATCAAAGAGGCATACATTTTGCATAGCTCTGGAAAAAAATTTGCTGATTTTAAAAACAATAATTTACATGTTGTTGGATATTCTCATCCGATAGACGAAGAATTAAACTTACAAGAAATACAAAAAAAAATTTATACAGTTCCTACTAAACCAAAATGGATACCTTATAAAACATCCTATTATAAAAAGGATTGGGGATTTTGTATGTCACATAGTGAGAAGAAGAAAATGCCACGCGGTAAGTATCGTGTAAAAATTAATTCAAGTCTCAAAGATGGTGAATTACAGTACGGTGAAATATTGATTAAAGGAAAAAGTAAAAAAGAAATATTTTTTTCTACTTATTTGTGTCACCCATCAATGGCAAATAATGAATTATCAGGGCCAGTATTATCAACATTTCTTATAGATTATGTTAAGAAAAACTATAAATCTCTAAAGTATTCTTACAGATTTATCTTTATACCTGAAACTATTGGTTCTATTGCTTATTTATCAAGAAATTTAAAAAAACTAAGAAGAAATATGATTTCAGGTTACGTACTATCGTGCGTTGGTGATGAAAGAGCATTTAGTCATGTTGAGTCAAGAAGTGGAAAAACACTCTCTGATATATCAATTAAAGCAGCTTTAATAGGTAAAAAAAATGTCAAACACTATAGTTTTTTAGAAAGAGGCTCAGATGAAAGGCAATATTGTGCACCAAATATTAATTTGCCTGTAAGTGGGTTCTGTCGAAGTAAATACCATGTTTATCCGGAATATCATACAAGTGCAGATAACTTTGATGTAGTAACAAAAGATGGATTAAATGGATCTTTTGAAGTTATAAAGTCGGTAATAGATGGATTTGAAACCTGTTTGATACCAAAACACAGTTTTTTGGGAGAACCACAAATGAGTAAGTATAACTTATATTATAATATCAGCGCTGGAGGAAATGCAGATAAACAAATTAAATTGAGAATGGATTTATTAGCTTATATAGATGGGGAAAAAAATATTTTTGAAATTACTAGAATATTAAATAAACCACTTGATCTGATAATAAAAGAAATAAAAGTTTTATTAAAAAGCAAACTCGTAAAATCAATCAAATAAATTCACTAAATGAAAAAAATTCTTATCCTTGGTGCATATGGTTATTTGGGAAATGCTTTATCAAATTTTCTTTCACATAATTTCGAAATTTATAGACAAGGTAGAACTCCTATTAGTGATTATTGCTTTGATCCAGCTAATAAAAATGATTGTAAAAAATATATAGATTATATTAATCCAAATATAATCATAAATTTAATTTCGGAAACTGACGTAGATAAATGTGAAAAATTTCCAGATATTGCTAGAGAAGCCAATACTATAATAGTTAAATATTTGATAGACAGTATAAGGGATCTTCATAAAGATATTTACTTTATTCAAATTTCGACTGATCAGGTTTATTCTGGAAAAGGTCCTCACAAAGAAATTAATGTTTCACCTTTGAATATTTATGGAAAAACCAAATTTGATGGTGAAAAATTTATCGATTTAGGAAAGCATATAGTTTTAAGAACAAATTTTATAGGAAAAGATAAATACACAAATAAAATTAATCTTGTTGATTGGATTGTTAAGTCACTACGAAATAAAATTAAGATTAACGTATTCTCAGATATATTATTTAATCCATTGAGCATTAGTTCATTATGTAATGAAGTAGTAAGGGTTATTAATAATCAAAAAAAAGGAGTGTTTAATTTAGGTTCAAACAATTTTATATCTAAAGCAGACTTGGCTATAATTGTCGCAAAGAAATTAAATCTTGATTTAGATTTGCTAAATATTACTTCATCTACTTCAAAAAATTTTGCTGCTAAAAGGAATAAGGATATGAGAATTAATATACAAAAATACGAAAAAGGCTTTAATATAAAGCTTCCTAATATATACAAAGAAGTTGAGAGAGTTATTGAGGATTACAAAACAGATGGCACTTAAAATTAATAATAAGATAATTGATAAAAATAACCCAACATATTTCATAGCTGATATTGCTGCTAACCATGATAGTGATTTACAAAAGGCAAAAGATTTAATTTTTAGTGCAGCAGAAGCAGGAGCAGATGCTGCTAAGTTTCAACATTTTGAAGCGTCTACAATTGTGAGTGATTTTGGTTTCAAACAATTAGATACTCAGTTATCTCATCAGTCAGGCTGGAAAAAATCAGTTTACGAAACATATAAAGATGCATCAATAAATATGGATTGGACTAGTATATTAAAAGAAACATGTGAAAAGGCAGGAATTGATTTTTTTACTAGTCCATATTCAATTGATATTGTAGATAAAATCGATCAATATCTTCCTGCGTATAAAATTGGTTCTGGAGATATTACTTGGCATGAAATTGTAGAACATATAGCAAGAAAGAATAAGCCAGTAATTATTGCGTCAGGAGCTTCAAATATAAATGAAGTGAGAGATGTAATTGAGAAGTGTTTAAAAATTAATAAACAAATTGCTTTATTACAATGTAATACTAATTATACCGCTGACAAAAATAATTTTAATTTCATCAATCTTAATGTTATAAAAACTTTTACCAAAATTTTTCCTGACATTGTAATAGGATTGAGTGATCACACTCTTGGACATTCGACTGTACTAGGAGCAATATCATTAGGTGCTAGAATAATTGAAAAACATTATACATTAGACAATGACTTAGAAGGACCAGATCATAAATTTTCTATGAATCCGTCATCATGGAAAGAAATGGTTGATAGGTCAAGAGAACTTGAAAAAGCTCTAGGCAATGAAATTAAAAAGATAGAACAAAAT
>MDTG01310497.1_pt1 | contig 17901 bp, 13 predicted proteins | sample 811421 | NCBI WGS metagenome assembly MDTG01 (sample SAMN05326645, study PRJNA326480) | marine metagenome | isolation source: seawater | place: Pacific Ocean: South East | collected 2011 | reverse complement strand
GGCCGCGAGGGCTTCGGCGGCCAAGGCCAGGATCAGCGCCGCGTAGTCGTCCACGTCGATCACGCTGAAGCGCTGGGCCCCCGAGCCCAGGGTCCGCCCCTGCGCGGTCAGGCGGCGCAGCCCCGGCAGGGTGAAGCGGTCCCCGCGCCCGAGCACGAAGCGCGGCCGGAGGCAGTGCGCGCTCGCGCCCCGCGCCTCGGCCCAGGCCAGGATCCGCTCCTCGGCGGCGGCGCGGCTGCGCGCCAGCGCGGTCGCCGGCCGGATCGGCAGCTCCTGCTCGCGCTCTCCCCGCTGGGGGCCCTGTCCGTAGACCGAGAGCGAGCTGCCGTAGAGCACGACCCGCGCGCTCTCCGGCAGCGCCGCGAGCAGGCGCTCGCTGCCGGCCACGTTGGTGGCCTGGAAGCCGCTCCCGTCCTGGTCGACCTGCTTGGTGGCGAAGTGGATCACGACCTCGGGCTCGTGCGCGAACAAGGCGGCCGGCAGCTCCTCGAGCGAGCCCGGCACCACCTCGACCCCGGGCGCGCTGAGCCGGCTCGGGTCGCGGGCCAGGGCGCGCACCTCGTGTTCGCCGCCGCTCAGCGCGCGCAGCAGCGCCTGGCCGACGAAGCCCGTCCCGCCGAGGAGCGCTATCCGCATGCCGGCCCTCCCTGGAGCTCTGGGCTGCGACTCGAGTCAGCGCGGAGCATCGGGACCCTCCCGTAGCCGCTCGAGCAGCGCGGACGCCTGCTGCTGGTGCCCCTTCGGCCCGCGACCCTTCAGGCTCCGCAGGGCCGCGGCGGCGTCTTCGCGTCGGCCCATGGCGATCAGCAGGCGAGCGCGCTCGAGCTCGATGGCGGTGCTGGTGGTTTGCTCGAGCGTCCGGTCGAAGCTCGCGAGGGCCTCTTCGCGGCGGCGCTGGCCTCGCAGGGCGCGGGCGAGCTGGAGCTGCGCGTCCCAGCCGGCGCCGAGCTCGAGGGCCCGCCGCGCGTCGCGCTCGGCCTCGGCGTCGCGGCGCAGGGCGAGGAGGATCTTGCTCCGCTTGAGCAGGATGACGCTCTTGTTGGGCTCGTCCGCGAGGGCCGCGTCGCTCGCCGCGAGGGCCTCCTCGAAGCGTCGGGCCGCGAAGAGCACGTTCGCGAGCTCCCGGTTGATGAGGTAGGGGAAGGTCCGGCTGGCCTCCGGCGGAGCGGTGGCTTGCAGAGCTGCGCGGAACTCGCGCGCCGCCGCCTCCCAGTCCCGCAGCTTGGAGTAGCAGAGTCCGCGCACGTAGCCGCCGTAGGGGGTGGGGTAGAGCACCTGTGCGTGGGCCGCGATCGCGAGCGCCTCCTCCAGGCGATCCTGACGCAAGCGGGCGTAGGCGAGCAGCCGCCAGGCGTCGAAGCTGAGCGGGTCGAGGGTGACCAGCAGCTCAGCGTCCTTCGCCCCTCGGGCGAGGTCCTCGGCGTGGTGCAGGAAGTAGGCGCAGCGCTCGCGGATCACGAAGGGCTCGAGCGGCATCAGCTCGCGAGCCCGCTCCCAGGCGCGGAGCGCCAGCTCGGGGCGCTTGGTCATTGCGAAGAGCGCGGCTTGGATCGCCACGTACTCGCCGACCTCTGGGGCCAGCTCGACGGCTCGCGTCGCGGCGGCCAGGCTCCGCTCGTAGTCCTGGAAGGAGTAGTAGGCCTGGGCGCAGCCCGCGTGGACCCAGGCCTGCTCGGAGAGCAGGCGGCTCGCCTCCCGCAGGGTCTCGTGGGCGCGCTCGGGGTCGTCCGGGTGTTCGAGGATCGCGCGCTGCATGTAGAGCGCGGGATCCCGAGGTCGCTGGCGGAGGGCGCGCTCGATCAGCTCCTCGGCCTGCTCCGGGGGGAGGGCGCGGCAGCGCTGGGCGAGCCGGTGGTAGCGGCGGGGAAAGCTCTTCCCCCTGCGAGGCGGCTCGTCCTGCGCTTCGCCCTCGGTCCAGCTCAGCCAGGGCGGGGCAGAGGGGGAGGGAGAGCTGGACGCCAGGGGCGTGCTGGGGGGGAGCGGCGCCTGAGGGGCCGCCGAGCGGAGCCAGAGCGCGCCGATCAGGACGCACGCGCCCGCGCCCAGGCCCGCGCCCAGCCCGAGGCGCGCGGTTCGCGGCCGAGCGCCGGCGGCTTCGAGCGCCTCCGCCACCGCCTCCGCGCTCGGGTAGCGCCGGGCTGGGTCCTTGGCGAGGCAGCGCTCGACGACGGCCCACAGGGCCGGCGGCACGGCCAGCGGGGCGGGCGGGTCCTGGTCCACGGCAGCCAAGGTCGCCAGGAGCGAGGCGGCCCGGAAGGGAGGGCGCCCGCTGAGGGCCGCGTAGAGCAGCGCGCCGAGCCCGTAGACGTCGCTGCGGACCTCGGCCCGCTCGCCGCGGGCCTGCTCGGGCGAGAGGTAGCCGGGGGTGCCCAGGATCGAGCCGGTCGCCGTCAGCGTCTCACCCTGCACCCGGCGCGCGAGGCCGAAGTCGGCCAAGAGCGGACGCCCCGCGGCGTCGAGGAGCACGTTGTCCGGCTTGAGGTCCCGGTGGAGCACGCCGGCGCGGTGCGCGACCTCGAGTCCGCGGGCGACCTGCGCTACGAGGCGCGCCGCCTCGTCGGCCGGGAGGGGCCCGCTGCGGAGCCGATCGCTGAGGCTGCCGCCCTCGGCCAGCTCGCTGGCCAGGTAGAGCTGGCCTCGGTCCTGGCCGAAGTCGAGGACCCGCAGCAGGTGCGGGTGGGCGAGGGAGCTGGAGACCTCGACCTCGCGCACGAAGCGAGCGCGGTCCTCGGGGTCGGCCAGGCCGAGCAAGAGCTTGAGCGCGACCTCACGGCCGGAGCGGGTGTCGGTCGCGCGGTAGACCGCGCCCATGCCGCCTCGGCCGAGCTCGCCCTCCAATCGGTAAGGACCGACCTGCTCGCCCACGCGCGGCCTACCAGACGAAGGGGCTGAGGCGCCCGGGGATCGGCGCGAGCTCGGGGCAGCCAGGGTTCCGAGGGGGCAGCGCCTCCTCGGTCTCGAGCCGCAGACCCACCGCGGGCGCGCAGAGCTCAGCCACTCTCACCTCCTGAGGCCCATCGTATCGGCTCCTCTTCACTCGCCGCGCTCGCTGGCTAGCTCTTCGCGCAGCCTGCGGGCCGCATCGGCCTCAGGGCCCTTCGCTTCCAGCCCGAGGACTGCCTCGAGGTCTGCGCGCGCGCGGACGAGGAGACCCAGCCGGGCGAGCGTGCGAGCTCGCAGCAAGAGCGCCTTCGCGGCCCAAGTGGGACGAGCGTCGTCTCCCAGGGCAGCGTCGAACAGGGGGAGCGCCTCCTCGTGCTTGCCCTGGCCCTGGAGCGCAACCGCCAGGTAGTAGCCAGCCTCGGCGTCGCCGGGCCTGAAGCGCCTGGCCGTGCGCGCGGCGGCCTCTGCTCGCGCGAAGTCTCCGAGGTCGTTGAGCACGGCGGCGCGCAGCGCGTGGGCCGAGGAGAGGTCGTCGTCCAGAGCGAGGGCCTGATCGACCTCCCTCAGTGCTTGCTGGGGGCGACCGAGCTGCTGGAGGATTCGCGAGCGGAAGAGGTGGGCGTTCTTGCGAACCAGGCGAGCGGGTTGGAGGGGCTCCTGGTCGAGCGCCTGCTGCAGGTCCTCGAGGGCGGGGGCGAGCTCCCCCAGCCTCCAGCGGCAGATCCCTCGCGCGAAGTAGGCGAAGGGGCTCGGCCGGATCGCCAGCGACCTCTCCGCGCTCGCTCGGCCCTCGGCGAAGCGGTCGCTTCGGTAGCACGCGTAGGCGAGGATCCGCCAGGCGTCGAAGTCGCCCGAGTATGCCGCGGCGTATCTCCGCGCTTCGCCGTAGCCCCGCCCCTCCTCGTTGGAGAGGAAGACCAGACTGGAGACGAGGTTGAGGGAGGCGTCTCGGCTCTGGGGGTCGAGCTCGAGCGCTCGTCGCCACGCCGCGACGGCCTGGCCGAGCTGACGCAGCTGAAAGGAGATGTTGCCGCGGACCACGTGGAGGCGGGCCTCTTCGGGGGCGGCCCTCAGGGCGAGGTTGATGTGCTCCAGCGCACGCTGCCCTCGTCCCAGGCCGACCCACGCCTCCGCCAGGTCGGCCAAGACCCAGGGGCGCCCGCCTGCGCGCAGCTTCGCTTGCTCCAGGTCTCGCTCGGCGCGCAGGCGGTCCTCGCGAGCGAAGTGCACGCGCGCGCGGGCCAGGTAGAGAGTCGCCAGCTCGGGGCGCGCTGCGAGCGCCCGGTCGAAGGCTGCGAGCTCGGTGCGGCCGGCCGCGACGAGCTCGAGCACGTGCTGGAGGAGCCGTTCGTGGGCCGCTCGCCCCTCGACGTCGGGAGCGGCCAGCCACGACTCGAGGAAGTCAGCGCCCGAGCCGCTCGGCGAGCGCGGGCTGACGCTCGCGACTGGGCGAGCCTCAGGGGTCGCTGGCGGGTTGGTGGGGCTGGAGTCGAGCCGCGGGGAGGGGGTGAGGCGAGCGCTCGGCGTCGGCGTCGGCGTCGGCTCGGGGGTCGCGCTGAAGCGGGCGGCGACCCCGCCCGCGAGGGCGAGGAGCGCGAGCGCCGCGAGCGCCGCGAGCGCCGGGGAGCTGCGGCGCGGCGCCGACTTCGCCGCCAGCCAGGCCTCCAGGTCCTCGGCGACGCTCCCGGCCGAGGGAGGGCGCTCGAGGGGGTCCTTGGCCAGGCAGCGCTGGAGCACCCTCCAGAGCGACTCCGGCACCCCTGGAATCGGGGCGGGAGGATCGGCCACCACCGCGGCCAGGGTCTCGAGGAGCGAGCGACCCCGGAAGGGCGGGCGCGCGGCGAGGCTGGCGTAGAGGAGCGCGCCGAGGCCATAGACGTCGCTGCGGACGCCGGCTCGTTCGCCGCGGGCCTGCTCGGGCGACATGTAGCCCGGAGTGCCCAGGACCGTCCCGCTCGCGGTGAGGGTCTCGTCCTTGACCTGCCGAGCCAGGCCGAAGTCGGCGAGGAGGGGGCGCCCTTCGCCGTCGAGGAGCACGTTCTCGGGCTTGAGGTCCCGGTGGAGGATCCCGCTGCGGTGGGCTGCCTCGAGGCCGCGCGCGACCTGGGATACGAGCAGGGCGGCTGGGGCGGGGTCGAGCGGGGTCAGGCGCAGGCGCCCGGCCAGGCTCCCGCCCTCGGCCAGCGCGGTGGCCAGGAAGGGTCGGCCCTGGTCGCTCCCGTGCTCGAACACGGGCAGGACGTGCGGGTGGACCAGCGAGCTGGCAGCCTCGATCTCGCGCAGGAAGCGGGCTCGATCCTCGGAGCCGGCGAGTCCATGGAGCAGCTTGAGCGCCACCTCACGGCCCGAGCGGGTGTCGGTCGCGCGGTAGACCGCGCCCATTCCGCCTCGGCCGAGCTCGCCCTCCAATCGGTAAGGACCGACCTGCTCGCCCACGCGCGACCTACCAGACGAGGGGGATCAGGCGCTTGCGGGTCGCGGCGAACTCGGGCCAGCCCGGGATGCCCATGAGCATCTCCTCCTCGACCTTGATCCGCCAACACACCGCAGGCGCGAAGAGCCCGAACAGGAGCAGGGCGGCCCAGGGGTTGAAGAACACGAGCAGGAAGCCGAGGTGCGCGCTCAGCATGCCCGTGTAGGCCGGGTGGCGCAGGAGGGTGTAGGGCCCGGAGCTGACGACCTGGTGCTCCTCTTGTTGGCGCACGCGGTGCGAGTAGAAGCGCCCCAGGGTGCGGATCGCCCACAGGCGGAACCCGACGCCGAGCACGTAGATCGTGAGCCCCAGGGCCGGGAGGAACAGCGCGGGCAGCCCGGGGAGGTGCTGCGCCAGCGAGTAGCTCGGCAGCCCCAGGGCCGCGGCGACCGTCAGGAAGCGGCCCGCGGCGTAGACCTCCAGCGTGCCCTTGTCGCGGCGGGTCTCCTTCTGGTCGACCTCGCCCGCGGCGACCTTGCCCTCGACCGCCAGCCAGAGCAGGTAGAGCGCGATCTGCGCCACGCCGATCCCGAACGCGACGCCGCTCCACTGGCGCAGCTGGTAGACCGCCAAGCCGACGATCGTCAGCACGAAGCCGCCCGAGAGGATCAGGGGCAGGGCGCCCTGGAGGCTTCCCTTGCCGGGGGCGGCGGGCTCGGGGCCGGGGGGCTGCTCGGCGGGGTCTTCGCTCACGCGAGCACGCTACCAGACCCGGCGGCCGCGAGACTCGGCTACCAGACGCCAGGGATCCAGCGCTTGACCCGCTGCGCGTAGTCGGCGTAGTCGGGGTCGGCGCGCAGGGCCCGATCCTCCAGCACGGTCCGATAGACCACCGCCGGCAGCCAGGCCAGGGTCCAGGCGCCGGCCGCCCAGGGGTTCATGAACACGAGCGGGATACCGGCGTGCGCGATCAGGGTCCCCACGTAGGCTGGGTGGCGGATCCAGCCGTAGATCCCCCGCTCGACGACCTCGCTCGGGATCCGGATCCGGTGCGAGTAGTGCTCGCCGAGGGTCACGACCCCCGCGGCGCGGATCGCGATCCCCAGGACCAGCAGCGCGATCCCCAGCAGGCCCGGCCAGAGCGCCGTGACGCCGCCGCCCAGGAGCGCGCCGAGGAGCAGGAGCACCTTGGCCGTCGCGGCCAGCTCCATGGAGCCGCCGTCGAGGTTGGCCTCCTCCTTGCCCAGCTCGGCGACCGAGACGCGCGACTCCCAGGCCATCCAGCTGACGTAGAGCGCGACCCCGCCGCCGCCGATCGCCCACTCCTCGGCGCGCTCGAAGCGCGTCAGCCGCCACACCAGCGGGCCGCCGAGCCCGGCGACAGCCAGGGCGGTGATCGTCAGCGCGCGGGCGCGGCTAGCCATGGTCTCTCCTTCCGCGGGCGTTCAGCGGGGTCGCGCTCGGTGCAGGCGACCGGCGTCCTCGTAGCCCGGGGGTGGTCGAGGCGGGCCAGCGCCTCGGCCTCACGGGCGAAGCGTCGGCGCGAGCGCTCGTCGGCGCCGCGACCGCTGTGCAGGAGCTTGATCGCGACCTCCTCACCGCGGGGGCCCTGGCCGTGCAGGACGACCCCAGCCCCTCCGCGGCCCAGCTCACCGAGCACCCGATACTGACCCACGCGGTCCACGTCGCGAGCTTAGCTGCTAAGGTCCCCTCCCCGACGCAGACGACGAGGGAGCACCGTGCGGGTCGGACTCTTTGGAGGCAGCTTCAACCCACCCCACGAGGGGCATCTGGCCGTGGCGCGCGCCGTGCGCGACGCGCTGGCGCTGGACGAGGTGATCTTGATCCCGGCCGCCCGCCCGCCGCACAAGCCGGGCGAGCCGGACATGGCCTCGCCCACCGACCGGCTGGCCATGACCCGGGCCGCCGCCGAGAGCGCCGGGTTCCGGGCCGACGGGCTGGAGCTGGCCCGGACCGGGCCCAGCTACTCGATCGACACCGTGCGCGAGCTGCAGGCGCAGCGTCCCGACGACGAGCTCTTCTTCCTGATCGGCGGCGACACGGTCGGCGAGCTGCCGACCTGGAAGGACGCCGCGCAGCTCATGACTGAAGCGGCCTTCGTCCCCGTCAATCGCCCTGGCCACCCGATCGACGAAGGGCTGGCCGCGGTCGCGCGGGAGCTGGGCGAGGGCCTGGCGGCGGGGCTAGCTGAGCGGACGGTCACCATGGAGCCGGTCCCGATCAGCTCGACAGAGATTCGTCGGCGAGTGCTCGCCGGCGAGGAGTGGGAACACCTGGTGCCCCCGGGGGTCGCGGACGTGATCCGGGCCGAGGGGCTGTATGGGAGACGATTCGTGGCAGAACGAGCGACCGTCCGCACGCTGGGCGAACACGCTGGCTCACGCGTTGAGCTGCGCGGCTGGGTCTACAAGTTTCGGGGCAAGGGCAAGATCGCCTTCCTCCACCTCCGCGACGGCAGCGGCGTCGTGCAGTGCGTGCTCAAGCGCGACGACGTGGGGGCCGACGCGATCAAGCAGGTCAAGGAGCTCGGCCAGGAGGGCGCCCTGATCGTGCGCGGCACGGTCAACGAGGACGCCCGCTCCCCGGGCGGCTACGAGATCGCCGCCGACGACGTGGAGGTCGTGTCCGCGGCGGCGGACGAGTATCCGATCGCCCACGTCAGCGACCAGGGGATCGACTTCTTGCTGAGCAAGCGCCACCTCTGGCTCCGCTCCGAGAAGCAACGCGCCGTGATCCGGGTCCGCCACGAGGTCAGCCAGGCGATTCGCGACTTCTTCTACGAGCGCGACTTCGTCAACACCGACGCGCCGGTGTTCACGCCCTCCGCCTGCGAGGGGACGACCAACCTGTTCAAGGTCGACTACTTCGAGGACGAGGCCTACCTCACGCAGAGCGGTCAGCTCTACATGGAGGCCACGGCCATGGCGCACGGCAAGGTCTACTGCTTCGGGCCCACCTTCCGGGCCGAGAAGAGCAAGACCCGCCGGCACCTGACCGAGTTCTGGATGGTCGAGCCCGAGATCGCCTACGGGACCCTCGACGACGCCATGGACCTCGCCGAGGAGTTCCTCGAGTACATCGTCCAGCGCGCGCTGACCCGCTGTAAGGCCGAGCTCGAGATCCTCGAGCGCGACACGACCGCGCTCGAGCGGGTCAAGCGGCCCTTCCCGCGGATCAGCTACGACGAAGCGGCCAAGCTCCTCGCCGACAAGGGGACCGAGTTCAGCTACGGCGACGACTTCGGCGCTCCGGACGAGACCGCGATCAGCGAGCACTTCGACCGCCCGGTCCTGATCCACCGCTACCCGGCCGCGGTCAAGGCCTTCTACATGAAGCCCGACCCCGAGGACCCGAGCAAGGCGCTCTGCGTGGACGTGATCGCCCCCGAGGGCGTGGGCGAGGTGATCGGCGGCGGCGAGCGCGCCACCGACCTCCAGTACCTGATCGACCAGATCAAGGCCCACGAGCTGCCGCAGGAGGCCTTCGAGTGGTATCTCGACCTGCGCCGCTACGGCTCGGTCCCCCACGCCGGCTTCGGCCTGGGCCTCGAGCGCACGGTCGCCTGGATCTGCGGGCGCGAGCACGTCCGCGAGGCGATCCCCTTCCCCCGCACCCTCTACCGCAAGGAGCCCTGAGATGAGCGACGAAGCCGAAGAGCAGCAGGACGAAGAGCCGCGCCGCGGCGGCGGACCGCCGGCGGCGTCGGAGAAGCAGCTGGGCTTCATCGGGGTCCTGCGCGACAAGGTCAAGATCAACGACGCGGACTTCCGCAACCTGATCGAGGACGTCTCGGGCAAGACCGAGCTGGAGGACCTCAACATCGCCGAGGCCAGCGAGCTGATCGACGCCCTCCAGACGGAGGCCCGTGAGCGCGGCGTCAGCCTCGCGGACAAGGCGACCGAGAAGCAGGTCGGGTTCATCAAGACCCTCAAGCGCCGCGCTCACCTGACGGAGGCCGAGTTCAAGCAGGTCCTCCAGGACACCTGCTCGATCGAGTCCCTCGACGAGCTGAGCAAGCGCGACGCCTCGGGCCTGATCGACGAGCTGAAGAAGCTCGCCGACCAGGAGAAGTCGGGCGGTCGGCCGGCGGCCAAGCCGAAGGGCAAGGCCAAGTCGGGCGGCAAGAAGTCCGACGGCCCGCCCGACGGCGGCCAGTGGGTCACCCCGCCCTCGGGCCCGCCCCCGATCGACGACGACGAAGTCCCCTTCTAGACCGTCGCCTTGACCGCGTAGGCGAGCAGCGCCGAGACCGTCCCGATCAGCAGCGTGAAGCCGAAGGTGCCGAAGGCGAGCAGCCGGCGGCGCCGGCGCAGCGCTCGCACGGCGTCCTGCAGGCTGGACAGGGTCTGGCGCAGGCCCTCGGCGAGGCGGTCGAGGGGCATCGACTCGAGCAGGCTGTCGGTCTCGCAGTAGAGGCAGGTCGCGAAGAGGGCCCCGGGCTCGACCTCGAGGGGCGCGCCGCAGCTGCGGCAGCCGGGGGGCTGGCCCTCCTCCTTGGGAGCCCGCGCGCCGAGCGCCGCGCGGAAACCGAGGGTCGTGGCGTTGACGGCCGAGGCCCAGAAGAAGACCCCCGCGCCGGGCAGCAGGAGCGGCAGGGCGACGAAGGCCATCACGTCGGCCTGGGAGCTCCACTCGCTGAGCAGGTTGACCGCGAGCGCGCCGGCGGGGGGCGCGAGCGCGACCGCGCCGAGGGCCGCCAGGGGGACCCAGGCCGGGGCTCCGTCCGCCAGGGCCCGCCAGAGCGGCTCGGCCTGCTGGCGGGCGACGCGCTCCTGGCCGCGCAGGCGCGCGGCCTCCACGTAGTCCGCGGGGATCGGGACCGTGGCGCCGCAGTAGGCGCAGGCGGTCTCAGGCGCCTCGACCAGCGGGGCGCCTCCCCCGCACTCGGGACAGCGCAGCGGGCGGAGGGCGCTCACTTGCCCTCCTTCGCCGCCGCGCGCTCGGCGCGCTCCTTGGCGTCGGCGAAGCCCTGGCACACGCCGAAGCTCAGCCCGACGCCGAGGGTCACCGCGACGACCAGCCCCATCCAGAGCTCGGAGAGCTCGAGCTGGTGCTGGCGCAGCCCGCGGCCAGGGCGGCGGAAGTAGAGCCGCGGCACCAGGGAGCCGAGCCCGAACACGACGCCCGAGAAGGCGAGCAGCAAGCCCTCCATGGACCAGTTGAGCTCGCCGCCGGAGGCGCCGGCGCGAAACCAGAGCGCGCCGAGGACGAGCGCGATCACCAGGTAGAGCGCGTCAGCGAGCGCGCGGGCGCCGTTGTTGACCTGAGGGCCGTATTCCTCCCGGGGCAGGGAGCCGACGAACATCCCGTACCAGCCCAGGGCGACGCGGTTGAAGAGCAGGCCGCCGCTCCCCGCCGCGAGGCCGCACCCCAGCGCCACGACGGCCAGCCCGAGGGGCACCGAGATCAGCCACTGCCACCACTCCTCGGCTTCGTCGAGGGGGGCGGTGATCCCGGACATGATCAGCGCGAGCCCCAGGGTGGCGCCGATCACGGCCCCCCAGCAGAGGCCGAACTCGCGCGCGAAGGCGGCGACGCCCCTGTGGCGGAAGTCCTCGCTCATGGGCGAGCAGGATACGGAACGCCCTCGCCCCGTGCCCGGGCCTCGGCGCGGCTATCGTGGGGCCTCCGAGGTGTCCATGACCCGTAGCATCTTCCTCCTCGCGCTCTGCGCGCTCCCGGCGGCGGCCCAGCCCCGGGACACGGCGAAGCAGCCGCTCTTCGCGAGCGAACACGAGCAAGACCCCGGCGACGCCGATCGCGCCTACGCCGAGGCGCTGGGCTCGAAGCTCGGGCTCGAGGTCTCGCAGGTCCGCGCCCTGCGGCGAGCCGCTTGGGCCGACCCCAGCCGCCCCGAGACCCGCTTCGGCCCCTTCAAGGGGGTCTCCTTCCGGCTGGTCGGCCCCAAGGTCGACGTGCGCGTTCGCCGGCTGCGCTTCAAGGACGTGACCGGCGCCCTGAACCTGATCGAGGGCGGCGTCCAGCCAGGGACGCGCGTTCGAATGGTGCTCGACCAGCGCGGGCGCGACCTGCTCTTCCTCAGCGGGGCCGCCCTCGACGACCCCCAGCGGGCTGGCCAGATCCTGGCCGCGGCGTGGGGGGCTGGCCGCCCGCCGACCCAGCGGGGGAGCATCGCGGTCCTGCCCCCCAGCAAGGACGGCAAGGAGGAGGAGTTCGCCGCGCAGACCCACACCAGCGCGGAGCTCTACCAGAGCATCGCGCGCATGTTCCGGGTCGCGCGTCAGGGCGCCGACGCCGGCAAGAGCAACAACGGCCCCGTCAACTGGACCTTCGCGGACGCGCTCCGCAACGAGCTGCGAGTCGACGTCGGGGGCAAGGTCGACGTCCACGCGATCGTGTCCCCCAAGGGCGTCATGACCGTGGTGCTCACGACCGAGCGCGAGCGGACCGACCGGGAGTGGCGCTATCTCCTCGCCCTGCTCGAGGCGCAGCGGCGCAGCCCCGAGCGGGCCAAGGGCATGGTCGAGCTGCTGCCCCTCCCCCGCTAGTCCGCCGTGCGCTCGCTGCTCGCCGGACTCCTGCTGCTGCTCCTCGCGACCTCGGCGGTCGCGCAGGAAGAGCGCGCGCTGTGGGTCACGCGCTACGACTACCAGAGCGCGGACGACGTGCGCGAGATCTTCGCCAACGCGGCGCGGATCGGCGTGACGCGCGTCCTGTTCCAGGTGCGCGGGAACGCCTCGGTGTGCTACCCGAGCCAGCTCGAGCCCTGGCGCGAGGACCTCGACTCGGAGGGGGGGGCCGAGGGCCCCGGCTTCGACCCCCTCGGCCTCGCCGTCGCGCAGGCCCAGCGCTGGGAGATCCGGCTCGAGGCCTGGATCAACGTGATGCCCCTCTGGAAGGGGACCGGCGCGCCCAAGCGCGAGCGCCACCCCTACCGGCGTCACCCCGAGTGGGTCGTGGTCGGCAGCGACGGCCAGCCGCAGCGCAAGAGCCGCCACTACGTGTGCGCCAACCCGGCGCGAGCGGACGTGCGGGCGCACGTGGCGGCGGTCGCCGCCGAGATCGCCGGCAGCTACGCCGTGGACGGAGTGCACCTCGACTACATCCGCTACGTGCTCGACCTCGAGCACAAGCTCGACTTCTCGCGCGACCCCGTCAGCCTGAAGGCCTTCGGCCAGGACCCCGAGCAGGCCCCCGCGGCCTGGGCCCGCTTCAAAGCCGAGCAGGTGACCCAGACCGTGCGCGAGATCCGGGCCGCCGTGCGGAAGGCGAACCCGCGCGCGCGGCTGACCGCGGCGGTGTTCCCGACCCGCGAGAGCCGCGCCAAGGTCCACCAGGACGTCGAGTGCTGGGTCAAGGAGGGGCTGATCGACGCGCTCTACCCCATGACCTACGCCGACGACGACGCCGAGTTCGAGCGTCGCCTGCGGGAGAGCGTGCCGCTGGGGCGGGCAGCTCAGCGGGACCCGCCCGACCCCGTCCTCTCCGATCCAACCATTCCGGTCGTGCCGGGGGTCGCCGTGTTCCGGCACTCGGATCCGCGCCAGACCCTGCGCCAGATCCAGGCCGTCCGGGCCCACCCCAGCGCGGGCTTTGCCTTGTTCTGCTACGCCTCCTTCTTCCGCTCCGCCGATCGGGCGGAGCTCGCGACCGCCGACGCGCGCCTGCGCCGCGCGCGGATCGAGGCCCTGGCGCAGCTGGCGCCCCAGGGGCAGCTGGCCGAGGTCGAGCGCCTGATCGAGCTCGATCGCGAGGGCGGGCTGGTCGAGCAGGACGAGCTCGCGGCGGCCGTGGCCAGCGTCGGGACGCGCGCGCTCCCCCTCCTGCGGGCCCGGCTGGGCCAGGGCCGCAACCTCTCCTTCGCCCCTCTGCTCGGGCTCGTGGGCGGCGGCGCCGAGGCCTCCCTCCTCCGCGCGCGCTGCGGCGGAGACGACCGGGTCAGCCGGCGCCGCTTCGCGGCGGGGCTGCAGGCTCTGACCCGGGATCCCCAGGGGGTCGTCCCGGTCCTGGTGGCCTGCCTGGAGGAAGCACCAGACGCGCTTCGCGACCGCCCTCAGCTCTTCGCCGCGCTGGCGCGCTACGCGCCGCGCTCCGCGGCCGCGCGCGCGGCCCTGGTCCGGCTCGGCGACGAGGCGGCGGTCGTCGCCGCCCGCTCGGGAGCGGGCTGCGCCCTCCTGCCGCAGCTGCTCGCCTGCGCCGCGCCCGCTCACCCCGAGGCCCCCGCTGCCGTGGCTGCTCTGGCCCGCCTCGCCTCGCCTCCGCTCCAGCCCCTGCTGCGCGCCGTGCTGCGAGCGCACCCCGAGGCCCGCGTCCGCCGCGCCGCCCTCTCGGGGCGCGGCGTCCCCGATCTGGAGCTGCTGGAGCTGGCCCTGGGGGACCCCGACCCGGCGGTGCGCGAGCTGGCGCTGCGGCGGCTGCCGGGCCTGGTGCGAACTCCCTACCCGCAAGCCCCCTCACGCGCCGTCGCCTCTCGCCTGCTGCGCGACCCGCAGCTGCGGCGGGAGATCCGGAGCCTGGTCGAGGATCCGAGCCCCGGCGTGGCCCGAGTCGCCCGCCGCTGGAGCAAGCGGCTGCGGACCCTGCGCCCCGAGCCGCTCCCACCCGCTCGCCTCGCCGCGGCGCTGGCCTCGGTCCGCAGCGGGACCCTCGCCGAGCGCGCCGGGGCCCTGGCGCGGCTCTCCAGCCTCGGGCCCGCGGCCCAGGCCGCGGGCGCGGCGCTGGAGGGGATCGCGCGTGAGCATGGCCTGCCCGCAGAGCTGCGCCCCTCGCTCCTGCGGGCGCTGGGCCAGGTCGGCGACCCGGCGCGCGCCCCCTACCTGGCTCGCGCCCTCGCCGCGCCCGAGCTCGCCATGGACGCTCGCCTGCAAGCCGCGGCCGCGCTGGGGCGCCTGGCGGAGGTCGGCGCGAGCGACGCCGTGGCGGCGATCTGCTCCCAGCTGGACGCCGCCCCTCCCCGCCTCGCGAGCGTGCTCTGCGACGCCCTGCACGGCGTCGCCCCCGCCGCGAGCGCGGCCCTCCCCGCGCTGCGGCGAGCCCTGCGCGAGCGACGCTCCTGGCGCGATCGCGCCCTGCTCTTGCTCGAGGCCATGGGCCCGAGCGCCGCGCCAGCGCTGCCCGAGCTGGTGCAGTGCCTCGGCGCGGCCTCGCCCTACGAGCGGCGCCTGGCGCTGCAGGCCCTGCGGCGCCTCGGCCCGCTCGCGGCGCCGGCGCTGCCGCGGGTGGCGGCCCTGCTCGAGGAGCCTTACGTCGCCGAGGAGGTGCGCTGGGCTTGCCTGGACGCCCTCGAGGCGATCCCTGCGACGGAGACGTGGCGCGCCAGCCAAGGCGCGTTGCGACGACTGCTGAAAGCCTGCGGACAATGAAGGTCCTCGTCACCGGAACCAACGGAACCTTGGCCCCCGAGCTGGTCGCCGCCCTGGAGGCGGCGGGGCACGCCTGCGTCCCGTGGAGGCGCGACGCGGTCGACCCCAACGACGAGGGCGCCTGCGCCGCCTTCCTGGACGAGGTCCAGCCCGACGCCGTGGCGCACCTCGCCCTGGGCGCCGAGCGCTGGGCCGAGCAGCTCGCCGCCTGGTGCGCGGGGCGCGAGCGGCCCTTCCTCTACACCAGCAGCGCCATGGTCTTCGGCAACGAGCCCCAAGGCCCGCACCGGGTGGGCGACGAGCGCTCGGGCACGGACGACTACGGCAAGTACAAGGCGCGCTGCGAGGACCTGATCTCGGCGGCCTGCCCTGGGGGGACCCTGGCGCGGATCGGCTGGCAGATCGGGCTCGAGGCGACCGGCAAGAACGACATGCTGACGCACCTCTGCGCGACCCACGAGCGCGAGGGGCGGATCGAGGCCAGCACCCGCTGGGTGCCGGCCTGTTCCTTCCTGGTCGACACGGCGGCGACCCTGGTCGAGCTGCTCGAGCGGCCCGTCGCCGGGGTGGTGCACCTGGACGCCAACGCCGAGAGCGCCTGGACCTTCTTCCAGCTGGTGCAGGCCCTGCGCGCCGGCCCGGGCGAGGAGCGCTGGAGCGTCGAGCCGAGCGAGGGCTACGTCCACGACCAGCGCCTGCTGGACGACGACCCGAGCCACCCGCGCGTCGCGCCGCTCAGCGCGCGGCTCAGCTTGCAGGAGTAGCGCGGGCGCGCTCAGCGCAGCGAGCGCGGCGGCGTCCAGGCGCGGATCCGGCCCCACACCCGCAGCAGCTGCTCGACCTGGCGCTCGAGGGGGTCGAGGTCGAGCCCCTGCTCCGCCAGCCGCTGCCAGTACTGCGGGAGCAGCCCGGGGTGAGCCAGGCCGCGGGTGTCGACCTCGAGCAGCTCGCCGCGCTCTTGGGCGCGCTTCGCCTTCCGGCCGCGGTGGGTCGGCTTGGAGTGGTTGGTGAACCCGTTCCAGTCCGAGCTCCAGCCGACGCTGATGCGGGTCCGCTGGGCGTCGCTCAGCTCGCTCAGGCAGCGCTTGCCGGGGAACACGCGCGACACGTTGCGCGCCAGGAGGCCCTGCATGAACTTCATCTGGAAGCCGAAGCTGTCCAGGGTGCCCTTGCGGAGTCCGCGCGGGACCTTGACGCTGGGGCGGCGCGGATCGAGGGCCCCGCCGTTGAGCGGGAGCTGGAAGCAGCCGCCCTGGCGGTAGACCTCGACGATCTGCTCGTCGCTGAAGCTGCGCTCGTCGGCGCGGATCGAGCGCGCCCAGCCGTGGGTGACCAGGGGCGGGATCCCCAGCTGGCCCGTGGCCCGCAGCGCGTCGCGCACGCACTCAGGCGACATGTGCGTCAGGTCGACCAGGATCCCGGCCTGCGCCAGCCAGCGCAGCGCGCGCCGCCCCTGATCGCTCAGCCCGCGGGGCCGCTTGCGCAGCCGGCGCCAGGCGCCGCCCATGTTGAGCAGCGGCCCCATGATCCCGGTGTTGATCGCGGCCCCGCCGAACTCGTCGTCCTGGAGGTGGACCAGGGTCATCATCATGACCCCCTGCCGCGCCCAGTAGTCCGCGTCGGCCTGACGGTTGAGCACCCAGCGGGCCCCCTCGATCGCCTGCAGGACCACGATCTTGCGCGTCGTGGTGAGGATCCGCCGCGCCTGGGCCGGGCTCGTGGCCAGGGCGAAGTCGGCCGAGTTCTGGCGCACGAAGAGGCGCACGTGCGCGAGCTGACTCAGGATCAGGGCCCGCGCCTGGGGTCCGTTCTTGGCCCGCTCGGCGGCCATGGCGGCCGCGACCAGGATCCGCACTCCGCTCTGGCGCAGGTAGGGCGCATACATGGTCTGGCGGAGCGTGTGCCGCCAGCTGAGCTTCTTCTTGGGCGTCTCCTCCGCGAGGCCCTCCCCGTAGAGCTCGTAGGGCACGTGCATCGCCGGGTGCGCCTGCCAGTCCACGTGCCCGCGCAGGGGCGGGGTGGGCTGGCTGCTGGGTTGCGCGTAGCTCGTGCCGAGCAGGGGACCCGCGAGCAGGACGAGGGCGAGGAGGGAGTTCCGCATGGGGGGACCTGTGCAAGGCCCGCACCAACGGAGCGCGTGAGGCTTAGCGCGGAGTTGCGGCTCAGGGGGCAGCGGAGGGGCCGCGCCTGAAGAGCTGCTGAAATGCTAGAGCCCGCCCCCCGCGCGCAGATCGGCCTGGCAGTCGGGGCAGAAGTCGGGCGGCCCGCCCCCGGTCAGGGCGATCCCGAGCTGGATCTTCTGGCCGCTCCAGAAGGGGCTGCGGGCGTTCATGACGCAGGGGCTGTTCACGCAGTGCCCCGGGCGGGTCAGGTCGGCGTGGGGCGCCGTCAGCGGGAGCCCGAGGCCGACCAGCCCGAGCAGGTGGCCCGCCTCGTGGACCAGGAGCGCGCCCTCGAGCTCGACCGGGCCGAGGCTGGAGGTCGTCGAGCGGCGGACCTCCTCGGCGAAGACCGCGATCGTGCGCGCGCCGACGCTCAGGCCGAGCTGCGTCTCGTGGCCGTGCTCGTCGGCGCTGCTCGAGCCCGCCAGGTAGAGCACGTCGATCGCGTAGCGGCCCTCTTCGCTGGCGGCGGGGAGGGCGGGGAGGGTCGCCGCCAGGAGGCGGACCTCGGCCTCACCCCGGACGAGCTGCGTGGGCGCAGCGAGCTGGCTGGCCTGCTCCACGATCACCCCGCCCGGCTTGTGGACGCGCTCCAGCAGGCGCCGCTCGAGGAAGGCCAGCGCGGCGGGCTCGGGGGCCTGGTCGGGCTCGTAGAACACGCGCACCCGGAGGGCGTCGTGGGTCTCGGCGCTCAGGATCGCGGCGCTCGCGGAGCCGGGCGCGTCGACGCTGGGGCCGGAGGAGGACGAGCTGCTGCTCGAGCCGCAGCCGACGAGCGCCGCCAGGAGCAGCGCGAAGGTCGGGGCGAGGAGCGGAGAGTGCTTCATGCCCGGCGATAGGCACGCGCGAGGCCAGGGAGGGGCGCGGGCTAAGTCGTTGCGGGGCAGGGGCTGAGCGGGCAGGGCGGGGAGGGTGACGAGGGGGTGGCGCCGAGGCCTCGGCCCGTGCCGATATGTCGGCGGGGGGGGGGGCGAGTGAGGGGGCGAGGCGGCTGTGGCTGGAGCGAGGGCGCGCGGTGAGGGCGGCTGTCGCTGGGGCGAGGGCGCGCGGCGAGGGCGGCTGTCGCTGGGGCGAGGGCGCGCGGCGAGGGCGGCTGTGG
>MDTG01419919.1_pt1 | contig 17902 bp, 14 predicted proteins | sample 811421 | NCBI WGS metagenome assembly MDTG01 (sample SAMN05326645, study PRJNA326480) | marine metagenome | isolation source: seawater | place: Pacific Ocean: South East | collected 2011 | reverse complement strand
TATGGCAATGAAATAAGCCTATCGATTCGTCAACTTGCAGGGCAAGACTATCTCTACGCCATTAGCTTTAAAGATACTTTGAAGCACACAGGAATAATCTCCCTTTAACTAGAACGTGGTGTATTTGGAATCGGACTTATGCTCAAACGGTTCCAATTCGTTCAGCATTGCTTTCACAACTGTGTCCATTTTAGTTTTAAAGTCTTCCATGAATGAGTCGTCTCCGCCTTTCAGGTCCAAGTACATGTATCCCTTTTTTTGAGCTCGAAAAGAATATATACATGATTCAATTTTATCACTTGGAAAGCCAGATACTTTGGTATAAATCCATTTGTAGAATGCTAATTGAATGGCCTTGCTATATTTAGCACTGCTGAACATTTCTTGTACATCACACTTTAATTCGGTGGGTGCTACATCACCTGTTTTATAATCGACAATACGGGTGATGCCATTACGCCTATCGATTCTGTCCGCAAAACCAAACATGTTGAGCGTTACATCTCCCAATTGTAATGGAGCCATCAACCGATCCTCTGAAGCAATTAATTGAACATCCCCGTTATTCTCTGTATCCTCCAGGTCGTGCTGAATAAACGCTCGGACGTAGTCTTTCGCCAATTGGACTTGAATGAAATTCTTTCCTGTGGCTAAATCACTTAAAGTGAAGATTTCATTGAATCGCCTTTCAACAATTCTATCAATTGAATCATTAAAACTGGCTAAGATTTGTGGGTTTAAAAACCGTCCAACATGAGGCTTGTAAAGTTCTTCTAAAGCATCATGTACAACACTACCGAAGGTGCTTGCTAGCATATCTTCTTCGAGCGCCTCTTCTTCTTTTATCTTGAGCACATGGTAATAGTAAAACTCCAATGGACTGTTTAAGAACTTGTTGATGGCCGATGGCGATACCCTTCGTTTAAAAAAGGCGTGAATAGCCTCATTAACTGCTGGTGTTTTCTTGATTGAGAGGGCTGTTTGTGAGTCTTGCTCAATTTCAGGATTGTATCCAAACTCATTAAATTTAATTGCGGAATTCTTTTGCGCGAGTTCAATTTTGAGCTGCAGTAGAAACCTCGATTGTTCTCCGCCCGTCAGCGCTTTTGGAGAAGCGTTAAACAAGAAATGGGCATTGTTACATCGCTGTAAAAGCCTGTAAAAATGATAAGCCACCATTGCATGAGAATCATAATGTGTAGGTAGCTTGAAGAATTTACGATGAATGAATGGAATATGGGTGTTCCGATGGATATCACCAGGTAAATTATCATCAGAGGCACCCAGAAATATGAGATTCTTGTAATCAACCATTCTACTTTCAAGAAGACCAATAACCTGAACACAATCGTTTCGTTTTTGAATAATGGGTATTCGCGCATAGCCGACCTGATGATGAAGGAAAGTTCGAATCTCTTTTAATGATCCTTCAAAAACGTCACTGTACTGAGCAAGAATTTGTTTTAAGCGTTTGCTGGTGTATTTGATGGCATCATTTTCTATGCCCAATCTATCTATTCCCCTGATTTCAGCCATGTGGTCTAACGCCTTTGAGATAGTTGAGACAATAAAAGAAAACGACTCTTCCCATGCGAAAAGAAGATCAAACTTGTCCTGCATAAACAAGTCAGGCGGCATATTTTCTTTTACCTGAGTTAGAGATACATACTTAAGGTTTTTCTTAACCACATCCTTTTCAATTTTTTGCCAAATATGTTTGGCTGAAAACCATTGATTTAAGAGTGGATTAGATAAAAAGTCTTTTAAACGATGTACATAGAAATATTTCTTATCTCCACGATATACCATGGACTCATGGAGTTGAATCCAGCTCATGATGTATGGAAAACAATGAGTTTCATTAAGGCGGACTCCCGTTGTGAAATTCAAATCAATACCTACGCTCGCCACATGTGCCCTTAGAGGCATCAATAGATTGTGATCCAATAAGATTATCGCTGTTTGATCGTGTTCAGTTTGATCAAGCTGCTTGAGAATTTTTGTTACCTTAAGTACCTGCGCAAACTGGCCTGAAATGGAATGGACATTGAAGTTATAGGGTCTAACTGATAAAAGTGATGTTATCCACTTTTGTCGCGATAAGTCTTGTGCAGATCGAAACAGTCGCCCAGCCTCTTGGTTTTCGTCATCAACGTAGTACCTGTCAGCATCGATGTATCGCTCAAGCGTTCCATGTTTTTCTATGGCTTCAAGGATGTTACGCTCACTTTGATTGCCTGGTACTACTCCAACCCAACAAACCTTTCTATTATTGATTCGATGGGTCATGACCTGCGGTTTATACTGCGCCAATTCAGAAACAGTTTTGTAGATCAAACCGCGATAACCAACCTTTGCCCTGGCCATATTTTTCACAAACTCTTTATAGTAGACCGGGAGGCTTTTCCAAAAGGAGCGAAATTGATATTCTAATTTACCCGGCACGGCACCATCTTCTCCGATACCAATTTCCTTATATTCACTGATGTGCTCGTAGATCAATTCAATATCAGCTAGATGAAGGTCTATTTCATTTATGTCAGACAAAAAGATGGAACCCCATTTCACAAACTCGGTAAACCGTTGTGGCGAAGACTCAACTCGACAGTAGCTTGCATATAAGGTAACGATGGCTTCCTCTGGCTCAATCAAATCTAAGCCACTTAGCTCTTGAAGTAAATCATCAGCCGTAGTAAGCTCGATCTTTGATTCATCTTCAAGCAATAATGATAGTGCGTGAAGAGACCGATGGTTTGGAAGCACCACCAATGCCTCTTCGTCCGAAGTTTTTAGTTCGATTGAGAGACGACTAAGAAATGATTGATCATTTAATTCTGAATCCATTTTTAAGGAACGTAAGGTATTCTCTTATACCTGATTTGGTAGTAAATGTGCTCCTCAATAATGCCCATGTCGAAGTAGCATCACTTTCGTTTTCATACAATTCAGGACTCTCATTTCTCTGTATATCACGATCATGGAGTTCTTTCTGTTGCTTTCTTATTTTCTCCAACAATTCGTCTACTCCCACAATATTATCTGCTCGATCATAATTTGATTTGGCTTTTTCCACATAGGCTTGCTTTTCTTGCAGCAAACCAAGGTTGTTGAGAGCAATACTATCCTCAGAATCGAGCTCCACTGCTTTTTCATAATCGGCAATAGCACCTTCTATATCACCAATCCAATCCTTAATGTAAGCCCTACTTGAATACCGATATGGATTCTCTGGTTCGAGTGAAGCAGCGTAGTCCATGTCTGCGAGGCTCTTTGCCTTATCCTGTAAGTAATACCATATTACACCACGTTCACTGTATACTGATGGGTTCTCTTCGTCTTTAAGCACGAGGTTATAATCTTTAAGAGCCCCTGTGAAATCACGTGCTTCAAATTTCTTGCGGCCGCTTATATACTTTGGATGTAATGAGATCATAGCGCGAATATTATCAATTCCACTAATTCAAATAGTTACTTTGTTGCATGGAATTTCCTGTCTATAGAAAGTACAGCAATGGACAGTCATTGTTTAAAATTGAATCTGAAATACTTTTTATCGAGTTGAAAAAGTTAGGGAATCGATGGGAGCAATATGAATTTCAGGCCTCGATATTTCCCGATAGGCAACTCATCAGCGACATGATTGAAAAGCGACATGGACATTGGATCGATTCCTCAGAAGAAGAGTTCTTTGATATACAAAAACAATCATCAAATTCTTTACCCACATAACTTAAATATGCGCAATACGAAGCTCTTTAGTACGGTTTTTATCTCAGGCTTTGTGGTTATGGCCTTTGAAATAATAGGATCGAGGGTACTTGCCCCTTTCCTTGGTGCGAGCACTTATGTTTGGGTGTCGATCATAGGCATCATCTTATTGGCGATGAGTGTGGGCTATTATCTAGGTGGTCGCTGGGCAGACAAGAGCCCAACGCTTAGGCGGCTTACATACTTTCTTTTTGGCGCAGCGCTAGGAATTACAATCACCAATATTCTGAAAAACAAAGCCTTGGCCATTTTAGGAAGTCTAGCATTTCCCTTGATTATTAAGTCTTCACTGGCCTCTATCGCCTTGTTTTCTCTTCCTGCATTTTGCTTGGCAGCAATATTCCCATACGCTTTGAAGCTTATTTTGAGCAGTATCGAAGATGCGGGTAAGTTATCGGGTCGGATATATGCCGTTTCGACTATTGGCAGCTTGCTAGGCACATTCCTTAGCGCCACTATTCTTATTCCCTTATTCGGCACAGATATGATCCTTTGGATACTTTCAGCAATCCTAGTGGTATTGGGATTTATAGTGGGTTCATTTTATAACTGGAAGCAGGGAGTCTTCATGATTCCAATTTTAATTGTGAACCTCTGGTTCATTTCTAGAGACAAAATGATCATTGATCTTGATTCGGAATACAATCGTATTTGGATATACGATGGCGTAGTACAAGGAAAACCAACCCGTTATTTGGCACTGAATGGTCATGTAAATTCAGGTTTGTGGGTTAACGATCCAATTGTTGGCCAGCTATATCCATATTCTGACTATTTCAGACTGGCAATGCACTTTAATCCTAACTTTCAAGATGTACTCATGATGGGCGCAGGGGCATACACCTTCCCCAAACTTTTTCAATCTATTTGGCCAGAGCGAAGGCTTGACATTGTAGAAATTGATCCTGTTTTGACAAAAGTGAGTCAAACGCATTTTTCCTGGGAGGCGAATAAAAATACAGATGTGGTTCATATGGATGCACGTTCATTTTTGAACCAATGCCAAAAGACTTATGACATCATCATCAGCGATGTATTTACCTCACCGTTAGAGGTTCCATTTCAACTAACTACCTTCGAAACCTATAAGCGTCATCAAATGCTACTAAATAAAGATGGCGTCCTGATCCTTAATGTATTGGGCAACGCTGATGGGCAATACTCGAGATTTTTAAAGAGCCAGTATGCCTTGGCGAAACTGGTATTTCCTCAGGTTAAGCTCTTCGAGGTTTATGATGAATACGATCTACCCATCAAGAACAATATGCTCATTGCAATGAATTCTGAACTCGATCCCAACTTTCAAAGCAATGATTCCACCATACAGCAGATGCTATCTCAACTTAAAGAGATTGCTATTGATGAATCAACGCCAATTTTAACCGACAATTATGCTCCAGCTAATTGGCTTTTGTGGGACTAATATCCTCGATAAGTGTCTTCTCTCTCGTTAAACCTTATGCCATATTCTTCCAACTCGTCGAGTATAGGTTGGTACACTTCTTTTGATATTGGTGCTTTAACACCCGAAGCGGAAATTTTGCCATTTAAAATCATGCGCGTGGCTATTGCCACAGGTAATCCAACGGTTTTTGCCATGGCTGTTTTTGTTCTATCATCACCTTCAAGCACCATATAACTAGAGCGCTGTATTTTCTTTCCATCCATTTCATAACCAAACAAATGGTACATAACAATCATATCTAGATTATCCTCGTTGAGTGTCCATTTCTGCTCTAAAATGTGTTGTAGAATACGAGCTGGAGTAGCGTTGGAAATACCAATCTTAGTATCAGAGAAAATATCAAGACTATGCATCTTGTCCATAATGTCATTGTCTTGGTCAATTTTTAGGTAGTGCATCAACTTTAGTTCAACAGAGTCGTGCGGGTTGTAAGCCAAAAAAGAGTTTAAAAACTCTCGATAGGTCATGTTTTCACTTCCTTCCATCATGTACGAATCATCGGTTGCACCAAGCTTTACAAACACATCCCAAGCCTTACAAAAACCTCTTCTCCGGAGCGTTCCACGGTAGATGGTTGGTATGTCTTGTAATCCATAAACCGATTGATACTTGAGTGAATCACGGTTTGCATATCCTTCAAATTGTCCATATTCAGGGATATCAATTCGTTCGATTCGTCTAAAAACTTGATGATAGGGAATGTATTTAAACTGTCCCTCTTGCTTAAACTTGACCGCACCACCAGCACCTGCCAGCACGACATTACGTGGGTTCCAAGCAAACTTATAATGCCATGGATTATCATCGCTCTGAGGTGCAGGAAGCCCGCCAGTAAAGGTTTCAAATTGTAGCATTTTCCCACCTTGTTCGCGAATTTCATCCAAAACACGCATGGCGCTCATGTGATCTATACCCGGATCAACACCTATCTCATTCATAATAAGTACTCCTGCATCCTTGGCTCTTTGATCGAGCTCAAGCATCTCTGGGCTGATATAACTTGCCGTCACCATATGTTTTGTGAGGCCTATGCATTCTTTAGCTACTTCAACGTGCATATGCGCTGGAAGCATCGATACGACAATATCTGCCTTAGATATTTCATTGAGCCGCTGAAAATCATCGGTAACATCAAACTTAAACGCATGGGTATTTGGCCGCCCTTTGAGTTTACTCTTAACAAGATCAATATCGCGGTCGCCTACGCTGAGTATCCAATCGTTTTCTACTACCAAATCAGCTAGATAATCTATTAAAACCGAAGCACTAAGACCAGCACCAAAAACCACAATATTTTTCATACAAATTTTTAAGAAAAACGAATGTAGCCATCTAGATTTCCACCAATTCATATAGTTTTCAACTTGGCGCTTTAATATTTACTTAAAAAATACGGCTGTTGGATGTCGGCTCCAATCCCTAAAGAAAGGAAACACCTTCGATGGCATATCAATTTTAAGATCAAAAACATAGCTTGCGATTTAATAAAATAAGCAGCATACCAGGCAAATTCAGCAGTCCAGACTTAGCTGAAAGTTTTCAGTTTTCCGATAATAATCCGATACAGAATCAAACCAATTATTACAGGCTTCAACTTGGGCAAAAAGACTTGTCTGATATTATAGCTATGGATTTTTTAAGCTTTGCGATGCAAACGAATTACTCTTCCCTAATCCAAACAGCGGTAATGCGATGCTCATCTTAAATAATTTAAACAAGCAGGAAATAACCAATTGTGTTTATGATAGTAAGGGTAATATTCTTGTGACAGAAACAGGCACGAATATCCGTTTTGCTTTACCCAATAATGATTGGAACACTGGTCATTACTTTATTGAGTCAATTTGCGAAAACGGAAGCGAAAGGTCTGTAAACGAACTGGTGGTTATCAGAAATTAATATTACAAATGGCACATTTAGAAACGGTAAGATTCAAGACCTTTGCTTTTTAAATAATGATGAAGAAAGGATCGAAAATTTACTCTATCATACATCAGACATGTCCAAGATGCCAAAATGATCAAATGTTTGATAGTGCAAATCCATACAACCTACCAAAACTTCTGAAAATGAAGGATAGGTGCGCTCAATGTGGGTACGTATATGAGATGGAACCATCCTTTTTTTATGGAGCGATGTACGTAAATTACGCCATTACCGTGGCGATAAGCGTTTCGATATTTGTGGCGATGTATTTGCTGGGTACCGACCTTGAAATGAAGCACTACCTGATTGGTATAATCGGTGGACTCTTCTTATCAGCGCCACTCACGTATCGGTTAGGAAGGATGATTTGGATTAACATGTTCGTTTCGTACAAGCGCGAACATGATCAGGCTTAGATCCGAGTGCAATAAATACCATCAATCATAATTCCAGTGCGCGATCTTGGGAAGCGAACAGTCTTTTCGTCTTCTATTCTAGAATACGCTTGGAATCCTGCATTTCCGCTGAACAACTGTTTGAGATCCATTTTGGGACGTTTGAAATTCAAGACATATGAGTCCTTTTCCAAAGACCATTTCCCTCTTAGCTCATATTGCTGCTGTTGTACTGAATTGTTTATAGCAAGTTTGAAATTCAAATCCTCTTCAAGATCTAATGAGATGTCGGCCATTCCATTTCCTAAAGACTTATACTTAACCTCACCGAGCGATGAGTGCGCCATGACGATGGAAAGATCTACAGATGCATTGTGCCTCTCCCTAGTATTTAACAGTCTCCGATATTTGATTATTCTGGACAGTCCCATTGGATTTGTAACCCTATGGTAAGACGCAGGAATTCAGAAATTATTGTATGAAACAGACGATTGAGGCTGAATATTCAGCTAACCTTACTCTATTCAACACAAATTAATTCTTCACTTCAACCACAAGGTAGTTGCTGACAGACCAAAACGCCTTCCTATCAAGGATGTCCAATGAATGGATGGTATCATTTTCATCCATAACAATCTTATATGATCCATCAGGATGATTAGTTATGACTTTGGCCTTTTTTGAGTAAAGCGGAACTGACATCAAGTCTCTTTCATCAACCTCTGTAAACTTAGACTTATCCAAACTTTCAGCATCTAGCTTCTTGGTAGAACCTATTCCTAATAATCCCCCAGATTTCGTGATGATGTTTTGCTCTATCAATTCCTCCTTTTCATCTACTAAGTAGTAAACCAAGTTGAGCTCCTTATCCAGTTTTATTAATTCCTCGGCTAACTCAATATTGTAGATTCTCATGCCGTCCATTCCTAAAAGAATCTCATCGATCTTCATATCTTTATCTGTGAGCGACCAAATAAAGTCGTCAATTTGAGCTTTCTTTTAGCTTATTCTCGAGCGCATCTCCTCAACAATAGATTGCCACTCATTGTTTCTCAATTCATTCTTTTCGATCTTAGATAATCGTTTATCGAGCTGAGATTGATTTGACTCAAGTAATTCATCAAGCATCTCAACACGCTTTAAAATGACATCCTTACTTAAATCCTCAGGACGCTCATTTTGATCAAAAATTCCGTTATTGGTAGTGATGGATTTCAATTTATCATCGATTAATTCAATTTCCGACATATAAATCGATATCAAGGAATCTTCCTTAGCCTGTAACAAAGAATCTCGTTGTTGTTTTACCTCTTCTTCATTAGGTCCGAATGAACACGATTGAATGAGGGTAATTGAAAGTGTAATCAATACAGATGGATTAATTCTAGTCATACCAACGCCTTTAGTACGAAACTAAGATGCTAAATTAAATTAGCCGTGATGTAATCAGCATACCAAAGTGAAGACTGCGAAGTAATAATTTGTTAGGCAACTGTTGCTTACCATAATCCATATAGGGTTAACCTTACCTTTGCCCGCAAATTTTGGAGATGACAGCAAAAGAAAGGGCAGAAGAATGGTTAAGTCAAGAAATTGACCAAGATTTTAAGGCTGGTATACAGCAACTTATTGATGAAGATGGAAATGCGCTTGAGGATGCTTTTTACAAAGATCTTGAATTTGGAACTGGAGGTATGCGCGGTGTTATGGGTATCGGTTCGAATAGAATTAACCGATATACCTTAGGAATGGCTACCCAAGGTTTGTGCAATTACATCAAGCAATCATCCTCAGATCAAAAAAACCACCGTATTGCCATTGCTCACGACTGCAGGAATGACAGCGCTAATTTTGCCCAGCTTATAGCAGATATTATTTCTGCTAATGGTATGGAAACTTATTTGTTTTCAGAACTGAGACCAACACCAGAGCTCTCATTTGCTGTGAGACATCACCAATGTCAAGCCGGAATTGTAATTACTGCTTCTCACAACCCCGCTGAATACAATGGATTCAAAGTTTATTGGAACGATGGAGCGCAAATTGTTACTCCACATGATCAAAACATCATCAATGAAGTTCGCTCAATAAAAGATCTATCCGAAATTCAGTTTGAGTCGAACAGTGAATTGGTCACATACCTAGGTGATGAAACAGATGAGGCGTTTATTGAAGCATCGTTGAAACAGAGAAAAACTAAAGAGACCAACCCGCTTAAAATAGTATTTACTCCACTGCACGGCACCAGTATCACAATTATGCCTGAGCTACTCGAACGCGCTGGATATACAGACTTTCACATAATTGAAGAGCAAGCTACACCCGATGGAAACTTCCCTACTGTAGAAAGCCCAAACCCAGAAGAACGTGCGGCTTTATATGTGGCTTTGAAAAGAGCCGATGAAATTGGTGCCGATATGGTAATCGGAACTGATCCTGACAGTGACAGGCTTGGAGTTGCCATTAGAGATGCTAATGGTAAAATGCAACTTCTTAATGGCAATCAATGCGGAGCCCTTTTAACGGAATACCTACTCACCAACTCGAATCTGTCTGGAGATGAGTTTATTGCATATACCATCGTAAGTAGTGAGGTTTTCGCCGATATAGCGGTTGACCACAGTATTCAATCAGAAGTATGTCTAACTGGATTTAAACATATTGCCGCGCTCATAAGAGAAAACGAAGGTTCAAGAAAGTTTATTGGAGGTGGAGAGGAAAGCTATGGCTACATGGTTGGTGACTTTGTGAGGGATAAAGATGCGTTGACCTCTGCACTCATTTTTTGTGATCTTGCCGCAGAGGCCAAGGCAAATGGATCGAGTGCTTTTGAAATGCTATGCTCACTTTATAAAAAGCACGGTTTCTATCAGGAGTATTTGATCAGTGTAACTAAAAAAGGTGCTGAAGGTGCAAAAGTAATTGACCAACTCATGCAAGTTTATCGAAGTAATCCACCTATCTCTTTCGGCGATGATGTGGTTGTACGTATTGACGACATACTAACCAGTGAATCCAAAAATATGCAGGATGGAACAAGCCACTCGATTAACTTACCAAAATCGAATGTTCTTCAATTCTTCACCGCAAAAGGCAGTAAAGTATCTGTAAGACCTTCGGGTACAGAGCCAAAAATCAAGTATTATTTCAGCCTTAAGGCTACTTGGTCCAGAGATAAATCAATAGAAGAGCAAGAAAAACGCCTTGAGGAAAGCTTATCGCAGATCATCAAGACGTTAGGTATTGATTAGTGATCCTCTGATCAATTATTCATATCCTTATGTATTGAGTTGAAATCTTCGATTTTTTGTGAATTATTAGAAATCCACCAATACCATGTTTCTCTTCTATTAAGACCATTCATACCGGAAGTGGGGACTTGATTTTCCACCATGAAATCTCCTATATACATATTGTCTATGGTTTGCTCTTGATGCCAGTCCTCCCAAATCTCCAAAACATTTAAAATGGCTTGTTCATTTGAACCATCAACATCACTAGCTTGATTCTGAGCATTTGCTGCTAATGCAGATAACACGCAGAAACAAAACAAGAGGAGTATTTTTATTGTTTTCATCGCTTATTAGTCTTTATATCGAGTGATTACAAAGTTTCCTTGAGTATTTTTCTTAATACGATTGGTTTGCTTGTATTCCAAAACATACGCATAGCTTCCGATCGGCATGGACGATCCGGCATACTTACCATCCCAACGTGCATTTTCATTTTCACCTACAAACAACTCATTTCCCCAACGATCATAAATCGAAAGCTTCAGATACTCTAAATCTTCTCCTCGAGCTTCAAAGAAATCGTTGATTCCATCTCCATTTGGTGAGAAACTCGTTGGAATAAATAGCGTTTGGTGATATGCGATTGATACAACTTTTGTCAAAGATGATTTACAGCCAAAGTCGCTTGTCGATTCAAGCACCACTTGGTAGTCCCCAGCTTCTTTATATTCATGCGGCTTTGGATTTTGTTTATCGCTTATTGTGCTATCTCCAAAGATCCACAGCCACTTCTCTGCTCCCTGAGTGTAATTCACAAATTCAACCAAAGGATCAAGAATTGAATATGAAATTGATCCGAAATCAAAGTCTGTGAAAGGATTAGCATGCACGCGTACCATTTCTCTCAGCTTTGCACTATCACTGCAACCCTGTGGTGAGGTAACTTTAAGTTCAGCTTTGTATTCATAGTAGTCTTGTCCGTCCTCAATCGTATAGCAATACGTTGGGTTTACATCACTCATAATATTTCCGTCACCAAGCTTCCAACGGTACGTCATTCTGCTCGTGTCAGCAAACTGTGTTTGATCTATATAGGTAACACAATGTGGTGAACAACCCTCAAGGGTATCAGCAATAAAGCTCGCCAATGGATTATAATGTACAACGGCCGCACTATGCGCACTATCAATGCAACCATACTGAGTTTCAACAATCATTACAATAGGATAATCACCTCCAGCTGCATAGATATTTTCAGGATTCTTGTTTGTGGATGTTTGTCCGTCACCAAAATCCCAGAACCAGTTAACTATGCCAATAGGATCATAAGTATAGTCAAAGTAAGTTTCATCCCTAAACTTGATTCTTCTTTGAGCACAGTTATTGTCATCCACAATCAAGGTATTTGCGCGGGGCTTTGGACGAATTAATATTTCTGTTTCAGCAGTTGTATGGCAACCGTAATTTGAATATGGTGTATGCTTTACAGTGTAAGGACCTGGCTCTTGGTAAAAATTTCCAGCAGATTCATTATTTGCGACATTACCATCGCCAAAATCCCAATCCCAAGCTTGCAAATAACTATTGAACATGGGATTCATGAAAGACGAGTCTTTCAAAAGAACCCGCTGTTCCTCACATTCACCTATCTGTATATAATTTGGCACAGGAACAGGATAAATATTCAATGGCTTCACAACAGTATTGGTACAGCCTCTATCTGTTGCTACAATCAGCTTAACATTAAAAGTATTCGGGGAACCATACATATGGATTGTATTCTGATCATACACAACACCACTATTATCACCGAAATCCCATTCCCAATAGTTTATTGTTCCTTGGGTAGATTGTGATACATCTTTGAAAGGCACTGTATCATTTCTACAAGTGGCTGGAGCTATAAAATCCACGATAGGAATCGAAAAGACCTCAACGCTATCAGTGAAAGTGACTGAACACCCAAGATTACTTGTGGCTGTGAGCGAAATTTCATAAATGCTATCAACAGCATAGATATGCGCAGGATCCTGCGCCTGAGAGCCTAAGCTACCATCGCCAAAGTCCCACTCCCAAGATACAACAGCACCAGAGGCTATTGTTGTTTGGTCAAAAAACGCCATTGGTGAACCTTCACAATCAGGATCATATGTGAAATCTGTATTTGGATTTGGAAATACCGTTACAGTCTCCACCACTGTATCCTTGCAGCCCAAGTTTGCCGTGGCAATTAGCGTACATTGGTAAGTACCAGCATTTGGATAGATGTGCGTGTACAGATTCGTGGTATAGTCGATTGTACCATCTCCATCAACGTCCCAATCCCAATCAATTATGGCACCTCCCAAAGCATAGCTCGTGCTTGTGAATGTAATTCCTACTTGATCACATCCATCATCAAAATCCATAGCAGCAACTGGAATTGGTTTAACGGTAATATTAACATCATCAGTTACCGTGTCGCATTGAGCGTTTCCAACACTCCATCTTAGAGAGTTGACGCCTGGAGCTAAACCAGAAATCACCGTATTATGTTGGTTGGCATTAGCAAAGACCCCTGCTCCATTCAATACAGACCATGATCCGAGACCATTATTCCCTTGTAATTGATAATTAGTTTTACAAATCTCTACATCTGGTCCAGCATCAGCGACAGGAGGATTAATTACGACTGGAAAACAGGTATCTCTGCTAGAGCAACTATCTGTTATTGTCAAGCAAACTGTATCGTTCACTACTGTTCCATTGAAGGTAATCTCAACTGAAGAGCTGTCCTGATTTGCAGATACTACTGAACCAGAACTACCACCATCCCACTGCAGACTAACTGGGTAGGTGTATGGAAGAATTGAATAAGTGAATGTATCAGATGCACAAAGTTGCGTAGGCGCAGCTTGAACAATTGGTGCTGCCGGACCATCACAACAGTGATAAAAGAGTCTACCATTCCATATTCTTGGATTAAAGTTGGTTACTCCCCAGGGATAATCTTTACCATATGCATAAGATATCTGGATATCTGGATTCTGAACATACAATTGTCCTGCGGTCGCCCCACCCGGGCCATTTGTATATCTCATATATGGGGCTGCGTTTACTAGTGCAGCTCTGGTAACATAAAGGCCAACGGTTGTTCCAGCAGAAACAGATAAATTTATATTAATCGGAACCTTGGTAAACTGATTAACCCCCGCTGATGGATAGTTTAAAACACTATCGATCAAAGTCCAACCCGCAGCAGAATTGGCATTTCCAACCACAGTTCCCGTTCTCCACCAGATCTCTATCTCCTGGATTGTTCCTGGATCAAAGTTGCACCAAACCGAGTCGATGGTTAAGTCTTTCAAAGCGGTAACATTAAACATATTACCATCTTGACCATTATTGTAGGCCATTATGGTATTAATAGGACTTGTACAACCTTGGCCTTTTAAATTGTAGTGGCCAACGATAAGCATCGTAGATAAGGCCAGCAATATTTTATTTAATCTCTTCATTTTATTCAATTCCTAAAACTGAAATATTTCCAAATAATTCAAATTCCTCTCCAAGGGAGTCTATGTAAAGCAATCTGTAGAAGTATACACCTTGCTGAACAAGTTTTCGCTGATTACCCCTTCCGTCCCAGCTTGCTTGTTCACCTTTCTCTTCGTAAATCAAATTCCCCCAACGATCATATATTTCTAAGTTCATTTCTGTAAGATTCTCCAATCCTTCGATTCGGAAAACTTCATTGTTTCCATCGCCATTTGGAGTGAAAGCGCTAGGTATATAGGGTACATTGACATGACGAATATTTACTTCCCTTCTGAATGTATCCGTACAGTTATAGATGTTTCTAGCAGCGAGCTTTACCACATAAGTTCCCTCTCCTTTCCATTCATGGAATGGATTATGATCTCTTGAAATTTCTCCATCGCCAAAGTCCCACCTGTAATAGTTCGCTTCTCTTGACTCATTGATAAATTGAGCAGCAGGGCTTTTTGTAGTTAAGCTCAATACATCATCAGGTTTAGTGCTAAACAATGTTTTCGGCTGCGGTTTAACATAAACGATACTGTCAATGGTCTTTTCTGAATAACAACCCTCTTCTGTGGTCACCTTCAATGTGACGTTATATCGATTGAACTTTCCAGAATAGTTTGTATAGCTATTAAGGGCAGTATCTTCTCGTTCTTGTCCATCACCGAAGACCCAACTACGATTCCATTCAACTCCACTCTCACTTTTTGTACTGTCTGCAAATTCTACTTCCAACGGTGAACATCCACTATCAGGAACCGCACTAAATAGAGGCGTCAGTTTCTCGTAAACTTTAATTGGATAAGTAATGGTGGAAGTACACTCTCTGAATGATTCCACAAATAGTGTGACATCATATTCACCGAATTCAGAGTATGTATGTAACGGATTTCTTTCGTTATTCAGGACGCTTCCATCTCCGAAACTCCACTGATAAGTCTTCACCGGCTCAGTGAAATATGTCGTATCATCAAATCGGATCTCCTCACCCTCGCAAATATTGGTCAAATTAAAATCTGCCTCAGGAATGTCATATACAGGGATCATCTTCGTGTTTGAGTTGCTACATTCTTTATTCGAAGTAGTGGTAAGCGTCACAGGATAGACACCAACTGCGTCAAATAAATGCGTTATAGACTCACCTGTCTTAAATATGACAGAATCGATCACCCACTCAAATTTATCGAGGCTACCATACTCGACAGTTGATACTGAGTTCAACTCAAGTATATCACCAAGACAAACCTTATTTGTAAAATTAAATTCAGTCACTGGTGTGGGATAAACTTCGATATCCGTTAGGGTATCGTCATAGCATCCAAAACTAGATGTAACCTCTAGATGAACTTGAACAAATCCACCAATATCGTATTGATGCTTAGGGTTTTGCTTGATGACGGACGAACTTCCATCACCAAAATTCCACTCCCATGTTTTAATATCTGAGCCGATAACGGAGCTTTCATCCTTGAAGACAGCTACTTGATATTGACATGAATTCTCTAAGCTGAATTTTGCTTCAGGTAAATGATACACCTTCACATTAATACTTGCTGAATTATAGCATCCCTTATTTGACTGAGCGGTAGCATTAATTGTATATGGACCAGGGAAAGGATAAATGTGGTCGGGTTGATAAACATTAAGGAAAGATGAATCAATAGGCGAATTATCACCGAAATCGAAAGCCCATTTGGCTATAAAGCCTGATGGGATTGTTGTATTGTTCTGAATGCTCATCACCTCATTGAGGCATACATTATCAGCTTCAAAGTCAATATCTGGTTCAGGATTGACATCAACTATTTTGTAGAGTGTATCAGCACAGCCTTGGGCATTGACAATTAGACGTACATTGTATGAACCTTCATTTGCATACATATGCACTGGACTTTGGATCACATAATTGTCAACGCCATCGCCGTCAACATCCCACAACCATGAGTTTATTGTGGCTCCATTGTTTTGACTTTGATCTTGGAAGGACACTGGTGCACCTTCACAAACATCAGCAGTGATAAAGTCGGCGCTTGGTGTAATCGCTACGGTAACGATCATTTCGTCTTCAGTACTTGGGCAGCCTTCTGAGGTAACTGTCCAACGCAAGATGTGCTGACCTGGCTCAGATGCAGTATACGTCGCGTTATTAATGGTCGTGTCATTGAAGGTGCCTTCTATTCCATTTGGAGCAGATACTACTGTCCAAGCTCCATCACCAACATTTGGCACATTAGCATTGAGTTTAGCTATTTTACCTGTACATACGGTTCGATCCGGACCTGCATTCGCTGCGTTTGGTTGCACTGAAGAATTGACTTGAATACAAGTGTCTTCACTCCAAGCACAATTATCTCTGTAACGAACACAGATATCTGTTACCCCGGATGCAAATTGTACTTCAATAGAATCATTCGCTGCGCTTGAATCGATGACGTTTCCATTGGTCACTGTCCATTCATATTGGATTGCGCCTGCTTGTGGTGGGATTGCATACCAAGCCGAATTATTTTGGCATACCCCTGTTGGCCCAGCGATAGAGTCTACGAGAACTGGTTCGGTAATAGTGTAGTTAAAACAAGTATCACCACTCCAAGTACATGTATCTTCAAGTTCAACACAAATTTGGCCTCCAAGCGAATTAGCACCAATAGCTACTGTAATCATGGTATCACCCTGAATGCTCAGAATTGAATCTCCAGCAGAAACGGTCCAAGCATAATCCTCCGCGATTGAATCTTTTGGAATCCACCAAGTCACTGTATCGCCTTGACACAACGACATTGGCCCATTAAAAGGCCCTTGAGGTTTGGGAGGCGTCGGGCAGCAGCTATGAAATCCGAAAATTCTACCAGTACTGAAATTAATCTCAGACCAAATATCATGCATTTGTTGATTGTTCAGAGGAAATTGCATCCCACTGCGTGATAGGGTAGCATTGTTTCCAAGAATCGTGGTGACAAAATTGGCGCCATCGTAACTATTAGCCATCGTAGTTCCAACTGCTGTGCTGCGTGACCCATAGATTCCTATAACATCACCAGAGGTAACAGCTACGTTGCATGATATTGGATTATTACCATTAACACTATCCGCATAAAACAAGGATGCAAAGGCGTTGGTGGTTCCCGGATATGCGGGTGGCGCACCATTGGTAAATCGGACAATTTCCACATGCCACATATTATTATTCATAGAATTCGGCACATACACTTCACATATGTTGAAGTTAACAGGAGCTGTGAAGTGGTAGCCTCTTACTCGATTAGATGTAAACGACCCTGTTTGTGGACCTGGACCGAATTGGATTTGACTCATTACATCTGCACCAGTCAGTGCAAAAATCAGAGCGAGGATTGTGAGTCTTAAAAATTTTGTGTTCATCAGAATAGATATCATAAATTATTTATTGCTGATTTAATTGATAGAGATCGTAGTACTTTTTACGCTCAATTAAAAGCTTTTCTATTGAGGCAGGATGCGTTTTCACCCATTGCTTCAAATCTGTGAGTTGCTCCTGACTTGCTGGAGCATTAAGCGAGAGGAACGGAAAATCTTGTTCAACCTGCATTATTTGCACGTATTCATTTTGGATG
>MDTG01090500.1_pt1 | contig 17902 bp, 19 predicted proteins | sample 811421 | NCBI WGS metagenome assembly MDTG01 (sample SAMN05326645, study PRJNA326480) | marine metagenome | isolation source: seawater | place: Pacific Ocean: South East | collected 2011 | reverse complement strand
TCTCTCTATTAAAACTAAATGAGCAATTTCTTAGTTCAATACTTTTTTCAAATTTGAGATCTGATTGATTTTTAGAAGTTAATTTCCCTTCTTGTGGGTAAATGTTTTCACTCAATATCTGGTTAGTAATATTTTTTATATAAGGTGTAGCAAACTTAATGCTTTGTAAAGACACAATTATTCTATTCATTGATGGAAAGGCTCTATAACCTGCAATGAGATAAATTCCTATTTGTGAAAAATAATTTTTAAAATCATAATTAAGTGAGTGCAAATTTACTAAATAGATAGAAATAATGATTATTACACTAGACTCTATTACAGCTTTAGGAATGTTAGTTAGAAATCTTTGATTTCTATTTGCATTGAAAAATTTTTGATTGAACTTATGCATTAAATTATAAAATAAATTTTCTTTTCTAAAAATCTTTATTTCTTTAATAGCGTTGAAGGTCTCCAGAAAATTTTTTGTTCTAGATTTGTGATGTTTTTGAGCAGATTCCGCCCAAATTAAAAGGAGCTTATTATAAGAAAGTTGCAAAAAGATAAAAATTAAAAAAGAGATTAATATTATTGTTAAAGTAGTTTTAATATTAAAAAAAAATAAAAAAATGAGTATTGCTAAAAATATAAATCCTTCAGTTAAAAATGTCATCGCGCTAACTACTCCTGATCCAAACATATGTATCTCATAATCAATATTCTTAATTATATCTGCAGAATTATATTTCATTAATGATCTATAATCTTTTGTAAGATAAGTTTTATAAAGAATTTTTGTTAAATAAAATCTTATTGTAAATGCAAAATTTGAACCATGCCAATAACAAAAAAGAAGTACTAATATCTTTGAAATAAATAATATTGAAACAATCATTACTATGGTTGAGAAAATATTTTTTTCATCGATATTAAGATAATTTAAGATATCAAAAAAAAAATTTTTTATTCTACTGTCGTTTATTTGATCAAGATCAGAAGTAAGAATTTCAAGTAAGGGATAGAAAGATGCTAAGGATATTGTTTCTAACAACATTGTGAGAAAAATAATAAAAAAAATGAAAATTAAATAAATTTTCAAATTTTTATCTAATATTTTATTTATTTTTTTTAAGCTTTCCATTTACCCTTTTTAAATAATTAAATTTAGTTTTTAATTCCTCAAAATCGATAAGATAATCTTACTTAAATCGTTCCAGGTATTAATTTTAATATTTTATTTATACTTAACAATTTTTTTTCAGCTTCATATGACCTTTTGTTTTTTAAGATCTCTAAAGCTGTATTTGCCATAGCTGGATAAGCAGCTCTTAATAAATGATTAGCATAAATGATAATGTTTACTCCAGAGTTTCTTAATTGAGTTTCTTTAGTTTTGTTGTAACTAGTTGGAACTGCTACTAGAGGAATATTTGGAAATTTGTTTTTAAATTTATCTGCAAATTTAATTATATCTTTTGGAGATTTATCTTTACTGTGAATCATTATTCCATCCGCTCCAGCATTAATGTAAGCATTGGCCCTTTTGAATGCATCGTTTAAACCTTTATTTAAAATAAAACTCTCAATTCTTGCGATTAGCATTAGTTTATTTGATGAACATGATTTTTTCCCAATTTCTATTTTGTTCGAAAAAATCTTTATATTTTCTTGCTCTTGTTTAATTTTTGTTCCTAATAAAGAATTTTTTTTAAGACCTTTTTTATCTTCTATAATGACTGCTGAAACTCCCATTCTTTCAATGGATTTTATATTTATTTGAAAATGCTCTGGTTTTCCCCCGGTATCAGCATCCATGATTAAAGGCTTTGTGGTAACATCTAAAATTTCACTAATATTATTTATTCTTTGATTTAATTCTAACACTTCAATGTCTGGCTTTCCTTTTAAAGTAGAGTCCGTCAATGAGCTTGACCAAAAACCATCGAATTCACTTAGCTCACCATTTTTTTCTCTGTAAAAAGTATTTTCAGCTATTAGTGCAGACAAAGGACTGTGAGCTTCAATTATTCTACAAAAATTTTTGACGTCAATAATTCTTTGTAATCTATTAGTCTTAGGTGATGGGTCAATGTTAACAAGTTTTATTTTATCATAAATTATACTACTGCTAATATTTTTTGTATGAGGTATTTCAACTAATTTACAATTAATTTTTTTTAAAATTTTAATTACTTTATTTCTAGATTTATAATCGTAACTATTTTTATGTTTCCAATCATCACCGTGTACAAAAATTTGAGGCCTATACCTTAGTAAATTCTTTTCGTAATTCCATTCATTCTGCTTAACTACTTTAACTACCCCGCTTATATTGCTAATAATTTGGTGCCTTTGGCTCCAATTGAGCATTGGAATTCTTTTTTTTTCTGAAATCGCTTTATCAGTAAGTAAGCCGATTATTAAATTTCCCAATTTTTTTGCTTTGTTTATAATATTTATGTGACCATGGTGGAAAATATCTGCTGAGATACCTAAATAAACTAATTTTTTTTTCATTTTTTTTTATTAAACTCTTTTTGAAGAAAATCTTGAAGAGTTATGACATTTTTTAATTTTAAATTTTTATCGACAACTGGAATGAGATGACATAATTCTTTTAAAAAAATTTTTTTTGCATGATTTTTTTGATAATCTTTATGCTTTAAATACTTAAAGTTTTTATTCATTATTGAGCTCAACGTTGAATTAAACGTCTTTTTATAAATCATTGATTTTAGAATATCACCTTCAGAAATTATTCCAGCTACTTTTTTTTCTTTCAAGACAATAACTGTACGCTGTCCATTGGTTAATATCTTTTCAATTACATTATTAATGTTATCATTTATATCAATCGTGTATTTTCTCATAATTCAGTATGTAAGTTTTTTAAATAAAAGTTCATCATTAATTTTTGTACGCAATAATATATCTACTATTTTTTTAGATGAATTGCCATTCCCGTAAGGATTTTCAATTTTTTTGATACTTTGCTTAAATGATTGTGATTGTATTTTTTTATAAGCCCTGCTTAAATTTTTTTTTGTGGGTAAGCTCACATCAATGATATTTTTTGACCTAATTCTCCCATTTTGTCTAAAGCCAATATTTATGCAAGGCGTTTTAAATGTTGGGGACTCTAGAATTCCCGAGCTGGAATTTCCAAGTAAAAATTCTGCTTTATTTAATAATGTCAAATAATCAAATCTAGATAAATTATCAAATATATAATCGCTTTGAGTTCTTCTTTTAAGGAATTCTGATTTAACAATTGTGCTTCCAGAGTCGTTATTTGGGGAGATCCATATCCTTCTTAATTTTGTTGTATTTAAAAAATCAAAAATGGACTCAAAATGTCTTTTTACAGACTCTATTCGCTCTTGCGGTGGATGATAAACAACTAATACATACTTATTAAATTCCTCTAATCTGTGCTTTTTAAAAACATATTTTAGATTTTCAAATTTTTTTTTATTTTCATAAATTTGATCCAATTGTGGAGCACCTACCAGCTTTATTCTAAACTTTTGTTCCCCAAGTTTTATTAAGCGCCTCTCTGCATCTCTGTTAGACGCAAAATGTAAATGTGCAAACTTACCTATTGCATGTCTAGCTTGACCATCTATTTGGCCTGAGAGCTCTCCAGATTGAATGTGTGCGAAAGGAATATTTGAATAAGCACTTACCATTGCAGCAGCCATTGTTTCGCTTCTATCACCAGCTAATACAATCCAATCAGGTTTCAATCTTTGAACCATGTCTGATAATGATTGAATTAAAATACCTAATGATTTTGAAGATGTATAAACGTTATACCCATCTAGTGCGCTATAGAAACTTTCATCAATTTTGAAACCGTCATTTTGAATTTCTTTTAATGAAAGACCGTAACTGTCTAGTAAATGCATATTATTTGCACACAAAAAAAATTTTATTTTTTTTCTTCTACATTCTTTCAAAATTGGAGCAATATAACCCCATTCTCCCCTGGAACCTGTAAGAAAAAGTATTTTCATGATATTTTAAGTTTTACCTGTTTTTTTTGTATTAAATTTCCTTTTTTAATATTTGTTAAAGCTTTTTTTCCAATAATCTTGTCAAAATATTTGGATGGAATGCCAGTTCCAGGCCTAATCGACCAAATATTTTTTTTTGTAATTTTTTCCCCTTTGTTTATATCCATCTTTGCATATATACTTCTCCTAGCCCATTTTTGAATTATTTTTTCTTTTGCATAAAGTTTTTTCATACTTCCTGATGCTTTTTCAACTTCTCTTATTGAGGCAACAAGTTGTTTAAGTTGATCAAAGTTTATTGAAACATCTCTGTCTGGGCCGAAATTTTTTCCATCTAAAAATACATGCTTTTCGATTATCTTAGCGCCTAAAACAGAAGCTGCTATACTTGTTCCAATTGTGTTTGTGTGGTCAGAGTGACCAATAACTGCTTTAGGAAATTTTTTTAGCATAATGGGAATATACTTTAAATTTATATCCTCTAATTTAGGAGGATATTCACTCGTACAATTCATCAAAGCTATAGTATTTTTTTTGTACTTTAATAAAAAATTATAAACATCAATTATTTCTTTTTGGTTTGACATTCCTGTAGAAAGAATGACAGGTTTACCAAGTTTGATTACCTCTCTTATAAACGGAAGATCAGTAAATTCTCCAGAGCCGATTTTAAACCAGTTTACTCCTATCTCATTTAGTTCTAACGCTGCCTTAAGGGAGAAAGGTGTGCAAAGGTAATCTAATTTCTTTTTTTTACAAAATTTTCTTAAAATATCATGTTGTTCAATAGATAAAGAATATTTTTTTAAAAACTCATACAAAGACATTTTAAAATTTTTTGATTTAGGTACTACCGGCAACATTTCCTCATCAGGAATATGGTGCTGAAATTTGATGACATCAGCACCAGCTTTTTTTGCTTTTATCACCATTTGTTTAGCATTATCAAGTGAACCAAAATGGTTGTCGCACCCTTCAGCTATAATAATTGTTTTTTTTAATTTAAAATTTAAAAATTTTTTCATATTTTTTTATCTCATTTTAAAACTCTCTGAATTAGAAAGTCTTTGTTTTTCAAGTAATAAAATATTGGTAAGTTTTTTATAATTATAATTATTAGAATATTTTCCATGAGTTTTGCAAAATTTTTTCCTTGCTAATTGAGTAATTTTTGAATTCCACCATTGACTAGGATTATTGTAAACTTGATTTACAAACTTTACTGCACTTTTATGATGTTTATGAACAATTTTAGCTTTTAACATTAAACTAAGTATTTTTTGAGTTTCGTTATTAAAATAATTTATATTGTGAGGACAAATGACTAATGAAGGAAGGTCAAGGGCAAGTGCAAAAGCAAAAGAAGTACTGTGAAGTTCATGAAAGATATTAAGTTTAAAATTTCTCATAAATTTTTCTCCAGAAATTGAATAATCTCTGTTAAATTTAAATATTCCTTTAAGTTTTTTCTCAAATGCATAAATTCCTGAAAATCGCATTTTAGATGGATGAGGTCTTATTGTAATAAATTTAGAAAATTTAGGTTTAATACCTTTACAAAAATATTCTATTTCCATTAATTCTGTAAAATTCAGGTTTTTATCACTCTTTGTTAAATTTAATATGCATCTAGGATCTTGGGTATCTATATATCTATAGAAAGCTCCTAAAATTAATGAAATTCCCTCTTTGTTATTTTTTTTTAAAACTGGCCTAATGTTTTGGTTTAAAATACCGAACGGTAGAACATTTTTTTTATTGTAAATGTTTTTTTTCCAGCCCCAAGATAGATATATATCGGCTATTTTCAGCTCATAATCTAAACTTTCATCAAATTTGAACATATTATAGCCTCCTCCGTGTTGTGCTACTATTAATTTCGATCCAATTTCTTTTTGGCCAGCAACCCAAAACTTAAACATGCTATCGTTTCTGATATTAGATAAAAATATCAAGCTTTTCTTTTGAGGTAAACTACTTAACCGAATTCTATCTTGCACGTATTTGAAGCCTTCCAAATAAATTCTTGGAAGACACTCTTTAATTAAAATTTTTGCTATATTTTCTTTCTCATTGATTGTTTTTTTAAATTTAATTTTATCTCTTATTTTTTTATCAAAAGTTAGGTTTATTTTTTTATCGTTTAAAAAATATATTAAAGGAAATTCTTTTAAACTCATAATAAATTTAATAAAGATACTTTTTTTTCCAAAGTAAGTTCTTGAAAAAATAAAGACTGATTTTTTACAAAAAATTTTACAATAAATCTTTAAAAAAAAATTTATTAATAAAAATATTCCTTCATGAATTTTTGAAAATTTAATCTTTTCCTCAATTTTGATTTCTTTTTTTAAAAGATATTTTTCATCTTTATATTTATAAAATTTATATAATCTTTTAAAAAATTCTTCGTTCCATTGATCTTTAAGGATCTGAGACAGGAAATCATTAATATCATATGAATTCAAATGGGTTTTATTTTGATCTTCAGCAAAAAAGAATTTATTTTTGTTTTTAATATTACATTTTGTAATAAAAACTCTATCAAAAATTACTACTAAATATTTTTTGAGCCATGGCCCAACGATTATTTCCCAAGTTTTAGTCTTCCAATTTAGTTGATGTATATTATTTAAAATTTGAGATAATTCTTTTAAGATTGATGTGTAAGAATCCTGAATACGCTCCCAATTCTTTAAATTATATTTTATATTATGTGCATCGAAAGAGTAAAGTTTATATTTCTTTTCTAAGAATTTTTTTTCTATTTTTTTCTGATTTAGATACCAAAAACCCGGGATTACTGTATTCATTTTTTAATTTTTAAATTTTTTTGATCTCATTATTATTTCACACATTTTAATATCTTCTTTATAATTTATATCGAAGGATCTAGCTTTAGGCATTATGTATATTAAATTATTGTTTTTAGATTTTAATAAATTTTTCTCTAAAAGTTTACGATTGACAATATAAATTGCACCGTTTTCAAAAAAACTTTGAATCTTAAAATCTTGTCTTCTTTTTATATCTTTTTTTCTTTTAATGATATACTCCCAGCTTTTGTCATATTTTTTTTGGATTGCTAACATAGGATGTTCGATTGAATGTGAAACAGAAAAAAGGCTTAAAGGCTTTTTCTTTTTAATTATTCTAACACACCTATTAATATCCTTATAATTTCTTAAAGGTGAAGTTGGTTGCAATACTACTAAATAATCAAAAATTTTGTTTTTTTTTTTTAACCATTTACAAAAATGTAAAAAAGTTTCTAAAGAACTAGTATTATCTCTTGATACCTTTTTAGGCCTCTCATACTCAGTGTTAATTTTATATTTTGATGCTAATGTTTTTATTTTTTTACTATCTGTTAAAACATAATTTTCTCTAATAATAGATTTAGACGAAGCTATAAAAGTATGCTCTATAAGTGGTTTATTAGCCAGGTTAATAATATTTTTATTTTTAATTCCTTTAGATCCGGCCCTGGCGGGTATGATTGACACAATTTTCATCTCAAGTTTTACTCTATTCTTCCATTTCTTTTTTTAGTTGATCATATTCTCTCATTTTTCTTTCCATAAAATTTATTGTTAATTTTGCTCTATGTGCAATTCCTTTAGGTGTCAAAACATATGAGTGAAAATAATTGACTTTATCTTTTTTTTTTTGAAAATTTTTAATTTTTACTAATCCCTTATTTTTAAGAGCTTGTAAACAATAGTTTAGTTTTCCTAAACTAAAACCTAGTTGTTTAGCCATTTCTCTTTGAGAGGATTTATTTTCTTTATTAAGTTTTCTTAAAACTTCAAACTCATCTTGTGATTTAATTTTTTTCATGTTAAATAATTGAACCTATCGTTCAATAAGTGAACAGTAAAGCACTTATTTCCATACTAATTTAATAATAATTGATAAAATTGCCTATTTTATTGATTTTTTTATTAAGTTTATTATTTGTCTATTTTCATAATCATACACCATGAGGTCTTTGACAATTTTTTTGATTTTGCTCTTCCATGACGTTATTTTCATTCCTATTATACGATCTAAGATTTTATTCACTTCTTTTTGATCATAATTTTCATCGGTCCAAAAAAAACCTTTTTTTTTCATTCTATAATTCCAAAAAATATCAATTATTTTTTTTGATAATTTTGCTCTATTATTAAATATAGCAGTTTTATTCATACGACTTAGGTTTTCTAATCCTATAGTTGAAGCTGATGTAATAGTAACAGCGCTTTTGTCACATAGTGAATATAATTTGTTAGATCCTTGTTTTTTTTTAGAAATATAAACTATTTTATCATTAGATATTCTTTTTTTAAAAAATTCTATTTCCTTTAATCCTTTCGTTTTTCCAATTGCCTTTAAATATACATTTAATATTAATTTTTTTTTAAGACAATATTTTGATAAAAATGAAAGAAGTTTTATATCAGGCTCAAAAAATTTTTTTCCCTCAAATTTTAGTCCACCTGTTTTTACAATTGGTCTCAACGCTGCGTTTCCATTTGAGATAAATAATAATCTTTTTTGTTGGGAACCTTTTTTATTTATTTTAAAATAATTATTTCTTACAGATCCAAGTGCAATCGTTTTTGTTCTAATATATTTTTTGTATAAATTACAAAAAGATTTATTTAGCCCAATTACATAATCGGCTTTTAAATTCTTGTATTTTTTAAGACTTTTAAAAAATTTGAAGTTTCTAAAACCATTTTGAATCGAAATAAATTTTTTATCCGGAAAAAAATTTTTTAGAACGTAAAAATATAAATAATTATCATTACCGGTAATCACAACTTTGCAATTAGACAAAAGAATATAGTTTTTTAAATAATTTTCAAAATTAATTTTTTCAAATTTTAAAAGCATAAAAAATAACACATAGATATTAATTTCATTCTTCCTAATATCTAAAACACTAATTTGATTTTTATCGAGTGAATGAGAAATTTCTTTCTTAAATATATGATCAAAAAATAAGATATTTGTTTTTTTTGGTGGAAAAAATTTTTTTTTTGCTGAGATAAATTTAAATAAATTTTTAAACATATTTTAGTAACTTTTGTTCAAACTAAAAAATTATTTTTTCTCTTTTTTTGATGAATTAATATTTTTTGCTGATCCAATTATATTTGGTACGTAATCATATTCTTTGCAATACCTATTTAAATGTCTTAATACATTAATTCAAAAGTTGTACTTTTATTAAAATTCAAATTATATATGTAATTGCGGATTATATCGTTCAAGTATTGAACAGTAAAGTAAAAAATGCTATATATTTCAAGATTTTTAATATTTATATATAAAATGATAAACTTACTTTACTGTTGTAAGATTGGCATAAATTAATATGGATAAAATTAACAAATATTTTAAATCAAGCTCTTCGGTTATAAAAAAACTAAGTAGTCATGAAAATGAAATTAAATTAATTTGTAAAGAAATATTAATAACTAATAAAAATAAAAAAAAAATTTTAGTTGCGGGTAACGGTGGTTCTTGTGCCGATGCTGAACATTTCGTTGGTGAATTACAATGTACTTTTAAAGATGTATCGCGAAAACCCATTTCAGCTTTTGCTTTAGGAAATCTAGCTCCAGCTCTAACTGCTTGGTCAAATGATTTTGAGTTTTTGACGTTTTATAAAAGACAGGTCCAAGCTCATGGTGTGGATGGCGATATACTCTTTTTAATTACTACAGGTGGTGGAGAAAAAAAATCTGGAGCATCAATGTCTTTAGTTGAGGCTGCAGAAGAAGCTAAAAAAAAAGGTATGAAAGTAATATCGTTAGTCGGAAAAACGGGAGGTATATTGAACGATATTTCTGATATTTCTATACTGGTAGAGAGTAATGTTACCTCACTTATTCAGGAAGCACATATGTCAATACTTCATTGTATATGTGAAATTTTAGATCCAAAGTTGAGTAAATAATAATGAAATTAAATTTTAAAAAAAAAATTACACCATATATTATTGCTGAAATTGGAATTAATCATAATGGATATTTAAAGATAGCTAAAAAGTTGATTTTGGAATCTAAGCTTGCTGGTGCAAATGCAGTAAAATTTCAAAAACGAGATGTCACTGATTTAGTAAATTTTAACAAAACCCCTGGAAAATCAATTGGTTATCTCAGTAAGCATGCTAATGATATAAAAAAAACAAAAATTAAATTTGGTGGGTGGGTATATCCTGATGTGAGATTGGAGCTATCTGACAAAGATTATCTTGAAATAAAGAAGTATACAAAAAAACTAAAAATTGATTTAATTATTACTCCCTGGGATGAAAAAAGTATGTCGTTTGTAAAAAAACTTGGAGTTAAATATATAAAGATAGCCAGTATCGACGCAAATAATTACCACTTTTGTGAGTTTGTAGCAAAACATAGACTTCCCACAATAATAAGCACCGGTATGTGCACTTATAACGAAATTCTAATTACCCAAAAGATATTTAAAAAATATAAAACTCCTCATATCTTTTTACATTGTACATCTGCATACCCTAGTGATGAAAAAGATAAAAATTTAAATTGTATTCCAGTACTAAAAAAAATACTTAATGATGAGGTAGGATTTTCAGGTCACGGTACGGGAGTGGTAGGAGCAGTTGGTGCAACAGCATTAGGAGCAAAAATCATAGAAAAACACGTTACGTTAAATAAAAAAATGCATGGCCCAGATCATGCCGCATCATTAGAATTTTCAACATTTAAAAATATGGTAGAACTGTGTAAAAAAGTAAAAATAAGTCTGGGTGATAAAAATAAAAAATTTTTAAAGTCAGAAAAAGTTCTACACAATATTTTGATAAGGAAATTTGTAATAAGAAAAAACATAAAAAAAGGATCTAAATTTAATTTTAATAATATTAAAACTGCTTTAACTTATAAAAATAGTGGTATATTGCCAAAATATTATTTAAAAATATTAGGAAAAAGATCAAGACGAAACCTTAAAATTGGTCATGTTATTTCTTGGGCAGATGTAAGATAGTTAGTCAGAAATTATTGATGAGCCTGCCTTACCTATTTCTAATTTTGTAAAATTTAATTTTTGTTTTTGGAATTTCAAAATAGTTTTCTTTAGATTTCTTGTAACCATTAAAAAAAAACCACCCCCTCCTGCACCAATAATTTTTCCTCCTATTATATTTTTATCTTTTAACAAATTTTTATAAACTTTATCTATCGAAGAATTTGTAATATTTTTGCTTAATTTTTTTTTAATATTCCAATGGGTGTGAAATAATTGTCCTATTTTTTCATAATCACCTTTTAAAATAGCCGAATTCATACTTGGAACTAATTTTTTAATTTTATCATAATATTCAATATTTATTTTTTTATCTTGGGACTTAATAACTTTTGAGGAGTCCCTTGTCTCATTTGTATAAACTAAAACCATATGTGAATTTAGTTTATCTATAATCTTTTTTTTAACTCTTATTTTGTGTACATTAAATTTGCCTTTTTTATCAATTTTAACTTTAATTATCCCTCCAAAAGTAGATGCTATTTGATCTTGCCAACCTCCTCGCAAACCTAGCTTTCTTCTCTCAATATTAAAGGCTATTTCAACAATTTTTTTTTTAGTGAGTTTTAATTTTAGAAGCTTTTTAATTGCAGTTATAAGGCCTACGATAGTTGAACTGGAGGTGCCAAGTCCTGTTCCAGTTGGTAAAGTTGAAAAAAAATTTATTTGTATTTGATTTTTAATATTAAAATGTTTTAAAACCTCTCTTATTAATTCATGCTTTATGTTATTTACTGAGTAACAAAACTGGGTAGAAGTAGTTTGTATCAAAATTTTTTTATCTAGAGTCCGTTTAGATACAGAAACATATATACCTTGATTAAAAGCGCAGGTTAAGAATAAACCTGTTTTTCTCTTATAATAAAAATCAATATCTGTTCCACCGCCTGCTAAAGGAATTCGAAAAGGTGTTTTAGAAATAATCATTTACTTTATTTTAAAGCCTGATTTTTTGGCATCTGAATAAAATCCTTTTACTGTGTCTAGAGAATATTTTTTTGGTTTTAGGCCAAATAATTTTTTTTTATTTAAATATATTGGTGGAACGGTAATTATATCTGCTCCAGCTCCTGCTGCCGATTTTATGTCGTAAGTCATTCTACAGCTCGCCCATAAAGATTTACATTTAGTTTTTCTTTTTATAAAAGTTGACATTTTTTTAAATTCTTTATTTGCATCAATGCCTATGTCATAAAGTCTTCCAGCAAATATTGATAGAATATGACTTTTATTTTTTATCATTGGATAGATTTCTTTGATTTGATTAAGTGTAAAGATAGCTGTTATATTTAATTTAATGTTATGTTGACTTAATTTTTTGATCAGATTTTTAGTACTTTTTCCAGAAGTATAAGTAATAGGAATTTTGACATAAATATTCTTACTAATTTCACTTATTTTTTTTGCTTGATAAAAACAATTTTTTTCATCGTCAGCGAATACTTCGATTGATAAAGGTTTTTTTTTGGTCAATTTGAGTAAAGATTTTGTATAACCCAAATAATCTTTAACATTTAATTTTCTAAATAATGATGGATTAAAAGTAAATCCATCAACCGAATTAAAATATTTTTTTATTTCTTTGTTGTCAGGGCCATCAATATATATTTTAATCTTTTTCATATGGTTAAATAAACTTTAAATGTATATTTGCAAAATCTTACGTTGTCTATTTATTTTTATAAAATTTTAAAATCTTGTCGTTTAAAGGACCCGAAGAGTTATCATTAAAATAAAAGATACTCTGGTCATTTTTTTTATCATAATCGTATATCCAATTTCTTTTAAAATTGTTCAGCAGAAAATATGAGTTTGCCTTTCTTCCATCGGCAATGATTATTGTGCCGGGTATTAAAAAATTTTCAAATTTGAGTATGTCACAAACCATGGGCATCATATCGCTATGAGACGTAGTAAATTATGAATCTTTTTTTTAATTTTAAATTGATCTGGTCCATCAAGATAGATAAAATCAAGGTTGAAAAGGTAAAATTTTATATTCTGTTGCATATTGCCCATTATATCTTTTCATTTCACATTGAGAAAAATGAAATTTAATTTTATATCGTTCAACTATTGAACAGTAAAGAGAAAAATGATAATAGTTTGTTCTATATAATAAGGATATATGAAAAAATCGTTTAAAAAGAAAAAAAAAATTTCTGTTTGTGCTATAGTTCCAGCTCGTTCTGGATCACGTAAAGTAAAAAATAAAAACATAATAAAAATTTTGAACCATCCAATTTTTGCATACTCAATAGGAATTGCAAAAAAAACGTCGCAAATAGAAAAAGTTATTTTTTCAAGTGATTCAAAATTTTATTTAAAAATTGCTAAGAAATATAAGCCTGATTTCTTGCATAAAAGATCAAAAAAAAATTCCTCTCATACTGCTACTGATTTTGATTTTATCAAAGAAATTTCTAAATATTTAAAATATAAATTTAATTATAAACCTGATCTTTTTGTTTTGTTGAGAGGAAATTGTCCAACAAGAAATATTGGTCAGTTAAATACAGCTATAAAAAAATTTAAGAGAAATATGTCAAATTTTTCAGCACTTAGATCTGTTTCAAGAATGTCAGAGACAAGTTATAAAACTTTTTATATTGATAAAAAAAAATTAAGGGGGGCTTTTAAAAATAGGTTTGATATTGAAAGTCTTAACCGGCCTAAAGAAAAGTTTCCCGAAACATTTTCAGGAAATGGTTACCTAGATATAATTAAGCAAAGTTCTATAGAAAAGAACTTTGTTCACGGTAAAAAAGTTATGCCTTTTATTAACAGAGATATTTGTGTAGATATTGATTATCCAGATGATGTAATTTATGCTAAATATGTCCTTACAAAATTCAAATACTTTAAGCTAAAATCATGAGTTTTAAATTTCAGAGACCGTCATATTTTGAAAAATTTGAACCTCCATCGATGGTTCCACCAATTAAAATTTATTGGAAAAAATCTAAAGATTATTTTGTGTGGGATGACAATAATAAAAAATACATCGATTTTACTTCATCTATATTTGTAACAAATATAGGTCATAGTAATAAACGTTTCAAAAAAAAGATTATTAAAGTACTTAATAGCCCTCTTAGTCATAGCTATGTCTATTATAATAAATTTAGACAAGAATATATTTCTAAACTGATTAAATTTGTAAACAGAAAAAAATTAAATAAATGTTTTTTTGCTTCTGCTGGAACTGAAAGTACAGAAGTCGCTTTAAAATTAATGAGATTAAATGGTCTTAAAAAAAATAAATCAAAAAAAGGTATTATTTGTTTAAAAGGAAATTGGCATGGCAGAACCATGGGTGCGCAATTAATGTCGGATAGTGTGGATCAATCAAAATGGATTACGACAAAAGATAAAGATATTTTTCATATAGATTTTCCTTATCCATGGGTCAAAGGTTACGATAGTGATAATTTTTTTTTAAATTCCATTAAAAAAAGATTTAACAAAAAATTTAATTTTAAAAAAAATATTACAGGAATTATGATTGAAGCTTTCCAAGGATGGGGTTCTCTTTTTTATCCAACAAAATATATTCGAAGTTTAGTTAAGTTTGCTAAAAAAAATGACATTCTGATAAGTATTGATGAAATGCAGTCTGGGTTTAGTCGCACAGGAAAAAATTTTGCATTTGAACATTATAACTTTACTCCTGATATAGTTTGTTGTGGCAAAGGCATGGGATCTGGAATGCCTTTATCTGGTGTTATAACTTCAAAAAAATTAATAGATATACCCAATGCCAATCTCCAATCTACTCACTCAGCTAACCCTTTGGCTTGTGCAGCCGGATCGGTGACGCTTGATGAGATTAAAAGATTAAAACTTACTGAAAGATCGCATAAATTAGGTAAAATATTTGAAAAAAATCTAAATATAATTAAAGAAAAATATTCAGAATGTATTGAGCTAGTGACAAATAAAGGATTAATTGGCGCAATTATTTTTAAAAAATTCTTAGGTTATCAAGCCAAAGAAATTTCAAGCGAAGTTTCAAAAAAATGTCTTAAAAAAGGTTTGCTTGTTGTTGCTACTAACAGAGATTCTATAAAGTTTGGGCCTCCACTTATTATTACAGAAAAAGATCTAAACAAATCAATGAAAATAGTTGATGCAGGTATAAAAGAATTTATTTATGAAAATAGTAAAAAAAATTAGACATATAGGAATTGTAACAAACAACTTAAAAAAATCCTTATGGTTTTATGAGAAACTATTAGGATTTAAATTAAAAATAAAAATGAGTGAATATGGTAAAAAAACAGAAAAACTCACTAATATTAGTAAGGTAAAAATAGAAACGTTAAAACTAAAATCAAAAAAAAGTAGTGTAATGATAGAGCTTCTTTATTTTAAAAATAGGAAAATTAATGGATCTGGAAGATATAATATTTCACGTATCGGTACTTCGCACTTTGCTGTAACAGTGAGTAATTTAAATTCTATTTATAAAAAATTTAAAAAATTAGGAATTAAATTTGTGTGTGAGCCTTTATTATCTAATGATGAAAAGGTAAAATTAACCTTTTGTAGGGCGCCTGAGGGTACTTTAGTTGAAATGGTAGAAGAATTAAAATAATAATGAAAAATTCACTAACCCATACCTCTAAAACTAGAGGAAAAAAAGAACTTAATTTATATTCTTATCGGGCTGCCAATGTCAGGCTAACATGGTGCAAGCAAGTCATATCACTAATTAAAAAATTTAAAATTAAATCGATAAATGATTTAGGTTGTAATTATTTTCAATTTTATAAAGAAATAAAATATCAAAAACTTAATTATTCCTACTTTGGATACGATATTGATAAAGAATTTACCTCTATTGGAGTGAAACATTTTCCTTCAATAAAAAAAAAATATAAAATTGGCAATATTGAAAATATTAAATTAAGAAAAGCTGACTGTAGTATTATCTCTGGAACCTTGGCTCATAGTGATTATCCCCTAAGAATATTGAAAAATATATTTAAAAGCACAAATAAGCTCATAATTATAAGGGATATGTTTGGGAAAAAACATATTGAAAAAATAAGCCGTTATAAAGCTTTACAACCAGTAAATTATAGACAGTTCTCTTTTGAAAATATTTCAAGATTAATGAATAAAAATAATTTTACTGCTTTTTTTATTTTAGATGAGGCTACTGACTACTCTACTAAATCTAAAAGTAAGAAATATGCGTTAAATCGAAAGTATTATATTATGGTTGGTTTAAAAAATGGAAGATAAAAAGATTGCAATTGTGACAGGAGCGTATAGAGGCTCTGGGCTAAAAATATCGGAATTATTATTAAAAAAAGGTTTCAAAGTTTACACCTTAGATCTTGAGTATAAAAAAAATATGCAAATTCAAAAAAATAGAATTTGTTATAGGATTGATTTATCAAATTTCAATCAAATTAAATCATTTGTTAAATTTTTAAAAAAAAGAGAAAAAAAGGTAGATTGTTTAATTAATAATGCAGGGGTAAGTTTAAAAAAAACAAAAAATAATTTTATCAATTACTGGGAAAAAACTTTAAAAATTAATTTAACATCTGTTTATGTTTTAAGTGAAATGACTGTTCCTTTATTAAAAAAATCCAAAAATCCTTCGATTGTAAATATTTCAAGTATCTCAAGTAAAATTGGTATGTCAATGAATCCAGCTTACAATGCTTCAAAAGCTGGAATATTAGCCTTAACTTCAAGTCAAGCACTTGATTTTTCAATTTATAAAATAAGATCAAATGCAATTTGTCCTGGTTACATAAAAACAAATATGACAAAAACTTCATTCAGTACTAAAAAATTAAAAAACGCCAGGTTAAACAGATTAACAATTAAACGATACGGATCGTCAGAAGAGGTTGCTAATTTAACATATTTTTTATGTTCCGAAAAATCAAAGTATATAAACGGCCAAGATATTGTCATAGATGGTGGTTTTTTAAAAAAAGGTATTTAATTTCTGTGGCCATGAATCCAGTCAAAAACATGAACAAAATAGTAAAAAAATTATTAAATGAAATTAAAATAATTAATAATTCAATTTTAAAAAAAAAATTAAATTATAAAAATAAAAGCAAAGTTGAAATTGACCCTGTTACTAAATTTGATATTTTAATAGAAAAAAAAATTAGGTCTTTTATTAAAAGAAATTTTTCAAATCATTCAATAGTTGGAGAGGAATTTAAAAACTATAAAAATAACAGTTTGTTTAAATGGTATATAGACCCAATAGATGGAACTAAGGCATTAATTATGGGTCTACCGAACTGGGCAAATCTAATTGGCCTTTTCTTTAAGAATAAACCAGTTTTGAGTTTAGCTAATTTTCCTAGCCTTAATAAATTTTATATTGCTTATAATAACGAATCCTATGTTAAAATTAATAATATTTTTAAAAAGGTTAAATCTTCGAAAAATAAAAATCCATCTAAATCTTTATTAGCGATGAATACAATTTCAACACAGCAAAACTTAAAAATCTTTAAAAAACTTAAAAATAAACATTTTTTAAAGATTACCGGAGCGGATGCTTTAAATTATTGTCTTTTGTGTGAAGGAAAAATAGATGTTGTTATAGAATCGGGATTAAAAAAAGTCGATTTTTTTCCATTAATGAAATTAATAAAAAACTCAGGTGCAATTATTACGGATTGGAACGGAAAACAAAAATTTAGTAATGGTGATGTTCTTGTCGCAAGTAATAAAGTTTTACATAAATATTTTCTAAGAAAATTAAAAAGAAATTAGTTTTTATTGTTAAAAATTTTTTTCAGTGCATAAATCAAGCCAATTGAGCTATTAGTACTGGTCAGCTTCACGTGTTACCACGCTTCCAC